>Ga0315309_1000011_pt1 | contig 145267 bp, 164 predicted proteins | sample TDP4_MG_FD_203080 | JGI IMG/M metagenome (GOLD analysis project Ga0315309, IMG submission 203080) | Freshwater sediment microbial communities from Lake Towuti, South Sulawesi, Indonesia - TDP4 | ecosystem: Environmental > Aquatic > Freshwater > Lake > Sediment | place: Indonesia: South... | reverse complement strand
TTAATTTGTAACATCCTCTTTGGCCATGGCTTTCCTTCGCGATTTTTCACGTCTGCTCATTTACTTTCTATATATAACATAAACTCCTAACAACATCACAAATCCAGCTGTTAGCTGAATTAGAGAAAAGGTTTCTCTGAGCACGATTAATGCGAATGCCGCTCCAAAAAGTGAAGATGTTGAGAATATGATGCCTGTTTTCATTGAGCCTATTTCCCTTAAAGCAAAAAGAAAGAGAAGGATTGAAAAACCGATGCTAAAGGCTCCAACAGAAAAAAGATAGGGCAGGGAAAATAGTGGGATTTGAAAATTGATTTTTAAGGAAATCGATAGAAACAGCAGTATCCCTCCTCCAATGGAGCATTTCAACGCAGTTAGCAAGACAAGGTCGCGTTTCTTGCTCACCAGTTTGCTCAGGTTGTTGTCAATTCCCCAGAACAAGCATGCACCTACAATTAACGCGTTACCTAAAATTTCCCTGGCCAAACTAAGTTTCTGGAATTCAGCATTCGTCGTTAAGAAGATGGCTCCAATTATCAGCAGAAGTATACCGACATAGTCTTTTCTTGCCCCTCTTTCTTTGAAGAAAAGCAAAGCGATAAACACCGTAAACAATGCTTCAGCGTTTGAAAGTAATGATGCATTGACAGCTGTCGTTTCACTGAGACCATACAAGAATAAAAAAGGAGCAACAACAGCCCCGGACAGGATAACCATTGCAAGTATCTCAAAATCCCTTTTCCCAATCGCAGTTTCCGTTTTTGTTGGCGTTTCCATTATAGATAAAACCAGTTTCTGGAGAGGAGATAAGCGAACGCAAAACAAAACTATGCCAGCAATAAAGTAGATTAATCCAGCTACTATCAACGGATGAACATCCTTCAAGACAATCTTATTGAGAGTCGCTGCCATTCCAAAAAGGACGGCTGACGCAACGGCAGCAACATATCCCCAGTGATGAGTCAACTCTGACAAACCCCTTTTTCAAATCTCAGCAACTATCGCCAACAACAGAAAGACCATATAGATAAAGAGAAGGGTGAGCCCTTTCAATTTTCCAATTTTCATAGTGATCATATAAACGAAGAATAATGCAGTTATGAAAATGAAAATGCTGCCATTCATTAGTAGCGTCTCACTTGAGACGGGTAATGGATTAATGAGTGCCGTAAGCCCCAGAACAATCATTATTGTGAACAAGTTGGCGCCCAGACAGCCCGCAACAGCCAGATCACCGTGCCCTTTCCTCGAAGCCGCAACTGCGGTAGCGATATCGGCAAAAGAGGTTCCTAAGGCGACAACGGTTACTCCCAGCAACAACTCTGAAGCGCCAAGAATACTGGCAATATTGACGACTGACAGTACAAGAAGGTCGGCAGTGATCAATGAGACGATAATTCCAATTGCAAAGGACACATAAGCGTTTCTTATTTCGAGGCGTTTTCCAGTCAAAGTTGTCAGCAGGTCGATTTCAATTGCGATTTCTTTAGCTTCTCTCTCCCTCTCCTCGGGAGCTTCGATTTTTTCTTGCTCGTAGACATTGATGATGTAGAACACAGCTAAGGATAGAAGCACAATTCCTTCGGTTTGCGACACAAAACCATCCAACATGAAGGCAAAGGCTGATATCGTGGCAACCATCAAGAAAATACCGTCTCTTATTATCACTCTTCTGTGAACCACAAGCGTTGAAAACATTGCTGAAAGCCCTATCATAAACGCAATATTGCCGATGTTCGACCCGACAATGTTACCAAAGGCTATCTCCATTTCCCCTCGTGCGGCTGCAAAAAGCGAGACCAGAAGCTCTGGGAGAATATACAAGAGTGAGACCAAAAGTATTCCTATAGCAACCTTTGTAGTATTCAGCTTGTGAGTTAGAGCAACAACGGAGTCCGCAGTCCAATCTGCACTCTTCGACAGGAAGAAAATGCTGGTTAAGAGCGCGGCGACCCAAAGCACCAAGTCAATCATAAACTTATCGAACTAATATTAGAAAAGTGTCTTTATAAGTCTCATTAATAGAGCCTCAGAAAACTTTTCGTCCAGTATCTGATCCTGATTTTCTTAACACCGAGGTTTTTTAAAGGCGCAATTCAGAATTTTGCCAAAAAAGGTAGACTTTTGTTTGCAGCAAAAACCCACAGACTTTGATTAAGTGTGCAAGTCTTTCAAGAGAGGCTTTTCCTATTTCCTTTGTGTAGGCTTCTCTTTTTCCAAATAGCTGATGGGGAAAGAAGTATTTCATGAATCGGGCATGGCTGTTTCTTATGAATGCTTCTCTAATTTTTGTTACTTCTTTATTGCTTAGAGTCTGGAGCTTGCTCAATGAGTATTTTTCACTGCCAAGCAGCTGTGTGTTGAATCCGAGTTGGTGAAGAGTTTCTGTGATTTTCAGGGCTTCTCTTGGCGGTGGCTGTTGGGCGATTTTCTGCATTCCTGCTTTTTCGGCGAAGGGATTGTATTTTGCCATGACTGCAGGCATTTCAACGTATTCGGTTCCAGCCAACGGCAAGGTTTCCTTGACAAGTTTTGCGCCTAAACCTACTGTGCGGTATTTTGGGTGCACAACGACTCGTGTGATTATGCTTAGTTTTTCGTTCAGCTCTTTCATTGGCATTTTTGGTAGGAGAAGCCTTCGTCCGAAGCATGTTGGAGGTGGATAGTTGTAGATTATTACCCCGCACAGCTCTTCGCCGCGTTTTAGGCAGAAGATTTTGCGAGGCGCAACTATCTTATGACTACGATAATGAAAGCCCGCAAGCCTTCTCCAATCTTCAGTTGTGCCTTCAACTATCCGCATCTCTCTTGTTAAACTGCATTCTTCGGTTGGATTGTTTGGATAGTAGCTTATGGTTATTTCTTTGCCGAAGCGTTTGTGAATGTGCACTGAGGGGTTTAGGTCTCCAAGCAGGTCCGTGTGGGTTGTGGCTGCCACAACTGCCTTGTCTTGTTGGCGTGCAAGCTTCTGAAGGTTATAAGCCACAATTTTGGCAGTGTCTCTGTCAAGGGTTGCCGCGAACTCGTCCATCATCCAGAATTGGGCTTGGCTTTCCATCGACTCGCCGGATGCGAATGTGGCAGATTTTGCCGTTGGCAGCGGCGGACTACTGGTTGCTGCGTATCGACGGAAGCGATTTCTTTTGGAGAGGGAGAAAGGTCGCTTTTCTCCTGAAGATCATAAGAACTTCTTGGAGAAAGAGTTGCTCGGCATCGACGTTATGCCTTTTGCTGCCAGCGTAGCTGCCTGTCATCTTGCCCTTCAGACTCCAGAGTATTTCACTAATCGCGTGAATGTGGCCATCTGGGACTCGACTGAGCTTTCGCCAGGAAGGGTGATTCCATCCATAGCTGGCCTGGAGTTTGTGATGAGGGGGCAGACGGATCTTGAGGCATTCGTCAGACCGCCAAAGAAAAGGAAGGGAGTTGTGAGCCTGACAGGTGAAATTCCAAAGGAAATTGCTCTTGAGAAATATGATGTGGCAATAATGAACCCACCCTTCACGCGACAGGAAAGGATGCCCGAGAAATACAAGAACGCGCTACTGGAGAGGTTCGAGAATTACAGCGACTACATTGAAGGCCAGATGGGATACTACGGCTACTTTGTCCAACTGGCTGACCTGTTTTTGAAGGAGGGCGGGAGAATGGCATTGGTTTTGCCTGCAACAGCTCTTCATGTCAGGTCGAGTGAAGGATTGCGGAGACTCTGGGCTGAGAAATATCACCTTGAGTACCTAATAACTACATGGCACAGGCTGGCCTTCTCCGAGAGCGTGATATTCAGAGAGATTCTTCTTGTGGCAAAGAAAACTCGCCCGCCTTCTAATGCCGTCACCAAAGTCTGCGTATTGAAGATGCTGCCCGACAAGATGTCGAAGGCAAGAGAAATCGCGGAGAGAATAAAGAGCGCGAGAAAAGACTATGAGGATGAAGACATTGTAATCAAGATTCATCCGTACTCAAAATTCACTGCAGACACGACGGATTGGCACGCGGTCATTTCGTTGAGCGACTTGAGACTAATAGATTCTCTCGAAAATTTGTTGGCTTCTGAGAAACTTACAGTGTTATCGCCTCTTGCTGAATCTCAGGAAAATGACCTTAGACATTACAAGTTCAGAGATTTTCACGGTTTCATATTGAGTAGTGAAGAAAGAGCTCAAAGACAACTGGACTTGTGGATTGTGGACAAAATCAAAGAAAAGGTCATAATTGCAAGGAACAGAAGGCGGATGCATAGAGTTGAGATTCCTCTAACATCCTTGGAGAAAGCATTGAGAAGGTTCTCCTATGTTAACACGATCGACGCTGCTCAAACATTGGATTATCTGATTGTGAAGCCGTTCAAGGGAATAGAGGAAATGGCACATTCTGTTATCCCCGCAAACATTAGAACTGGCTTCAACGAAAAAATCATCAAATCTTGGGAAGACAAGTTCGAGCGCAAAAAGGCACATTTGCTTTTAGGAAGGCGACTATATTTATCTGCACCTGGAACCTGTTTGATTGCCTTCTATTCAGACAAACTAACCGTGGGGATAGACCTTTGGAGTCTCCGTAACCTCGGCAAAAGCGATGCAAAAATTCTTTCATTATGGCTGAATAGTACTTTTAACATATTGCAGCTCCTGTATATGGGAGTGGCCTGTGAGGGTCCTTGGATGAAACTTCACGGATATATGATGGACCGATTGCTTGTTCCAGACCCAAAGAAACTGACAGAGAGCGAGAAAAATCGGATTTTGGATGTGTTCGAAAAGGTCAGAGAAACGGAGTTTCCAAGCATTAGTGAGCAACTTGAAACTGGATTTCACGCAAGAAAAACCATTGACTTGCTGTGGCTGAAAATTCTCGGATACAAAGGACCATCCGAGGAACTGCTGGAAAAACTGTATGTCTCTTTGCTGAATGAACTGGAAATCATAGGACGGTTGATGGGCGGCGCTCAACCCAAAGGGAATCAAGTAGATTCGTCTCCAAAACGGGATAAAAATGGATTGTAGCACGCTTCAAAAAGCAAGAAAGGAAGGTTAAAATCTCCTAACTCTAACTTTCTTTGGGAACAAAAATGCCTGACATCATAAGTGACTCTTCAAGCATGGAAGCTGCTATCGCTCCTTTCATTGATGCTGCAAACACTGCAAAATGGAAACATGCATTAAACATTATCTACCTTAACGGTGCAGTGCTCGAAACTGTCGAGGGCACCGGAATACCATGTCTCATAAGCCAGATGGGCTTGGCCGAAGCAACGGAAGAGAGTATCGACCTCCTCGTTGGAAAATCACAAGCAAAACTCATGCCCCTTATAATTGATGCCGCAAAACTGTTTCTGCCAAAGCTGTTGTACAATGCAAGGAAAGCAAGCGCCGAAACAACAGAAAACCCAGACAATGCAGAAGCCGCCCTTGTCGCAACCAAAATAGTAATGGAAACTATGCCAGAACTCGAAAAACTTCAGAAAGAAGCACCAAAGCTGTTGCTCAGAGGCGCCTTCTCCATACCCGACCTCATCGCAGCAGGACTGTTCAAAACACTAACAGAAATAAGAACCAACCAAACAAGCTGCGGAATCAAAGAAAAAGACTACGAAAACATGATAAACGCACTTTCAAGACTGGACGTTATCGAACCGATACTCCAAGCTTCCATATGCCCAAAATGTACCAACTATCAGCTCACAATCTCCCCATGCCCGACCGCTAAACTCACATGCCCAAAATGTGGAGAAAACTGGGCCACCCAAACAATCTACATGTTTAAAGGCCAACTCAGCAAAATCAAAGCAGAAAACCAAGACCTACCACTCTTCATATCCAACTACCTCAAATTCAAAACCAGCCCAACCACTATGTTTGGCGAAATAAGGATCTATCCGAACGCTCAAGTCAAAAACACAACCACCGCTAAGCAGGAAACCGTAGAAGTTGATGTATACGTGCCCGACTTCAAAATAGGCATCGAATGCAAAGCATACTCAGACCCAACATCACCAATGACAACCCAACGACTCAACGGAATGACTGGGGACATCATAGAAAAACACGCGAAGAAATACATCAGCATAGGAATAGAACACATCTTCTTGGCAACAAACCTGCCCGAAAGCCAAGTACAAAAGTTAGAAAACGCACTAAAAACTTCACTTGAAAACCAAAACATCAAACTAAAAACGCTAAAGGTTATCCCGGGAAAAATTGATACACTCATAGAGTTCCTAAATGGATTGGCTGCTCAGATCACAAACAAAATCGCAAGTTTCCCAGAAGAAAAAGCGTCAGAGATTGACATCTCACAGAAAGAAGAGGGCTTTCAGCTTTAGTTCCATGGCTTAATCGCGCCGAAGAGTGAAAAGTAAGTCTTAAAGCTCTGAAATTTCACACGTAAAAGCTGCTGCATTTGCGCCTTCTTGTGAAATGCGCCATTTTTCTGGCTTAGTTTTCACTCGGAAGCGATTCTAACTCATTTTTTAGAGTTCAGCCTAAAGTCTTAAGCGAGGTTGAGTGAAAGCCATGCCCAAGTATTTAGTGGAAATAATCCTCGTAGTCAACGCAAAAGACTTAGACGAAGCTAAGAAAATCGCCGACTACATTGTTGACATTCCCATTCCAGACAAAGAAATCGAAAACAAAATAGAAACCCTGAGGTATGAAGAAATTGTCCAAATCCCAAACCAGAAACCACGGTAAATTCTGGCCCAAAGTAAGACCCCTGATCTGGGAAAAAGCCCAGCAACTCTATCAAGAAGACCAAGCCAAAACCATGGGCACAGACTACAAAGGCATAACGGCAACCCACAAAGAACTCAGAGAAGCAGGATACTTCCACACAGCCAAACTAATCATCCTCAGAAACCTATACCTCCAAAACAGAAACCCGCCTGCCCTTACAAACAATTCTTTACGGCATCTTAAAAGTCGCACTCACCAAAGTAAAAACCATAAGGAGGTGAAAACTTGCCCAAACAAGGAATGACAGGCTTATGCCTAAAAACCGAAGTCGCCAACCTACTAAGAGATAAAGCCCAAAATGCCAACATGGGCTTGAACGACTACCTAACCAGCCTCCTATTAGGACCGTCCCAACCATGCTTCGAGGACCGTCCTGGGACCGTCCCACAGCCAGTGACCCAACAACTTATTAGTCTTCTACAATCTCTAAACCAGCAAATAAACTTGAATCAAGCTGCTTTTAATGAACAAGCGGAAGGTTGGCGGGCCCGGGGGGATTTGAACCCTCGATCTCCGGCTTTCAGCGCCGAAACCATAGGACTCCGGCTCCGCAGGCCAGCGTCCTAATCCGTACTAGACTACGGGCCCACAAAAACAAATATGGAGACTGATAAAAAGAGTTTACTAATTCCAAGCCTTTTAATTTCTACTTAATATCCTTTGTAATGCATCCATCACGTTTTGTTTTCCCATGGCGATTATGTAGGGGCCAAGTCTTGGTCCTTGTGACACGCCTATGAGGATTGTGTAGAGAGTTTTGAAGAATTCTGATGGTTGTATGCCGTGTTTTTTGGCAGTGTTGAATATGGCGTTTTGTATTTTTTCAGCTTCGCTTTCCACCTTTATCGCTTCGATTAATTCATTTATGGCTTCCTTTTCATCGGTGGTTAGGGTTACTGCCGTTTCTTTTATTTCTTCAAAATCCCTTATCCAATTAAGCGCATATTCAATTCGCCTTTTCAGGGCTTCATCCGGTGTTTGGTCCTTTTGCAGATAGTCATAGCTTCGAAGTTTTTCGGTTATGAATTCTTCTTCACGGTCTTTAGGCGCCATTTTAGCCAAGAAAGTTAACAGATTGTATGGTGTGTGAATGCTTGGCCTTGCTGGAGGTTTCATCGCAAAGCAATATTCGTATAAGCCTCGAAGCTTGGTCAGTTCCCTTTCGTCCTTCACTGCTTTTTTGCTAAAGTATGTGTCTTCTAAATCGTCCAGCTCGCTCATGTAGAAGGGAACATCTGTCACATCCAGTGTGCGGGTTCCAACGAACCTCTTCAGCATAAGCAACATAAGAGACTGGGGAGAACCATACTTGAACCAAGTTTGAGGTGTGAAAACCCTTCCAGCAGATTTCGAAAGCCTTTTGCCACTCTTGTCAAGGAATAACTCATATTTTGCGTGGGATGGCGGTTCCCAATTGAACACTTCTCTGCAAATGCGGTCGTTTACGCGCACGGAGTCTGCAATTTCCTTCCCGTAAGCTTCAAATCTTATGTCTAATGCTTTCCATCTAACGGTGAACTCGCCCTTCCAACCGAGCTTGCCCTCACCTCTCCTATAATCTACCTCACCCTTATGTCCACAGCCTTCAAGCCACCGCCCCTTAACCTCCATTCCCTCACAAGCATAGAGAACCTTGCCTTCTTTCGGCAGAAATTCATAAGCTTTAGTTGTATATATGCGCCCGCAGTTTTCGCAGACAGCAAAGTATGGCAGAGCTTCCAAAAACTTCTCTTGTCCAACTTCTTCCTTGACTATTTCTCCTACTCTCTTGGCGTTTAGAAGCACTGTTTTGATTTCTTTCTTGAACGAGCCTTTTCTGTAGACTTCTGTGCCAGACATGAACTTGTATTCTATTCCACACTTATCCAAAGCGTCTAGAAGAAGCAAAGTCATGTGTTCACCATAGCTTTTGTGACATCTAAAAATGTCTGGAATATCCGTCACAGGACGCCCCAGATGTTCTTCCAAGGACTTTGGCAATCCAGCTGGAACCTTTCGTAGTCCGTCCTTATCGTCTGCAAAAGCAATAAGCTCAGAGTCGAAACCTTGTTCTCTAAGAGCCAGAGTCACGGCGAAGGACCTTGCAGCGTCGCTTAAATTGCCTATGTGTGGAAAGCCGGAAGCAGCTATCCCCATTTCAGTTCTAACCATGTCTAAGCTTCTGCCTAGCTTTCGCTCTCTCTCAATTATTTTTGCAGCCATCTTGTCGTACCATGTACCACGGCCGATGATCTTCTCGCGCATATCCTGTGTATCCTCTAAGGCATTAATGTACGGTGCAAATTAAAAGTGTTTAGAAAATTATAGAACGTACTCCTTCAATCTCGTCTTTCGATTTTGTAAATGCTGATAGTTTGATCTAAAGCGTCTTCAAAATATTCCAAATTCCGTGGAGGGAATATCTCCTTTTATGACAGTTCCTGTTGCCCCATCAATCCATAAGTGGTAAGCTTTACCTTTGTACTCATATTTTATGAACCATATTGGAGCATGCAGGTAAACCGTCTGGTCTATTTTCATTTCGTTTTTCATCTCTATGATACGGTCCACATCCTGCTGAGCCAGATAACGGTGATGCTCTTCGATTTGTTGCTTCGCCAGCTCAACTGCCTCGTTTTTGTCGATTTCACTGTTGAGAATTTTGGCGAAATCCTCGATTTTCGTAAAGTCGTAGGGAATTTTACCCTCCAATGGCACATCATATTCCCTCGTTGGAAATTCTGTCGCCTTCCTTGCTAGAACAAGCCAATCGTAATTCTTCTCGATTTTTCCTTCCTTAACAACGGACGGAGTGATACGCTCAAATATCCCCTTATAAGCACTTTTAATCTCTGCAGTTACAATCCAGAAAGGAACGTAGGTTAATGTTTTTTCCATGATTTTTGATTTTTTCGCGAGGTCTGGGGGCTTAAGAAAGCCTCCACGCATCCAGCTTTTAACAGGCTCTTCGATTCGTGTTGGGTCATACTCATTTAGTAGCATGGAGTGTTCCAGGGTGAAGGCTCTTCCGGTTTCTATCACAACGGTATAGCCACAGTATTTGCATGTTGCTATTATTTCGCCTGGCTCAAATGATATGGGTGCACCACAATGGGAACAATTTATCTCCTTAACTATGGACATCTGTTTTACGCCTTAGATTTTTCTCTCTTCATTATTTCCCTTGCCGCTATAATGCCTGAGGCTGACGCTTGAACGAGCCCTCTTGTAACGCCTGCTCCATCTCCGATGGTGAACAAGTTGTGGATTTTGGTTTCTAGACAGTTGCTTAGCTGTAGCCTTGAGGAGTAAAATTTGACTTCGATGCCGTAAAGAAGCGTGTCTCTTGAATGGATTCCCGGAGCAATTTCGTCTAGAGCCTGAAGCATCTCCCTTATATCCGCCAGATAGCGGTATGGCAAAGCGAAGCTTAAGTCGCCCGGCGTGGCGTTCTTCAGTGTAGGAATAACAACACTTCTGGCAATCCTCTCGGATGTTGATCTTCTTCCAGATTCCAGATCGCCTAAACGCTGTATTATTACGCCTCCGCTGAGGAGGTTTGAAAGCCTGGCAAGATATTTTCCGTAGGCTATCGGGTCTTTGAAAGGTTCTGTAAAGGATGTGCTCACCAGAAGGGCGAAGTTTGTGTTTTCTGTTTTTCTCTCAGCGTAGCTTTGACCGTTAACGGTCAAAACTCCATTGTAGGATTCCGTTATGACTTCCCCGTAGGGTGCAACACAGAAGGTGCGAACTTGGTCGTCAAAAGACTTTGAATAGTAGATGAATTTGGGCTCGTAAAGAACGCTGGTTAATTCTTCCATGACCGAAGCCAAAACTTCAACCCTTATCCCAACATCAACAGGGTTGTTAAGCGTTTTCAAACCTAAGGTCTGGGCTTCTGATTGAAGCCACTCAGCCCCGCTTCTTCCCGGCGCAACAATCACGTATTTCCCGAAGAACTTTTCGCCGTTTAGGGTTTCAACACCTTCAACAGCGTTGTTCTTCACTATGAGTCCTTTAACGTCGGTTTTCGGTTTAAATTCAACTTTGGCGTTTAATTCTTGGCGCATTTTTCTAAGGGTTTGAGCGCACCTTTCCGTGCCAAGGTGCCTGATTCTTTGCCGAATGAGCTTTAAACCTGCCAGAGATGCTTTTCGCTCAATCTCCTCTATTTTTTCAACGTCTGCCCCATAACTATGCTCAGGCGCACCAAATTTTAGGTAAATATTATCCGCGTAACTTACGAGTTCTTCAAGTTCCTTAGATGACACGTATTGGTTGAGCCATCCGCCCACCTCAGTGGACAATGTGAGTTTACCGTCACTGAACGCTCCTGCCCCACCCCAACCAGACAAGAGGAAGCATGGTTCGCAGTTTACACACTCGAATCCGCGGCTTGCTGGGCATTTACGATGGTTTATGTCCGGTCCTCTATCCAAAATGAGAACACTAATGTTGGTCCTTTCCACGATTTCAAGAGCCGCGAATATCCCAGCGGGACCGGCTCCAACGATTATTACATCATACTTCAAAGGGCTCATTCTCCTGAAACCCAAAACTACATGTAACAACTGGCATATATTTTTAGCGAGTAGCTTAATGTAGAAAATCTATCGCTTTTGTAAGGGTACGAGGCAAAGAATTTTTAGAGTTTTTTCTGCATTGTTTTTGAGCTGGTGTTTCTCGTTTGGAAGAATGAAAATAACGTCGCCTGCCCTAAACTTTTTTTCTCCTTCTTCACTAACCACAACTCCTTCGCCTTCTAGGGTGAAGACTTCGTGTTCCCAAGGGTGGCTGTGAAATGGGCTGTGCCCTTTTGGCTCCATCTCGAAAAGTCTCATTGCAAAGTTTGGGGCACCCATCTCTTTTGTGATGAGCCATCGCACTTTTAGTTTTGAGGCTCCTTCGTCTGCACTCTTTGCCTCAATATTCTGATAATGGAATATTTTCATTCAGTATACTTCCCTAAATCAGAAATAGAAGATACTTTTGTGTCCGCATATTAATCTTTTATTGCTTCTAGAAGGCTCATCACGTTCCACAACTTTACCCGCGTGTAAGGCGGCATGTTCGGGTCTTGCAGAATCTCGTCTAAGATTGATATGGCGTTTGAGGCTCTGACGGCTGGTGTGTACTCTGTTGTCTGCAAAGTGTTCATGGAGTCTTTTGCCGCTCTCCTAATGTTTCTGGGAGTGGTAGTGTCTTCAGAGACCTCCCCAAGCACAGCAAGCGCTTGTTTTATCCTCTCCCCATATTCCTCCAGCTTCTTCTTCCTAACCATATCTGCCACCCAAATAACTTCACAATAATCAAGTTATTATAGGCTTTTATACTATTTTACTTTGGGGTTTTAAAACTTGTCGAGGGAAAAGGCTAACGAACAACACATCAAACGCATGGCTGACCTACTCCGACAAGGCTCGACCTTAACAGATTTAGCTTGCCCTGCGTGTTCCTCCCCGCTCTTCAAGTTAAAAGGTGGTGACCTCTGGTGCGCAAAGTGCGAAAAAAAAGTTATAGTGGTAAAGGAAGGAGAGGAACCGACAAAAATAACAAGTTCCATGGTTCTCGACACCGTTGAGGCAACACTCCTAGCCAAGGTGCAGGAAATACAGAACAAGATGCAACACGAAGAAAGCATAGAAGAACTGCAAAAATTAAGCACAGTGCTTTCCGAACTGCTGGAAAACCTTGAAAAAATAAAAAAGGTCAAAAGAGTCTAGGCGGAACCTCCATAATGCTTGGGTTTTACGAGAATTTCCCCCAAAACGTTCACAAAACATGCCGTTTTGCCACTCCAATTTCAAGCAAAAAACTCCAACAAACGTTAATACAGGTGTTCCACGAAACAAACGGTAAAACCTTCAGCTTGGAGGACGTCGCCGACCCATCAGTACCCCAATGCACTGCAATATTCGAGTTTGGAATTGCCGAAGCCAAAAACTTCAACTACCTAGATAATGAAGAAACGGATAGGGTGCTAAAAGTTATACAGAAAAAACCCTTTCAAGTTATGGATTTCTTCTGCGCCATACGCTACTACAAAACTCGAAACGAAAAGAAAACCCCGTTAAAATTCGATTACTACATGATCCGCTTCTTATTTGACAAAAATTCAGTAGAAGCACAAGTTTTTCATGAGAGGGGGCCGAGATATGTGTCGCCCAATGACGTTGTGGATTTTGTAACCGATAAAATCAACGAAACTTTCTCCAAGAAGATGTTGAAAGCGTTTAAGCCTTCTTAACCGTACTTTTCCAAAAAATTCAGAACAGCCTTTAGAATATCATTTGAAACTTCCTTTTTGGATCTGTTCCCATCTATTTTAGTAAGTTCTCCCTTTTCAACAAATTTTGTGTAGACTTCTCGCACTTTTCGCTGAGTTTCCAGGTTTTCCATGACTGATTTCTTGGGCTTCAGCCTTTTAATCACAATCTCAGGTTTAACATCCACAAAAAATGCTAGGTCAGGGCGTAGCGCGTGCTCATTTATCTTCTCAATCCATTTTAAATCAAGTCCAGCCGCCCCCTGGTAAGCCAAAGAAGAGTAAACATAACGATCAGAAACCACGAGTTTTCCTTCATTCAAAGCGGGAATAACATCCCTCTCTACGTGCTCGAAACGGTCAGCGGCAAACAGTAAAGCCTCAACAATGCTGGAAACCCGTTTTGCGCCATGTAGACAGTGTTTTTTAATGAATTGTCCGATTTTCCCTAGGCTTGGTTCAGCCGTATAAATAACGTCATAACCCCTATTCTTCAACCTCTTCACAAGCAGTTTCGCTTGTGTGGTTTTTCCACAACCGTCTAACCCTTCAATGCAAACGAAGAACCCTTTTCCTTTCGTCTTCCTCATCCCTTATGGCTTTTAGCATTAGGCATTATAAGAGGAAGACGCTTAATAATTGTTAACAAGGTTTGGGAGAAAACTGCTGATGTCTAGAGGTTATTGGGGTGAAATAAAGGACCCGGTTCATGGATACGTGTACATAACTGAAGACCAAAAAGAAATCATCGACTCTTTTCCTGTTCAGAGACTACGCAGACTACGCCAGCTGGCAGGCGCAGAATACGTTTATCCAGGAGCAAACCATACGCGCTTTGAGCACTCCGTCGGTGTGATGTATTTGGCTGGCAGAGTCGTGGAAAACCCCAGCATTTCGCAGCGCATATGCGAAGAGAAAGCAGAGATGATTAGAATTGCGGCTTTACTCCATGATGTTGGACATGGACCTTTCTCTCATGTTTTTGAACAGTTACTCGATAAGCTTGACAAAACCCATGAGGACATGACCCTATGGATAATCAAAAACAGTGAATTAAAAGACATTCTTAACAAAATTGGATACAGCCCAGAAGATATAGGAAAACTGGCCATAGGCACCTCTCATGAACCCAAAAAAGCTTTCATAGACCAAATAATAAGGAGCGCCGTTGACGTAGACAAACTAGACTTTGTCGTGCGTGACACACACCACACAGGCGCCGAATACGGCTATGTCGATATTTTCCGCTTAATCCACGCCCTAGACGTTCTAGGCGAAAACTTGGCTGTTGATTTGGGCGCACTTTCAGCCCTTGAATCTTTTATAATTGCCAGAATAGAATCCTTCAAAAGCATATATTTTCACCGTGTTGGAAGAGCAGCGCAAATAATGCTCGCCATGGCTATGGAAAAGGCAAACCAAGAACTCGGACTAACAAGTTTCAAAACCCCAGATGAGTACTTAGCCATGGACGACTATACCGTCTGGACCAAGCTAAAAAGCTGCAAAAAGTCAAGCGAAATCATAAAAAACCTTGAAAGACGAAAGATGCTCAAATGCACTTATGAGAGAACCTTTTACGAGAAAGACGCCGTGGTTTCAAGCATTTTCAGCCAAAAGGCACATAGAAAACAACTGCAAACCGACATCGCAAAGAAAGCGGGTGTTGAAACAGAGGCGGTGATAATCGATGTACCCACAGTTCCCTCAGTTCCATACCACCATTCTGTTCTCATGGAACCCATGGAAATACCAGTGTTCCATAAAACATGGGAAGGCAACAGAATCCCGCAACGCCTAAGCGAAGTTTCAAAGATTTTCGAAGTTCTTAGAGGCTTCATGAACATATTACGAGTTTACACAAGCGAAGAAAACCGCGAAAAAGTCGGCAACGCAGCATCAAAGATTTTAGGTGAGATTCCTACATCAGCAAAAATATCCTATTAGAGTGCACAAAATGCAGCCAATAACATTAAGGGGAAGAAGAATCGTCGAAGGACGCTGCAAGGCCAAGGCTCTGGTGTCCAAAAAACCCATAAGCTTTTTGGGAGGAGTTGACCCAGCCAACGGCAAGATAATTGAGAAAAACCACGACCTACACGGAGAATGCATAAAAGATAGGGTTCTTTGCTTTCCGCATGGACACGGCTCAACCGTAGGCAGCTACGTCCTATATTCTCTGGCTAAGAAAAATTTGGCGCCGAAGGCGATAGTGAACCAAACCGCTGACCCTGTTGTTGTCGTTGGGGCCATCATAGCCGAAGTTCCCATGGTTGACCAGATAGACATTAAGCAGATAAAAACAGGCGATTTAGTAGAAGTCGATGCACACAACGGTTTCGTCAAGATTCTGAAAGAAGGGAGAGCTAAACGAGCATGTATTTGACGAAAGAAGAAGAACGCATCTATGACGGTGAGTACGGCTGGGCAAATCAAATATGCATGAAAATACTTGTCCGCTTGGGCGAGCTGTTCAACGCGACAAGGCTTATTCCGATATGCTCCGCCCATGTTTCGGGGGTTTCATACAAAACTCTGGGCGATGCCCCGGCAGATTTTCTAGAGGCACTATCCAATGATGGCGCGAGGGCGAAAGTCAAAGCTACGCTGAATCCCCAAAGTTTTGACCGAGAATATCTGTGCAGGAAGCTGCCACCAGACTTATGCCAAAAACAGTCAGCTGTTCTGAAGTATTTTGAGAAGATGGGTTTCACTGAATCGTTAACGTGCACGCCATACCACTTGGAAAAGCCAAAACGGGGCTCACATCTATCCTGGGCCGAGTCTTCGGCCGTAGTTTACACCAACTCTATTATTGGAGCATGGACAAACCGTGAAGGGGGACCGAGCGCCCTAGCAGCTGCAATAATCGGAAAAACGCCCGAGTGTGGAGTGCACAAGGCTGAAAATCGACAGCCAAGAGTTTTGGTAAAATTGGAAAAGCAATTACAAAGCGAAATAGAATTTGGTGCTTTAGGAATTTTCTTGGGCAAAATTTTGGAGGACAAAATCCCGATAATCCAAGGCTTACAAACCGCCTCACAAGACAGTTTAAAACAGTTAGGGGCAGCCCTTACGTCTACTGGCATGGTCAACATGTTCTACCATGAGGATATGAGTGTAAAATTTCACGAAATTGAAAAAATAAACGTGGAAACCAAAGATGTGAAGGCGACAATCGAAAACTTGACTACAACTTCAACGAAAAGGCCAGACTTAGTCTTCGTCGGGTGCCCCCACTGCTCACTAAGTGAAATCAAACAAATCACGGATTTAATAGGCGACAGAAAGGTTAAAAATGGAACAGAATTTTGGGTTTGCACCTCACGGCACATCAAGGAAAAAGCTAGAAAATATGTGGAAAAGATAGAGAAGAGCGGAGGCCACGTACTCACAGACACATGCGCAGTGGTCACGTGGACTGACAACCTTGGAATAAAAACGATAATGACAAACTCTGCAAAAACAGCCCACTACGCGCCAACACTGAACAAAGCAGAAACAGTATTGGCGCCACTGAAGGAGTGCTTGAAAACAGCTCTCAAGGGATAAGGTTTATTCGAATGAAAAAGCATTTTGCATGTTGCTCCGGAAATAAGGGGCTCCGGTAGAAGAGCCAAAGGCGCTCTACGGAATATAGCCCGGTCAAGTATTCCGGCCTTTCGAGCCGAAGACGCGGGTCCGAATCCCGCCCGGAGCACCATCACTCAGTTATTTGCTCTGGGTAATCATCGACATATAGCGCGTACGATTAAATACTAGTCTTAGCGTGAAACTCTGATAAAGTTGCGAGGGGAAGCGAAATGGTTGATGTTGAGAAGATTCGACAAGAATTAGAAAACTTTGCAAGCGAAATAAACCGTGAATGGTACCTGAACTGGGCTGGGCTGAAAGAAGATTTGAAAATATCAGCCGTATATGAGAAATACTCGCATTTGTTCACGAAGGAAAACATAGTTGCGATAAAAAGCTTAAGGAAAAGGGCGAGCGGAGAAGAGGAACGAAAGTTAAGGCATTTACAGCAATTCTTAACAGACGACTACCTCGGCATGGTTGCTAAAGAACTAACAGACGAGAAGGAGACGATAGAGGCTACAGAGGAAATCCTCGTTGATGATGAGAAAATCCCATTCAGACTTGTAGCAGTCAAAATTGCAAACGAGACGAAGAGAGCTACACGCGCAAAACTCTATGAGGCAAGAAACAAGGTGATTATCGAGAAAATCAACCCAGTTCTGAAAGAAAGAATGGAAAAACTACACGACACAGCTAAGGTTCTCGGCTATCACGACTACCTCGCGTTGTATAAGGACATAAAGGGGATAGACTTCAAAAACCTTGAGAAGCTCATGCAAAAATTCGTCAAAGAGACACAGTCCCTCTACACAGACAAAATGAGTCAAACCTTAAAAGAAAAAATAGAAATTAGGCTTGAAGAGGCTGAAAAACACGATATAACTTTTGTATTCAGGGCAAAGGAGTTCGACAGATATTTTGAACAAGGCAAAATTGTGGAAACCCTCCGGAAAACGCTCGCTGGAATGGGTATTATGCTTGACAGACAAAAAAACATAGAAATCGACACAGAAGAAAGACCCAAAAAATCTCCAAGGGCCTTCTGTGCACCAATAAAGGTTCCAGACGACGTGAAATTGGTTATAATGCCCATTGGCGGGCACGACGACTATGCCGCTTTGTTCCATGAGGGTGGTCATGCGGAACATCACGCATTTATTGACCCTGGTTTGGCCGTGGAATATAAGCGGTTAGGAGATAACTCAGTAACAGAAGCTTTTGCCTTCCTCTTCGAATACTTGACTCAAAATGAGAACTGGCTGAGACAATACATATCGCCAGAAGCCACCAAGGATTATTTAGATTTCGCCTTGCTTTACACACTCTTTTACCTGAGAAGCTATAGTGCAGAAATCTCCTATGAAATCAGATTGCACACAAGCCCAACGTTGGAAGGCTTAGACTCAGCCTACACAAAGATGATGGAAAAAGTGTTGACTTTTAGGCATCCACCGATTCATTATCTAATAACCGTTGATGATGCACTTTATTGCGCTCAATACCTTCAGGCATGGATGTTTGAGGCACAGTTGAGAAGCATAATGGAAGAGAAGTTTGGAAAGGAATGGTTCAACAACCCAAAAACCGGGGAGTTTCTTAAAGGACTGTGGGCTTATGGACAGAAATACAATGTTGCGGAACTAGCCCAACAGCTCGGCTACTCCGGCTTGGACATTGAACCATTACTCACAACAATTCTGGAACGGCTAAGCTAGTAACATGAATACCCAAAAACAAATAGATAGTTATTCTTGCCCCTACTTCTGTTTTTCATTGACTGTGCCGCTTTGCTGCCTATACTACTCTTAATTCTTCAGACATTGAAGCCATAGGATAAGAAATCAAAAAACGTAGCTATCAAAGGCTAAGGCTAACAACATTAATTAAGGGCTTTAATGAGAAGTACGCATCTAAAAAGGTGACCCCTTGAAAGCAGACCTTTTATTTGAAAAAATCACACAAGAAACACTTGAAAAAATTTTTGATAAAAATCCCCATTTGGCTACATCAATTGGGCGACACGACCCATACGACAATTTCCTACCCGATGGAAGCGCCAAAAACGTCTATGATTTTTTAGAAACACTCGAAGAGGGATACAAAAAGGTAAAAGCAACAGTGGATTACGAGTCGCTCAGTGACGAAAACAAAATCGACTACAAACTATTAGGACGATTTTGTGAGAACCTGCGTTTTCTAATACATAAGCACAGAAAATTCGAAAAGGATCCGGATGCTTTCATAGAAATTGGTGAAAATTTTTTCCGTATGATCACCCGGAACTATGCTCCGCTTGAAAAACGAATCGAAAGCATCGCCTCACGAATGGAAAAGATACCGAAATTTCTAAAGCAGTTCCAAACAAGATTTGAAAACTCTAGACCGGTGAAATTATGGACTGAAATGGCCATTGAAACTTGTCAACAAATGCCAGCTCTCTTCCAATTCATAATCACTTGGACAAAAGGTAAAATCCCTGAAAAAACCCATCAACATCTTGTGAACGCCTTTACAAACCTACAACAACCGTTAAAAGAATATACGGAATGGCTTAGGAGGCTGCTGCCCGAAGCTGAAGAAAACTGGGCGCTTGGAAAGGAGAAATTTGAGAAACTACTCCGACTGAGAGGACTCGGAATGTCATCCGATGAAATCTACGAGTTAGGAGTAAGATATCTTAACGAACTGAAAGAAGAGAGAGTCAAACTTGCGAGGATGATTGCGCCAGAAAAATCCGTTGAAGAGGTAGTGAAAGAAATCCGAAAGTATGCTCCAAAAACTTTTGAAGAAGCCTTAGAAGCAACTAGAGAGGAAATGGAGAGCGCACGTAAATTCCTTGTAGAAAGGAGCATAGCAACAGTAACTGAGGAAGAAAAATTGATTGTAGCTGAAACACCGTCTTTTTTGGCGCAGGTGATTCCATTTGCCGCGCTCTTGACACCAGCGAAGTATGAAGTGCCCCCTGAAGGAGTTTACATAGTTACAAGACCCCGAGACCCCAAAGACTTAGGAAAACACTTGAACTATTGGGACATAAAGAATACGGCAGTGCATGAAGCCTTTCCAGGACATTTTCTACAATTGGCAAAATCTAATCGGCATTCTGCCATCAGGTATCTTGCAACAACCGACTCTTTGGGAGTTGAAACATTTCTGGGAGTGGAAACCGTTGAAGGCTGGGCGCATTACTGTGAGCAAATGATGATAGAGCACGGGTTCGAGACAGACCCAAAACTGCGCCTAATACAAGTGAACGACGCTATATGGAGAGCCGTAAGAATTATCGTGGACGTGAAATTATCAAGAGGCGAAATGACGTTTAACGAAGCAGTGGAGATGCTTGTGAAAGAAACCGGGATGTCGAGAAACGCCGCTATCGCTGAAGTTCGCCGTTACACGGAGACCCCAAGCTACGCGCTCTCATATCTTCTGGGAAAGCACATGTTGCTGACGCTAAAAGAAAACCTGAAAAAGAAGCTTGGAAAAAGATTTAACGAAAAACTATTCCACGACATAATAACTGAAAACGGCTATTTGCCAATGTATCTCTTAGAGCCTTTGATTAAACAAAAAATGGTGCAAGCTAAGGCGTAGCGGCTCTTGCCTCAATTTTTGTTTTATTTTCTTCAATAACCCTGCTTCTAAGATTCCCTCTTTTCAATTCCTGTTTCATAAACACGCCCAAACCGGCAGGAGTCTTTGTGACGATGTGCCACATCAAAAATTATAGAAGGAGAACTTACTCGAATCATACATGAACTGTCTAAATGAGAAATATTCGAAACTTTATGATTCCTGATTAATCTCCTCTTTTCCACATACTTTCATACACTTTCAGAATTATTTCTACGAAAAAGCCGACAAATATGAGGTACACTCCGCTCCAACCAACCACTGCGCTGTAGTAATTGCTGCCATAAAAGAATAGGGTAACGCCTACTATCATTACACATAAACACACTAGGTCTTTCCGCGACATTCAAACAACTCCACAGGTTGATTTTAAGCCTTTTAGAATCTCAAACTATATAGACTTACCGATGAGGACTTAGAAAATTAACAGAGACTGTATTAAAAACGCCGACAAATAGGAACATATTACCGAAGAAGCGCTACCTCAAGAAATTATTTCGTAGAATTTCCATATGTCATATTCCGTATATGCTTTTAAAAAATGTATGCGGTCTATTTGTGTAGTCTATTGCCGACAAATTCTATCCCATCTTCTTCTTTTCTTTCGGCATTTTACCTTTGTGCTCCGACACTCTTATATACAACTTTTCACAAAATTATTTACGTGGTGATTTTAAAGTGTCGGAACGTGATGTCAAGAAGCCCGCAACGAGGGAAGAACTGATAAAAATGTTAAGGGAAGCCGCCAAAAAGGAGGTTGAAACTCGCAGCCTTTTTAGGGGAAAACCGACAAAACCTACAATCTCTGGGACAGCTAAGCTTTTAAACGTCCATAGAGATACTCTTTATACGTGGCTTAAGGAGTTTGCTGTCGATTTCGATGAGGTTTCTGCGGGGTTACCGACAACTTTTTTGCCGGAAGCTGTTGAAATGCCTCGAAAACACTCATACTTGATTGGTGAGGCGCTAATAGGTGAAGGAAATGAGGTTGCACACATTGATCTTTTGATAGGTGATAAAGAGGGACCTGTCGGAGAAGCATTTGCAGAAGGCCTATCCAATCTTTCCATGGGACACACGCCTCTCTTGGCTGTTATAAGGCCGAATCTGCCTCCTAAACCGCACACCTTGCTTGTGCCAAAAGTCACCGTGAAAAACCTTGAAGAAGCAGGCAAAATTTTCGGACCAGCACAAGCCGCTGTGGCGAAAGCCGTCGCGGATGCCGTGGAGGAGGGAATTATTCCTGAAGATAAGGTGGATGACTGGGTCATAGTGTGCAGCGCTTTCGTACACCCACAAGCGAGTGATTACCGCAAAATTTACCAGTATAATTATGGAGCAACCAAACTGGCTTTGAAAAGGGCATTGGCAAAGTATCCGCCATTAGAAAAGATTTTCTATGATAAAGATAGAGCCAAACATCCAATAATGGGATTCAGAGTGCCACGCCTCTGGAGACCGCCATATCTACAAATTTCACTTGATATACCGGATTTGGAAAGGACAAAGAAGATCATAGTACAAATTCCCAGAAGCGACAGAATAATACTGGAGGCGGGAACCCCCCTCATTAAAAGGTATGGAACAAAGGTGATAAGTGACCTAAGAGAAGTTGCCAGAGATATATTCTTCATAGCAGACTTGAAAACTTTAGACGTTGGAAAGGTTGAAGTAGATTTAGCCTACGAGGAAACAGCCGACGCAGTCGTTGCCGCTGGATTGGCGCCAGTTGAAACGCTCGACGCTTTCATCCATGAAGCAAAAAGACTAGGAATATACGCTGTGGTGGATATGTTAAATGTGGAAGACCCCATTAAAAAGCTGAAACCGCTCAAGGAATTTCCGGATGTGGTTATCTTACACAGAGGAATAGATGAAGAAACTGGAAGAACCATCGGATTAGAACTCATACAAGAACTGCGTCGAACCTTTAAGGATAAAAGATTTTTAATCGCTGTGGCAGGGGGAATAGTACCAGAAACTGCAAAAGAAGCCTTAGAGAAAGGCGCCGACATAATTATTGTTGGAAGGTATGTAACACAATCAATGGACATTGAGCGTGCCGTAAGGGACTTTCTTGAGTTAACGGTTGAAATGCGAGAGGATGTGGACTTATTCAGAGTTCACGTGGAATAGACCATGACTGCTGTTCGGATGTCCCCCTTTTTCTTTTACCGTTTTTGTGGAGATTTTTAAGGCCATGTTAGGCTTTACTAGCAGATATGAGTCCCATAAATGAAGTGTATAAATAGAAACAAAGCATAAGTGAAACTCATTAAGTTTTCATAAATCCTTAATAGACAGATAGTCAACTTTCATAGCACCATTGGAGAGTCCCATTATCAATGGCTAAGTTTAAAATAATCATATCTGAACCAGAAACGGGAACTTCAAAAACTGTTGAGCTTGAAGAAACACGTGCCATTCCGTTAATCGGTAGGAAAGTAGGCGAAGTGATAGACGGGTCAATAGTAGGTTTGTCGGGATACAAGGCACAAATAACCGGCGGTTCGGATAAGGATGGATTTCCAATGAGACCAAACGTTCATGGTGGCATCCGCCGAAAGGTAGTATTAAGCGGGGGGATAGGCTTCAACCCTCAAAATAAGGGAGCGAGAGAACGCAAAATGGTTCGCGGAAACGTGATAACAGACGAAATTGTCCAGATAAATATGAAAATTGTGGAGAAACCGAAGCAACCTAAAGAGGGTAGAAAGACAAAAGAAAAGCGAGAAGAAAACCCTGGAAAAGAGGTTGAAACGGAAGCTTAACTAGAAGCACTCGAAATTGGACTTGAAATTATTTACTAAGACAGATTTCAAAGTACAGAATTGTTTTTGATGCGAGGACATCCCGTAACAAAATACAATCAAGAAAGATGCAAAGTTGTGGTCTCGGATAAATGCATGACGTGTAGCTTAGGAGCTGTTAAAGTTATGCGCCAAATCAGCTCCCAGACATGGACAAGAAAATAATAACCACGAGAAAATGGTCTTAACATTTATTAACTTGCATTTTTTAATCCTTCAATATCTTTGCAAATGTTTATGGGAAAATAGAGATATGAGCAGTGAGAAAGAAGAAGCTTTACCTAAGCAACCCGAGGTAAACATTGGCACTATAGGCCATGTTGACCATGGCAAAACAACATTGGTGCAAGCCCTAACAGGCATTTGGGCGTCAAGGCATAGCGAGGAGTTGAAAAGGGGGATAACAATAAAGTTAGGATATGCGGACATGCCAGTTTATAAATGCCCTAAGTGTGAAACTCCAAAGAATTACTCTACAAAACCCGTTTGTCCCAATTGCAATTCCAAAACCGTTTTTGCTCGAGCAGTCAGCTTCGTGGACGCCCCGGGCCACGAAGCGTTAATGGCGACTATGCTCTCTGGAGCGGCAATAATGGATGGAGCCATACTTGTGATTGCAGCCGATGAACCATGTCCACAACCACAAACACGAGAACATCTGGCGGCAGCCGAAATAATCGGTATAAAGAACATCGTTATTGCTCAAAATAAGGTTGACATCGTTGACGAGAAAAGAGCACGCGAAAGCTATAAAGAGATCAAAAACTTTGTCAGCGGAACAATTGCTGAAAACGCGCCTATAATCCCTGTTTCAGCACAACGCAAGGTGAATATAGATGTTCTCATCCAAGCAATGGAAGAGTTTGTACCAACACCGAAAAGGGATGAAACGAAGCCCCCGCTAATGTATGTGGTCCGCTCCTTCGATGTTAACAAACCTGGCACTCCTATTGAGAAGTTAGAGGGAGGAGTCCTTGGAGGTACGATAATACAGGGCAAGTTTGTAGTAGGCGACGAAATAGAAATCGGCCCCGGAATCAGCCTAGAAAGAGAAGGCAAAAATATTCATAATCCCTTGTTCAGTGAGATAGTCAGCCTACATGCCGGCGGAAGGACTGTTAAAGAGGCCCATTGCGGCGGATTGGTGGGGGTAGGAACACTTTTAGACCCATCATTCTCAAAGGCAGATGGCTTAACGGGAAACATTGCCGGAAAATCAGGCCAGCTTCCACCAACACTAACAGAGTTAACCCTGGAAACAAGCATTCTCGAACGTGCGGTTGGAACAAAGGAACTCATAAAAGTCGAAAAAATCAATGTAGGTGAAACCTTACTATTACATGTGGGCGCCGCAATAACCGTTGGGAAAGTCACCTTAATAAAAAAGGACACGGTTACTGTTAAAATTACTCGACCGGTCTGCGCACAAGCCGGTTCGAGGGTTGCGATAAGTAGGAAAATAACGGGCAGATGGAGATTTATAGGATACGGAATGATACACTAAAATGTCAGCAAAATCTAAACGGACAAAGAAGGCATTAAAAATAATTTTAGATTCAAACGCGTTGTTTGTCCCGCTCCAATTCAAAGTTGACATTTTCGAAGAGCTAAAGACACTTTTAAATATGAAATTTGAGCTTGTGTTGCTTTCACCCATCCTAAAAGAGCTGGAATTAATAGCTGAAAAGGGTTCGCCTAAAATGCGTAAATACGTCTCTTATGCTCTGAAACTTGCTGAAAAATGCGCCTTTTTCGAGGTTTATGAGAAAAACGCAGGTTCTCCGGATGATGTTATTGCTGTGGTCGCGAGGAAGTGGAACTGTCCAGTGTTTACAAATGATAGAGAGCTTAGAAAGAGGCTAAGAAATATAAATGTGCCGGTTATTTATGTGAGGCAAAAATCACGCTTAGAAATTGACGGGAGGATAACACCTTGTTTAAACTTATAACCTTAGAGGATACGATTCGCATTCCACCCGAAACCTTTGGTAATCCTTTAGAGACTGTTGGGTATCAGCAGGTTAAGGCAAAATATGAGGGAGTTGTTGACGAAGAATTGGGGTATGTGGTGGCTGTTACCGATGTAAGGGTGAGCCCTATCGGGAAAATAATTCCAGGAGATGGGGCTGCCTACCACAAGGTAACCTTTTCATTGTTAACGTTTTACCCTATCATTCAGGAAGTGGTGGAGGGAGAAGTTGTAGAGATTGCGGATTTCGGAGCCTTCGTGCGCATAGGACCCATTGACGCCTTACTTCACGTTTCACAACTTATGGATGACTTTATTTCTTATGACGAAAAGCAAGGTGTTTTGTTAGGAAAAGAGACTAGAAGAAAACTTTTGAGTGGAGACCAAGTTCGTGTTCGAATAACAGCCGTTTCACTTGGCAAGGCTGGGACCTCTGGGAAAATAGGTGTAACAGCCAGACAACCCTTCCTCGGCAAGCTGGAGTGGATTGAACAGGAAATACAAAGGCTAAAGGAAAAAGGGGAGGAAAAGCCAGCAGAGAAAGAGAAAACGGTGCAGAGATGAAGGTGACTAAATGAGTGAAAAAGCCTGCTCGACATGTCATTTCATCACAAGAGAAAACATATGCCCAAAATGTAGAAATTCCACTCTGAGCGACGATTTCGGCGGATTGGTGATAGTTTTTGACCCCGAGGGTTCAGCCATAGCGAAAACCATGAACATCAAAGAGAAAGGGCGTTACGCTCTAAAGGTCAGATAAATGAGCGCCCAATATAGCCTCACACCAGAACTGCGCAGAAAACTCAAGGAACCCATCGGCACCTTAATTCGGGGATCATTCAGTGAAACAATGAAAAGATTTAAGGATGTGATGGGGAAGGAAAACCTGCCGTATATAATATCGGTTGGAGATACCGTTTCAAAAAACCTTGCAAAAAATAACGTGCATCCTCGGCTAGCAATTGTAGATAATAGAGTTATGAGAAGGAACATACAGCCAATCCCACTTACAGTGGACAAGACCACACGTGTTAAAAATGCCCCTGGAACAATAACAAGGGAAGCCGTCGAAGCAATTCAAGAAGCCATAAAGAGCAAACACCGCTTCAAGATAGTTGTGGAAGGGGAGGAGGACCTGCTGACGCTCATCGCTGTATTATACGCCCCAGAAAACTCTCTTGTCGTGTACGGTCAGCCACATGAAGGGATTGTCGTGGTTAAGGTCACACGGGAGAAAAAGGCAGAGGTTGCTGGAATACTGAAAGCTATGGAAAATGTTCGAAAAACTAAATAAGAGGGCACTATATCAAGTCAACACCGCAAACGAGGAAAATCTATGGAAGTTAAGATAGTCTCAGATAAGGAAAATCTATTGTTAAAACGAAGGGAAGTCTATTTCCAAGTGCAACACGACCAAACAGGCAGCACACCTCCGAGGCAAGAGGTCAGAAAAGCGATTGCCGCAGCATTAAAAACTGGCGAAGATTTGGTTTTTGTCAAAAAATTAGAAACCAAGACTGGGACTCACACAGCCGTTGGAGTGGCAAACGTTTACGATTCCATCGAACAAGCAAAGCTTATTGAACCAGGGTATATCATTAAAAGGAACACTCCACCGGAAAAACCCAAAGAAGAGGGAAAGGAATAGAACATGTCCAAAAACCCAGAAGAGGCATCGGAAGAAAAGGAGAAGGTAGAAAAAACTGAAAGAACAGAGAAAAGAAAGAAGAAGGGAAAAGGTATATTTTCGTTATACAAATTGGAAAACGACAAAGTTGTAAGGCTACGCCCAACATGTGAACGTTGTGGACCAGGTTATTTTATGGCTGACCATGGAGGAAGATACACTTGTGGACACTGTGGCTTTACTCGTTACAAGCCTCCTGAAAAATGAACACCCTTAAATTAGGCGATGCCTTGATATTTTGATGATTTGAATGATCAGGGTAAATGTCTCCGTAACTAATGTTTCCGCTGACCGTTTTTGGGATATCAGAAAACCCATCCCGCCTATTCAAATAAACACGAACCTCAATTTAATTGGGATGGAGAAAAAATCTGACGATTCTTTGGAAGTTCCCTTTGTTTTAACAATTAATTATAACCCTTCCATAGCCCAGCTAAGCCTAAAGGGAAAGGCATACGTAACTGGCGATAAAGGCGAGATTGAAAATCTTTACAAAGAATACGAGGAGAAGAAACCGCCACCGCCAGTTGTAGTGCAGTCGATATCCAATGTTGTCTTCATAGAATCCGTGGTTATATCCAGAACATTGAATATTCCGCCGCCAATCCCACTGCCGCAGATACCACCAGCCAAGCCGCCGAGTAAAAAACCCTCAGAAATAGACTACAGCGCCTAAAACTATGAAAAAAGCTACTTTAACGGAACATACATTGAGGAACGAGAAGCGCCGATGCCCGGAGTCCCATGTTTCACGGGCTTGTTTGTAGTAGCAAATTCACCTAAGTAGTGTCCAATCATTTCTGGCTTTATTTCAACCGAAACGAAATCTTTGCCGTTGTGAACGAGGATTGTGAATCCAACCATTTCAGGCAGAATAATCATGTCTCGCACATGCGTCTTAACTACAGTGTTGCCCCCCTTTCTGAGAACTTCTTTTGCCTCTCTTATTTTTTCAAGCAGCGCTCTCTGTTCTGGTGTTAGACCGCGATGGAGACTTCGCCTTTGTCTTGAAGGAAGCAAATTAATGAATTCATCCATTGACATACTCTGTAGTTGATTAAGCGTATGTCCACGGTAGGTGAATTCTCTGGGCATTTTTCCTCAACCTATCAGAATGCAGCAACATTAAATGCTATAAACCTTCTGCTATACCAGCGGCGCGCGCGCTTTTCTTTTTCCGTCCAGTACCTCTAGCCGCAATTAGTCCAACCTTCTGCCCGGGTGGTGCGCCATGCGAAGTTGTGGTGCATTTTCGCGCACTCCTTTTGCTGCTCCCGTAGGGGTGCACAGCGGCAACCATCGCCCTTCCACGGGTTCTCGGGTAGGTATGCCCCTTTGCTTTCATCAAATGGAATTTCGCACCAGCCCTTAAGAAGGGCTTCTCCGTTCTTCCAGCTCCTGAAACCACACCGATTGTTGCCCTACAATAATCATCTATATACTTCGTCTTTCCTGACGGAAGCTTGATAATTGTTCCCTGGGGCGTGTGCGCCACGACTATTGCATATGCTCCTGAGGATTTTGCGATTTTGCCGCCGTCTCTTGGGCGGAGTTCTAAATTGCATATCATGGTGCCTTCGGGGATTTTTCCTACGGGTAGGATGCCGCCCACTTCAACCGCGGCTTTTCCACCCATCTGAACTTGTTGACCAACATAAACGCCTTCAGGGACAACCGTATGGCATGTTTCCCCGTTTTCGAATCTTATTAAGGCAACGGGGGCTCCTCTTCCTGGGTCGTGGACAAAATCTTCAACAACACCTTTGATTGCCGTTTCATAATATTCTTTTGTTATTAGTGGGTATTTTGTGGGGGCTACTCTTTTGTGAGTTGAAGACCTGAATGTAGGTCCACCACGCCCACGCCTCTGAACACGGATTCTTTTACCCATCACGCGCTCCCTCATATAATTTTACAGTATTCCTAGTTTGATTGCAACATCAGCCGCTTTATAGTCTGGGTGAAGTTTGACAAAGGCTTTCTTTTCATATTGTGGTGTGATTAGGAGGGTGACTTTTTCAACCTTTACTTCGTAAAGTTGTTCAACCGCCTTTTTCACATCACTTTTGCCTGCCTTCGTATTGACTATGAAGACCAGTTTGTTTTCTTTCTCAACCATTAGGCTCGCGGCTTCCGTCATCAACGGGTAAAGTATAACCTCGTAGGGATCCGTCATGCTTTCCCTCCGCCGCTATAAAGCTCGTTCAGTTTTTCGATTGCGCTGCTTGTCCATATGGTTAGCCTTCCCGGATGTGCCCCTGGAGCAAGTAATTCAGCATTTAGATTGTTAACAGTAAAAACATCTAGGCCTGGTATATTTCTTGCAGCTTCCATTATTCCCTTGTTTTCAGCAACAACCATAAGGGGACCTACAGCCCGCTTCATTTTCCTACCTCTGTGTTTGCCTTTTCCAGCCCGGATTTTTCTACTCTCTTTCACTCGGTAAATGTCTGAGAAAACTCCTAAGTGTATTAGGGCTCCTTCAACCTCTTTGGCTTTCTTTAACCCCTCTAAATCATCCGTAACTACTAATGGGATTCCCGGAACATCCTCAATTGAGTGACCACGCGAGGACACAACTTCTTTTGATGCTGTTGCAGCAATTGCCGAGAGAAGGGCTAGGCGTTTTTCCTTCTTTGGGATTCGTTTGACAATCTTCTTTTCAGAGGTTGGTGGGTGTGCTGCCCTTCCGCCGACCGTTCCGGGGGCCAGGGCCCCTCTCCCTCCGGGTCCCTTGATCCTCGGTATTCTGGCTATGCCCAGATCCACACCTCTAGACTCTGCTGTTGTTCTCTTTCCGGCCATGGGGTTCCTGCCTTGCGGCTGGAACCTGTTTGATTGTATCGCGAGAACGGCTCGCTTAATAACGTCTGGTCTTAATGCTGTTTCAAAAATGGGTGGAAGTTTTATTTTTCCGATTGGTTTTCCTTCGAGGTTGAAGATTTTTGCTGTTTTTTTGGCCATTGCCTTCACCGGTCATCTTCCTTGAGGGGATTCGAGGGATATGTATGTGATTTGTGGTGGTTCTTCGGCGATGTGTCTTGGTGGGCGTGCTGAATAGCGTAGTCTTATTGGGCGTTTTTCTGGGCCTGGTAAGCTTCCCTCTATTAGTATGTAGGGTCCGCGGATTACGCCGTATCTTATGAAGCCTCCTTTCGGCGTTATTTCTTTTCCATCCGTGCCTATTTTGAGGATGCGTTTGCCGTATTCTGTTCTTTGGTGGAAGCCCATTTGTCCAGCCCTTGGGACGCTATACATGACATGGTGAGGGTTCCACGGTCCTAGGGTTGCTATGCCTCTTTTTGTTTTTCTTCCTTTATGCTGGAGTATTTTTACTCCCCAGCGTTTCACTGGTCCCTGGAAGCCTCTTCCAGTTGATACGGCTATTACGTCCACGTATTGTCCTTCTTTGAACGTTTCTGCAGGGGTTACGGTTTTCCCGAGTAGGTTCTTCGCAAAATCAAATTGTTGCTGGACTGTGCCTCCGCCTATTTCTATCTCCGCTATATCTGGCTTTTTCTTCGGCACGCTGGTTTGTTTCGGCTGAGTTATGGCGATAACGCGTATTCTTGTCAGATTAGCCAAGTTTTCCTCGACTTTTTTGAGGCTTTCGTCTGTGTTGAAGTTTTCAGGTAGTGTGAAAACTCGTTCTAGTTCTTCTGGAGGGTCTCTCATCCAAGCTTCTGTCAGGGTTTGGAGACCGTAGGTATTTCTCGTGTAGGCTCTTATGGCGCATATAAGCATTGGTGGGGCTTCTAAGACTGTGGCTGAGCGAAGTATTTCTTTGCCGTAGTTTGGTGAGCGTTTTATATCTTCTACCGCGAAAACGTGGGTCATGCCAGCCTTATAGCCCATAAAACCCAGAAGCCTAGGCGTGTCCGCCTCTATTCTTGGCCAGTAGCGTATCCTAGCCAATAGACGTCCAGCGCGTTTCCTAGGCAAATAAGCAAGTGAACCGTGTCTTGGGGCGTGATGTTTTCTATGACCCATTGTTGTTCCGCTTCGCGTCTTTTAGGAATGAGAACATTGAGTTATAAACGTTACCATTAATTTTTGGTTAAGTTCTTAACCAATAGCGACTACCCACTCTAGGTTTCTCCAATGAATCTCTAATAGGGGCTCCAAACATGCTTTCGTAGCGGACATGAGCTTTGGTAAATGTTAAATCTGGATGTGTGTAATCAATTTGGGGCTTCGTGTGTCGGATGTGGCATCTCGGGTTGCTGATGCTCTTTATCGTTCTGGCTGTCTCAAGTTTGGCAATTTTAAAATTAAGTCTGGGGCTTTAAGCCCATACTACATTGACCTTGCCTGTCTGCTTTCTTCCCCAAAAGAGTTACGCAGCATTGCTGAAATGGCGTCCGAGGAAGCCATGAACATTAGGGCTCTTGATAGAATAGATAAGTTAGCCTCGATTGAGCTGAAAGGCGCGTTAATCTTGCCCAGTATAGCTTGCAAAGTGAATCTGCCATGTGTTGTGGTGAGAAAAGAGGAAAAAGCCTATGGAGTAACCGGCAGAATTGTTGGAGCAGAAGTTGTTAAGGGCGAGCATATACTGTTTTTTGACGATGTTGTTAGCGAGGGATTGTCTAAGCTCGAGGGAATAAAGCCTTTGGAAGAGCTTGGAGCCTGTGTTAAACATGTGATGGTTGTGGTGGACAGAGAGCAGGGCGGCAGAGAAAGTCTTGAAGGGTTGGGCTATAAGTTACATGCCTTAACAAGAATTTCAGAGTTGGTTAAGAGTCTCCTTCAATCCTTACATATCTCAGAAGACCAAGCCGACGCTGTTTTAGATTATGTCAAAAAGTTTAAAGAAGAACATCGTTACCCCAAAGAAAATCGCTGAAACGCGCCTTCATTTACTCAAGAAATTCTTCCAAGGGGCATAAGCAGCGGTAACGTGAAGAACTATGCCAAACTACATCCGAATTCCCAGATAATATGCCCCTTAACTTTTGTCTAAAGCTACTAGGGTTAGTGAGATTAAGTTCTTTCATCTAAGTAGCAATACCCTGCTTCCACTTTTTTCTGCATTTCCTCGGTCCATTTGTCAACACCCGTGGCTTTAATTTTCTGCAACTTCTCTAGCGCCCATGCGTATCGCTGCAGCTTTCCACATGTTTCCATTTCAACACATTCCGCACATGTGGTGTAGGCTTTTTGTTTGCAGCATTCACGAACTGCACAGTTTGGGTCCCCGCCACCCTTTACGCATCCTGGACGCTCTCCAAAGATTTTGACAAAGCCGTCCATGACGCTTTCGAATTCTGTGTAATGTTGGAATGCTGGTTCCCATTTTGCCAGTTCTGAAGTGATTTTGTCAAAGCCGTAGTGGCTTATGATCTTCCGCAAGTTTTCGACCGCTTGCTTTATCCTCCCTTGGTATATTCCACAAGCGCCACAGTATAAGCCACAATAGCCTACCAAATTTTTAGGAGCTTCATTCATTGGCAAACACCCTTGACACGTTACTAATCATTTATGTTGCAATTAAGCTTTGTTTTTACTTTTTGCGTCTTGTTCTGGTGTGGTACTTAACTCCGAGCAAACCGAAAAGGATTAATTTAAGGTTTCAAATTCAATTCTAAACTTCGTGGAGATATGACGGCTTGAAAACGTATCTGAACATAATATTCTGTAGTGAAGGGGCAAACCCCATTGAAGTTGTTGAGCGTCTTCGTTCTATCGGATTCAAACCGCTTAAGGGAGTTCATGATCATGTTTATGATTGGGGTAGGAAAAAGGTTGAACTGGAAGATGTTCTTCAAATCGCGAGTTCTGTACATGAAACATTAAAGGGCTTGAAAGTGCTCTACAAGTTGGAAACAGAATAGCAAGGCAAATGGCTGTCTAGTTAGAGTGTTTAAGGATTACCTCTAGTATTTTTTGGGCGCATTCCTCTGGTGTGTTTTGTGCGGTGTTTATTGTTATTTCTGGTTTTAGAGGCAGTTCGTAGGGTTGCCCTATGCCTGGTACTGTCGGGGCTTTGCCTTTTAGGGCTTTAGAATAGATTTGTTTTGGCGCATAGAAGGTTTTTCCTCGTCTAGCTTCGCGTTCCATGCAGACTTCTAAGGGACATTCTAGATAGGCTTCTATGAATTTCGGGATTTGTTTTCTTGCGTTGTCGCGGTAACGCCTCAAGTTGCCAGTTGCATCAATAATGACGTTTACATCGTTCTGCGTTAACAATTTAGCGATGTAAACAAGCGTGGCATAGACTATGTCGCGTTCCTCAAGCGAATAAGTGGGCTTAGGAGTTAAAACCTTACGTAAGGCATCAGAAGACAACAATTGAGCTTTAACACCTTTCTGGCTGAGAGTCTTAAGCAGTGCCTCAGAAACAACAGACTTGCCACTACCGGGCAGACCAGTAACCCAAACACACCAACCCTTCTGGACCATAATGCCTCTTCCTACGATATCATAATGCTATTTCATGCATAAATTCTCTTAGAAACTGATAGTCTTTTAGTTTGAATAGATGGCTTTTGCACTTGCAATCAGACGAACCAAAACCTTTTATCGGGACCACTCTCTCGCTTATAACATTCGCAATTTTGCATTCGTCTGATTTTTCTGCATTCCTATGAAACACTTTCAAAATTTTTACATTATCATCATCAAGCAAATAGTCTATGTGCCAAAACTTCCGCTTAGCCCTTCTAAGATGCCGCTTTATACGCTTTCCCAAACTGTTTTGGGCAGAACCTACATAAGCATATAAGCCCTTCTCAAAATTCACAGCGCCCAAAGCACCAACATTAACGCTAATGTCTTTGCTAACCGAAATAACTAAAACATAGACGCCCTTCACAATACTCATCCATTCAAAGAATTGTTTTCCTTATACTATTTCAAAATTTCCTCAACAGCCCTATTGGAGTAGCCTATCTCCCTAAGCATCCTCTTCAAATACTCAGCCTATTCAACACCTAAGCGCAAATACCACAAAACAAGGTTTATCTAAAACTATTTATCCTTTAGCTTACTCCTATGGTGCCCAACCTATGTCAAATCAAAACCTACTTCGCCACGTAGCCTATTGCGGCTTACATTGCGGTTTATGCGCCCAGAGAAGTCGCATACCCAAACAAGCAAGGCATCTACTAAAAAGTCTTCACGAGGAAGGCTTTGACGATTTCTATCAATATGTGCCAGAAATGAAGGAGATTTTTCCGTCATTCTGGCAGTTTCTACAAGAACTAGCAAAATTTGATTGCACATGTAGAACAGGCGGCGGACCACCAGACTGCAAAATCCGCCAATGCGCCAAACAAAAAAGCATCGAAATCTGCACGCAATGCGAAGAATATCCATGCACGCTTATACAGTCTCTAGCAGAACACTATCCAACACTAATTCAAGACGGAAAACGTCTACAAAAAATCGGTTTAGCCGCATGGGTTAAGGAGCAGGAGGAAAGAGCCAAACGCGGCGCAGTATACGCGGACATACGCTATCCATGGAAAACCTAAGCTTCTCCGAAGTAAGAATTTACTCTCTCCAAATCGAACCGTTCAAACCGCAAAACATTCCTTACGAAATTAAGAAGCTTTACGCGGACATCCTTGCTGAGGTTAGGATACCATACAGGCGAAGCCACAACCAACCCCCGCCAAGCATAAAAGGGCTGAATAACCTCCAAAATCTCCCTGTCACCAGTCTTCTGCAAGTAATTCTCCCAGAACAAACGGAACAAGTGCTCGAAAACCTGGGCTAATTCGCCATACTTCTGCAGAGAATAGAAAATATAGTTGATTGTCATGGCAGTCACATCATCAGCGGGTTCACTCCATTCGCCTCTGCTTCGGTCCAAAACCGTGAAGTCTGTGCCTTCGCGAAACATCACGTTCCATGGATGAAAGTCGCCGTGCACTTGGCTAAGCCTGTGAGCTTTGCGCTTAAGCCGCCAGCGCCAAATAACACAGTTCCGTTCAACATCAATCAAATCCGACTCACTAACAAAATCAAGTTCAAGCGGATAACTATCCAACAGACCCATAATACATTCGCCGTGTCCAACAAGCTCCCGGGCACGCCTAACATAAAGCCACGGTGCATCTCGCTTAACCCTATGGATTTCAACTAGGTAGTCGGACAAAGCCAAACAACGCTGTTCGTCCAGCTTGCTTAACTGCTCAGTTTCCTTGATACTGTCTAAATCAAAATGATAAAGTCTCCCATCCACCAGTTCAGTTACAATGAAAAATTCGCCACAGTCGTCTAAAGACTTCATACCCTCGCCTTCCGTGGTAAAGGCGCCTACATTTATGGAGCGCACATGTCGAGGCAGCTTGTTAAATGCTGAATGTTGCCAGAGCAGAATCTGCGCGCGATCAGAAAAATGTTCATGCCCAAAACCTTCAGAACGTATAGTCTCTAAAACAACCTTTTTAACCTCACCATCAACACGAAACTCAATTATATATGGAACACCATAACCGTAGCCCTTCAAATCCTTTGAAACTTCAGATTTCTCGCCACTAAGCCTCCAAACTCCACAAATTTCCACATCCGCATTGTACAAGGAAGACAGATGCTCACGGAGAGCGTCTTCAGAAACTTTTAGAAAACCACCTCTACTTCTTTTTGTTACCATTCGCCTTCACCCACATAACAACATCTCGCCACAGATAAAGGCTTAAAGTGAAAGCGGTACTTAAATATGTGAGCAGGGTGATCGAAAACCAAGAAACTTTACCACTGATAAAATAGGGTAGCAAGAAATTTCCAATAAATGCCTCGGTTAATCTCATATAGATGTAGCATGCAACTCCGACAAGTAAAAGAAAGATGATCTTGTCAAAGAAACTGGAAGAACTCAGCTTTTTATTTTTAATAAACCACAAAACATAGGCAAAGACACTGATGCTTAATAAGTAAATAACCATGTAAACATAAGTTAATCCAGCGCTAACAAATAATCTAGCGAAAAACCCAACCTCATGCAACATTAAAGGATATCCTAAACTTTCCACGTATAATGTGGAAAGAACATCTAAAACTCCTAACAGAGGCAGAACCCAAATAACTTTATCAACATTGTCCAAATATTTCTCCCCGCACTATGAATAAGCAAATAGGAAGGAAAGCTTAAAAGTTCTAAGGAGTACACCATTGACATTCCGTATCATTTCCATGGCGATTGAAAATGAACATCCTTGTACACAACGGAACAATATTGACAATGTATAGTAGAAAAGTAATTCGTCAAGGCGCAATTGCCATAGAAGACAAAACCATAGTTGAAGTTGGAAAGACAAGCAAGCTAAAAGGGAAGTATAGAAGAGGTTACGAAAAAATAGACGCAAGGGGCAGGGTCGTCATATCAGGTCTCATTAACACTCATCAGCATGCAGCCATGAGCCTGCTGAGAGGATACGCGGATGATTTACCCCTTCAAGAGTGGCTTGAAAAGTGGATGTGGCCCATAGAAAGACACATGACCCCACACGATGTCTATGTTGGAGCCCTGTTAACAGCGATAGAATCCATAATGGGTGGAACAACGACGGTAAACACGATGTACCATTATACGACGGAACAAAACGAAGCCAAGGCCTTCGCAGACGCCGGCCTAAGGGGAGTCATAGGTCACGTTTGCTTCTCATGGAGAAAAAACGAAGACAGGAAAGCATTAGAAGACTTAGCTAAAAACTGGCACGATAAAGCCGACGGATTAATCCGCGTCAGCGTAGACCCCCACGCACCATACACCGTTGACCCAGAATACATGAAAGAATTACGAGAAAAAAGAGAAGAACTGAATCAGAAATATGGTTCAGAAAAAGCACCAATAATATGGCACACGCATATCGCTGAAACGTGCAATGAACCGGAAAAAATCCGAAACGCCTTCAACATACAGTTAAAAAATGGGGTAATGGCGTATCTAGATTCATTAGGGGTTCTAGACGGACATGTAATTGCAGCACACTGCGTGTCGTTGACAGACAAAGACATGGCAATCATGAAAAACAGGAGTGTAAAGGCTTCGCACAACCCAGTCTCAAATCTTAAACTCGCTTCAGGCATAAGTCCAGTTCCAAAAATGCTCAGAAAGGGCATAACGGTTTCGCTGGGCACCGACAGCCCATGCTCAAACAACACAGCCGACATGTTCGAGGTCATGAAAACAACAGCCATCCTACACAAAGGACTAACAAAAAACCCAACACTAATGCCTGCAAACCAGGTTCTGGAAATGGCAACCATAGAAGGCGCAAAAGCACTATCTTGGGAGAACGAAATAGGCTCAATAGAGGTCGGCAAAAAAGCAGATTTAGCCATCATAAGCCTTGACAAGCCACACCTTTGTCCATTATACAGCGAAGCAAGCCACTTAGTTTATGCGGCAAAAGCCTCCGATGTTGAAACGGTAATAATAAACGGCAGAATAGTCATGAAAAATAGAAAGTTAACAACGTTAAGCATTGAAAAAGTTATGGATATGGCTGAAAAAGCGAAAAACAACCTCCTTGGCAAGCTAAACCCCAACATTAAATAGTCAATTATTAAAATGAGCATAATAGAGGCGAAATCGGAATGCACGACTTCAAAGTTAAAGACACCACGCTGGCTTCTAAGGGCTATTTACAAATAGAATGGGCTTCAAAGCACATGCCGGTCCTAAACCAAATCAAAAAAAGATTTGCTAAAGAAAAACCTCTAAAAGGTCTGACCCTCGGCGCATGTCTACACGTGACAAAAGAAACCGCCGTTCTCGTGGAGGCTTTCCTCTCTGGCGGCGCCAAAGTTGCATTATGCGGTTCCAATCCGCTTTCCACACAAGACGATGTGGCGGCGGCCCTAGCAGAAAAAGGCCTTCATGTCTTTGCATGGAGAGGACAAACGACAGAGGAATACTACTGGTGTGTTGAAAGGGTGATAGACCAAAAGCCGGTGATAACGCTTGATGATGGAGCAGACCTTGTTGGCACCGTCCACAGCAAAAGGACGGAAGCACTCTCAGCCATCAGGGGCGGAACAGAAGAAACCACAACAGGCGTCCTAAGGCTTCGGGCCATGGAAAAGACTGGAGCGCTCCAATACGCGATAATAGCTGTTAACGACGCCTACACAAAATACTTGTTTGACAACCGATATGGAACAGGACAGAGCACCATCGACGGAATCTTAAGAGCCACAAACATTCTTCTGGCTGGCAAAAACTTAGTGATCTGCGGTTACGGATGGTGCGGAAGAGGAATAGCTATGAGGGCACAGGGAATGGGAGCTAGCATTCTAATCACGGAAGTCAACCCTCTGAGGGCGCTCGAAGCGGTAATGAATGGACTCCGCGTCATGCCAATAGCGGAAGCAGCAGCAATAGGCGACATATTCGTAACAACAACAGGCGACATAAACGTCATAAGAAAAGAGCATATGCGAAAAATGAAAGACGGTGCGATAATGGCTAACAGCGGCCACTTCAATGTGGAGATAAACATAAAAGACCTAGAAGAACTCGCAGCCTCAAAGCGAAATATCAGGCTAAACCTAGACGAGTACACGCTCAGAGATGGAAGAAAACTATATCTTTTGGCAGAGGGAAGACTTGTAAATCTTGCAGCAGCAGAAGGGCACCCCTCAGAGGTCATGGACATGTCATTCGCAAACCAAGCCCTCTGTGTAGAATACCTCACTAAAACTGAAAAAATGCCGCCTAAAGTTTACCAAGTACCAAAAGAGGTAGATGAAACAGTGGCAGAACTAAAACTAAACGCGATGAAAATAAAAATAGACAGACTTACAGGCGAACAGAAGAAGTATTTAGCAACATGGGAAATGGGAACAGTATAGCAAAAAGTCTAAAATCATGGTAAACTTTAAAAGGCGTAAGCGAGTAAACATGGCTTACGTGTGGTGATGCATAAATGGTTAGTAAAGATCAAACAATAGGCGGACTAATATGTTTAGTCTGCGTAGTAGTAGGTGTGCTCTACACTATTGGCTTATTCTGGCTTGGTGGCAACCCGTTTGACTGGGGGCTTCAATTCTGGCTAATAGTAATTCCAGTGTTCATAGCTTTCGTAGCTGTTATGGGCATAGGCGCATGGATAGGCTGGACTATGGCTACAACACCTCCACCAAAACCGATAGAAGAAATCACAAGCGAAATCGAAGAGAAGAAGGAAGAGGAGAAAGTAGAAGAAAAACCAGTAGAAGAAGCAGCCCCCGAGACCGAAGAGCAGACAAAACCAGCAAGAAAGAGGAGAAGCGAAAAATAACAATATTTTCTAAAGTTCCACTCAATTAGAAACTTGTTTTCATTCATATTTTACGTTGAGGGACACCGGAGGGCTTAGGGGTCCAACAATCTTCAAAATGCAGGTTTCACCCTATCTATAAGTCCCATATAGGTGAATAGGCCCACTTACCATGCAAAATAACGGCGCATCCAAAATAGGTTTACTAACTAGTTATTAACACAATACAGATTATTGGGAAGCCAATTTTTTTAGGTCTTCCACCCCCTCAGCGTAACCTGAGGCGATTAAAATATCACCAACTTCAATTTTCGAGTCGGGTTTAGGCCTCAAGCACTTATCCCCCCTTTTTATAGCGAGAACCCACATGCCAGTTTCTTCAGGAATCCGAGCCTCTCGTAAGGTCTTATTTACTAGCCGAGAATTTTCAGCAACATACACATGGGTGACGGTTTCTTCAGCTTCCGTTATTGTAATTTTTAATACTGGGTGTGGCTCTATACCTCTTAAAACAACTTCAGCTATCTCAGCTGCGGCGTCCGCTATTTTTTCAGTAACTACACCTAGCCTTATTAGTCCAAGGAAACCTCTAGCTTCCTCTTCTTTAAACTTGCTTGACAAGACAAGCAGCTCAAAAGCTGTGTGCAGTTTATCCACGTACTCCTCAAGTCTTTGCACTTCTTCAGCTAACTCTCTGCTATTCAACAACAGCGAAGAATAAGCCAAGTCTATCATCAGCTCGGAAGTATCTTTAAGCTCAACAAACCTTCCAACGATCTCTTCAAACTTTTTCGGGTATTGCAGCGACATCTCAACCCTCCAGCCTCTGTCGTTTTCTCTCCGCGAGTTCTTTAAATTCCTTAATACCGAAGGGAGCCCCTCGGGCTATAAGAAAGTCGCCTAGTTTAATTTGCTCGGTTTCTTTCGGGTTTATTATCCAGTCTTTATTCCTGCGAATAGCAATTATGTCAACACCCATTCTTGCCGCTAAATCCAGTTCGCATATCCGCTTTCCAACAAGCATTGACTTCTCGTGCACTTGGGCTTGCATTAATCTTTCTTCGACTTTCTCGAAAATTTCAGTTACTATTGGGTGTACACCGATGTTTTGCGTAACTATTGCTGCTATATCCCCAGCGGCGTCTGAAATTTTGTCCGTTGCAGAAGCCACAGTAGAAACTCCCAATAATGCTTCTGCGTCTTTGGCATCTCTCGCTGCTATCATAATCGCCATTTCCAATAGATAAGCCAACGTGTCAACGCGGTTTTCAAGCTCTAAAACATCTTCCGCAAGGTCTTTGTCATTGAATAAGGCGGCAGAATAAGCCAAATCAATCATTAATTCAGAGAGGTTTTTCATCTCTAAAAGCAGTTCTCTGGCGGGAATCGGTTTGTATTCTATCTTTTCTAAGTGGGGCATACTGTTAGAGTCGCTCCGACTAGGAGCTATATAACAAAGAACATTTTAACTCTATCCCCTAAATTCAGCCTACCAAAAACAGGGCGACGAGCAAAGCTATAGATGTCATGCTGTCCGCAAGGGAACTTTCAATTGGAATTACGAAATTGTCGGGGTCTAAACCCTTTTGAAAAGTCAAAATTGAAATGGCATAAGATACTAAAACAATGGCGGAAACAGCAATCATATTTGTTGTCAGCAAAAAGCAAGTGAAGCTCAAGAACTTGTTAAGCAGTCCATTTATAGATAACGATAAGGCGGATAACAAAACAAACATTATCACCGACGCTGTCCACGCGCTAAAGATTTGAGTCGCATGGTTCCGCATGGCATGAAGAGAAGGTTTAAGCAAACCCAAGGCAAGTTTTGTTGTGGCTGTGGAGCCAACAACAGAGCCAACATCTCCTACCATATCAATCAAGGCTGGATAAACCGTATAGATTTCCTTCCTCCCCTCCACAATCACGCTTATCCTTTTCAAAACAGTTCCGGTAAGATTGACAATAAACGCTACAAATATCATGGTCAATAAAGATTCTTTTACAGTTTTAACAAACTCTTCTTCGTGAATATTACTTGGCAGAATGAAAAGCACTAGAATCAGGTGCAACAAACCGATAAAGGTGATAGCATATTTTCCAAAGTCGAAAAGAAAAAACAGGTGGAGACTTAAAACGTAACATATCGTTATGAATATGTCCGCCGTCGTGGACATTATCGGATATACAACAACATCTGGATCTAAACCCTTCTTAAACGTCACAAAGGCTACATTTGCCGTAACCAAAGTGAGAATTAATCCCAAAGCCATAGTCGCCATCACAACCACCAAAATCGCTGGAAAGTCTTCGACAGTTATATTCCAGAACAACAAACCAAAGACTAGAGAAACAAGACTCATCATGATACTAGTTACCAAAGTTACTACAATTAAGGCGGTATATAACTTGTAAAAGCTTTTTGTGTTCTTCAAAAGCCTAGGGTAAATCGTACCGATGTGCAATGCTGTACTTAAACGCCCGCTAAGCAAACCGCCTATAACGCCTTTCGCACTTACTATGGCAGGATATATGGCTATGGCCCATGGAGAAAGCTGAAAAACATTGAGTTGAGAGGCAACCACGAAACCAGCGAATAACCCACCGACATCGAAGGAGTATGCTATTAAAGTTTCTTTAAGTGCCCTGGAGAATGCTCTTGAATTAATAAGATGGGTCATTGGCTGGGGCACCCTTTAGAAGAGTTTTAAATGGAGGAAAGTTAAATAAAAAAGAAGTTGAAGCAAAAACTAACTTAAATAATTTATAAATAACAAAATTTTGAGAGGTCTTCTTCATCGTAAGTTTTTGCGGTGGAATATCGTTGCGGCGGCAGTTTAGGCTGTTGGCTGGCTTCATCTTGCCCCCCTTCTGAGCTTCCATGGTTTTCGCCCATCCATAGGCACCCCTTCGACAGAGCTTCTCTATTCGAGCCCTCAAGCTCCACCTTGTTATTCGCTCCTAAACCGTAAAAGTGATACAGAATTCCTTAAATAAGTTTTCAGCAAGAGCGTACCAAAAATCCATATTCAGAATTCATAACCGTTTTAATCACCTGCACTCTAACCTTTACTTACTCCATAAAAGCGGTGAAAAACTTGTATACGATATGGATAAAAATTGATGAAACCTTACCATGGATTGAATTGAAAGGAGAGTATCAAACAATAAAGGCGGCAAAGAGGGCAGCGGGCGAATTTCTAAACAGTGTAAAAATAAAAATCGTGAAAGTATCGGAAAGGAGAGAGAGCTTAAAGGCATTGGCAACGGTAAAAACTATGCATTAATTCAAAACCTTTGTTTTAAGCAGAACGCTCGCATATGGTGCACTTACATTCTTTTAAGGCTGGAAAATCTTTTTGGTGCAGATCGCACAGCATCTCCTCGGACCTTATTGTGACGCATATCCCACATAATTGCTCTATGACACTCTCCATCGAGGCATCGTTTCCCGCCAAGGTTTCTGCAAGCTCTGAAATCCTTTTCATCGTCGTTTCAGATTGTGATATTTCATTAAGAAACGCGGTCCCTCTCTCACCCTTAAAATACTGGGTTATTGCGGCTGGAGTCAACTCCATTTTTGCGGACGCATCAATTTTGCGCATATCGTACTTTTCTATGAGCTCTTTCATTACCAATACTCTTATTGCCGGAAGAATGTGTTTAACTATAATCACGCATGGTGGTTTCATTTTGCTCATAAGTTATTTGTGGAGTCAAGTTTATATATTTAACGGTGTTAAATTAGATTTAACAGCGTTAAACGAGGATGAATATGACTCACCCCTATGCCGCAGACGCACACCTAGTCAAATTAGATAAGTTAAAACAGCACGAAGAAGCTGATCTGGATCACCTAAAAGAGTTGAAGGAGGAAATAGAGTCAGACAACATGCTAAAGTTTGCAATAGTTGTTGATAGGGACACGAATGTTATTCTTGACGGTGAACATCGATTCAACGCCCTCAAAGAGTTGGGATGCAAAAATATTCCCGTAGTTTATGTTGATTACAATTCGCCTGATGTTCAAGTTCAAAGCTGGAGAGGCAACCCGCGCTTAACAAAGAAAGATGTGATAGACGCTGGATTAAGTGGGAGGAACCTTCCATCAAAAACATCAAAACACATGATAAGAATTGGCGCTCAAGTATCACACATCTCGACAATTGAGAAAAGAGTTGACGTCCCGCTAGATATGTTGAGAAGCGAGGTTGAACTCATAGACATAAAAAGTGTTAAGCCAACAATGTGCTCGGGCATCAGGGACGTATTACCACTTTATGCCAGGTTTTTAAATTCGGGCATCGTCGATAATCTGGTGACCATCGATGAAGAGACTCACGTTCTATTGCAAGGCCACGAGGTCTATCAAGCCCTCGATCTATTGTCGGCTAATAAGGCACCAGCCCTGAGGGTTGACATTCAAAAGGTGGAAATAAAATCGCAACAGCCGGGTCTTAAACCGGTGACGAAAGAAGCCATAATAGAGGCTGGGCTTAAGGGACCCAAATTACCGCCTAAAAGCTTCGAGGTGCTGGTTAACCCTATTAAAATAAACGTTGCCTTAGAAGAGCTATTGGCAACTGAAAAGAAGGAAAAAAGAAACCTCAAGGTTTTCAACAGTACTCTTGAATTGCTCTGTGAGGGGTGGCCTACGCCACTGGTTAAGCTTAGTTCTCTGTCAACCGATAATAGGAGCGTTTGGGCTAAGCTAGAAGGGTATAACCCGTTCAGCAACAGTGTTAAGGACAGAATAGGCTGGTCAATGATTATGGAGGCTTTGGAGAAGGGAGAGCTTAAAGAAGTAATTTACGAAGCCACATCAACTAACACTGGAATAGCCCTAACATCCATAGCAAACATATTGGGAGCAAAGGCAAAGCTCTACATGCCCAAGACCATACAGAAGGTAAGCGACACATACCTCAGAGTTCTCGGCGCAGAAGTCGTAAGGCTTCCAGTAGGCTTGACTGTGGAGGCAATCGGTCAAGTGGATTCCGAAGCAAGAGCCAACAAATCCACACACCTAAACCAGTTCGAAAACGACGCAAACTTCAAAGTTCACCTGAAACACACAGCAAGAGAACTTGATGAGCAACTAAGAAGTTTAGGCTTGAAACCTTCATGCATAATTGGTGGTTTAGGAACGTCGGGGCACATGAGCGCAGTATCCTTCTACTTTAAGAACAAGTACAAGAATGACATCGAAATAGTTGGAGTTCAACCTGCACCAAACGAAGTTATCCCTGGCATAAGAAGAATAGAAACAGGCATGAAGTGGTATCACTGGATGCATTTTGATAAGGTTGTAGATGTCAAACAGGCGAAGGCTATTGAAGGCTCCATCAGCATCGCAAGAAAAGAAGGCCTTCTAATAGGGTTGAGTGCTGGCGCTGTTGTTCATGCATTCAACAAGGTGGCTAAAGACTATGGTGTATATGTTCTTATCTTCCCTGACACTGGGTATAAATACGCGGAACAATTTGAAAACTACTTTGCAAATCTACAGACAAGGTGAATTGGTTAAAGTGGCGTCTAGAATAGATGTTTGTTGCTTAAGAAAGGTTTGCCGCCGACCTTGCTTGTTATGATGTTGGAGGAGCCTATTCTGCGGAGTTTATCAGCCACAGTTCCCATGTAATCCTTGTAAGTGTTAACAAAAACTGATGGGCCTGTATCGATGGAAAACCATGCTGGTATACCTTCACGTCGCATTTTCTGAACCTCTTTTATTACGAGGACTGTTTCTGGTTCCCAAAGAACCATGTGGGCTTTTCCAGTCATCGTGCTTGCATGAAGGTTAAGACTGTCTTTCTCGGCGAGCCTTCCTATCGTTGCCACATCTCCAGTTTTTATTGCCGTCTCCATCGCTTTGACGATTTTTGCCACGTATTTCAGCCTAGCCTTAAAAAGTGGCGAACTGAGAACCTCCCTATGAGCCTCATCCGTTTTGATTGCCGAAGCAATAGGCACGATAACCATACCAAAATCAACAGCTTCCGGCTCCACTATCGGTTCTGCATATGACTTTCCATCCTTGTCTGCATACCATATTGCGAAGCTTCCTGCAAGACTTCTGGTAGCGGACCCGGCACCCAGCCTGACTAATTCCGAAAGGGACATGTAATCGGTATCAAGACCTAACGCAGCGCATGCCGCGGTGCCGAGGGCAGCAAAACCCGAGGCAGAAAAGCCAAGGCCCTTCCCACCAGTTATACTGTTTTCGGATACGATCTTGAAGCACCCAGAATATCCAGTTTTACTTCTTAGTTTGTTCAGAACAACCTCAACTCTTTCAAAATCTTTGCCTAAAGCCTTTCTTCCGTTGATTATCACTAAATCTTCTTCTAATGATTTGGTTGTTTCAACCGTTGTGTTGGTGTGCAACGCATCAATGCAAACGGATATGCTGTCGTGGAATGGAACTCTAAGCCTCGCATTCTTTAACCCATGATACTTAATTAAGCCTTGAATTGGGTGGGCAATTGCCGTTGCCTTCATATCTTTAACTCTCAATCGCAATACTGATTACGAAGTTTCGGCACCTGTGCCAACTGTTTCTCCTTTCGTGATCTCTTGAAATGAGAGACCTCCGACGCCTATTCTCTTGTACCACTTCTTTGTGTGTGGCATTGCGAGTATCTCTAAAACTTGGAACCTTCGGTTAGAGTCTTCGCTAAATGTCCATGAGGAAAATGTGGATTTTGCCACGATGGCTGTATCGGCACCCTTATCAGTGCCCGCCATTGAGACCACATTCACGGAGGGAGGCACAATTCCGCAATCGGTGGCCATCAGTATAACTTCTACAGCTGTTTTCAAGCCGTACCCACCCAACGCCTCCAGTGTTTCAGCCATGACCCAGCTCGCCGGAATATAACCGTATCTGGCTAAACTATAATCTATCGTGTCGCCGCTCAGAGCGGACGGTGTTGTCTCAACTATAGGCACTTTGAGTTTTTCCAGTCTTTCTCTAATTTCCCCTCTTATAAAGGGATGTTTAATCTCGTGGATGGTAAGCCACCCTGGAAAACCAGAAACGCACACAACGGAAACATCCAGACCTTTAAGTTCTTGCGCAAGTCTTAGCGCGGTTTTTCCGCTAATAGAAGCCACCACAGCGTATTTAATGTCACCTTCTTTGATTCTCTCCTTTGTTATATGAATAACATTATCTGTGTTGCGCGGACCGGGTTTCTCGAAGTATAAAATCTTTCTCACTTTGTAGTCGGACATACCGACACCTCATCTAACTTAATTGCTTCTTGGTTGTAAAAGGTTTATCACGAAGTTTGGCGCCGGGGAATAGGTTTAAAACTCGGTTTAAATTCTCGGCGAATTTTGTATAGAGAGAAACTTGGGCGTATACCCTTTCTCTTCACTAAACCTACTGTAGCGTTTGAGGTGGTCAAGGATGCTGGTTTTACGAGGCGACAGAAAAACGGGAGTTCGAACTTCTCCCGGGCCACCATCTCGAAATCTTATTCTAAGGTCTTTTGTAGCACAGTTGCTTTTCGTCATCTAATAGTAGTGTCTGCCGTGCTCTGTGTTTTTTGTGCACGCCTACTTCAAGGCTTCTGGGATTGGAATAGCTAGGTTCCTCTCTATCTCGGCCACTGGAGCCACTTCGGCTGTAATGTACTTGGCAGCTGTTTGAGGGTCAGGGGCCTCGTATAGAATCGCTACATCGTATCTGCCAAAGAGAAGATAGATGCCATGAACTTTGATGCCCTTGGGAACCTTGAGGCCTTTCTTAAAAGTTTCTAAGAAAGCTTGGCGGTTTGCCGAGGATGGGAGGGCTTTGATAAGAGCTAGAATGAACAAGTTCCCACCATGTCTATAGCTTCATTGCTTTCTGGACTTGCGACCAGGCTACGACGGGTCTAACCTTAACCCCTAGGAAGCCGAAAAACTCTTTGACCCTCTCTATTTTATCCGCCTCAACTAGAAAATATGCGTAATGTTCAGTTTTTCCAACGGTTGTACAGTCTTCGTCAACGTATCTGTCGACTATTTTTATTCCAGCCTTCCTCGCTCTCTCATCCGAAATCATTTCATTAAATTGTTTCAGAGTCTTTATGTCTCTCGCTGGACATTTCTCATAGCCATGAGAATGACTTACAACATACAACAATCTAATCACACCACAAACAAACAATTCTACGTCTGGTTAAAATAAGGTTTTAGCCTTCGATCGAAGGCAATAACTAATAAAGCCAGAAATAAGATAGATTCACTTATGACCATGAATGAGATCGTGTTCAAAATTGACAGAATTGACAGAGACCAGCCCCTAGGAAGAATTCTTAAGGAGTTTCCTGAAGCGGTCGTCTCCCAATGGTGCAACAACAGTGAAAGAGACATTTTCGAGATAAGAGTTGACCAAGAAACCTCCCTTAGAAAGTTCGAGGAAGAATTAATGTCAAGTGCAAATGTCTTAGCATACCACATGGATCTTAACGAGAAGGTGATCATTCTTGTTAAGAGATGTGACTGCTATAAGCCCGGCTCAATAGCCAAGCACATAACTGAAAGCAATTGCTTGCTTATGCCTCCCGTCGTTTACAACAAGGGTTGGGAACATTACAAAATCGTATCATTCAGACCAGAAGATGAAAGAAAGTTCTTCGATGGCCTAAAAAAGTTTGATGATGTGGAGATCCTTTCCAAAACTAGGATATTTAACGCTGGAACCGGTGGCGGCATACGCGTCTCCATACTAAGCCTATTCTCCCGAATGACGGATAAGCAGTTGAACGCCCTGCTCGCAGCCTACGAACACGGTTACTACAAATCACCGCGTCGAATCACTACCGAAAAGTTGGCCAAAAGAATGATACTCACAAGACCAACATATGAAGAACACCTAAGGAAAGCTGAAAACAAAATCATATCCGCCATAGCCCCATACCTGAGGCTTCTCTACTTCAGAAAACCATCCAAACTTCCCTCGGACTTAAGAATAGAAGAAATCCCTTAGAAGCTTAGCCAAATCGTTAGAGATGCAGTTCTGACTTTTGCTGGCGGCACTCATTTCTTACCTACCGTGGGGTAGCACTTAATTCGCTCTAATTTGTTTAACGACAATTTTTGGCGCCGGGGAAGGGATTCGAACCCCTGCGAGCCCGAAGGCCCACTGGCTTACTTGTCTCTTTCACATTCTAAGCCCCTTACATTTTGGCCGTCGATCTCGAGGCCAGCGCGTTAACCGCTCCGCCACCCCGGCAGCAAAAACAAAGTTGTTTGTCTTCTAAAAGGGTTTTCATCGTGTGGCTAATAGTGATGGGAAAAGCCATCGTTTCTTCTTTTTGTGTTTTTTGGTGTCCCATTCGTATAGTGTTTTTGTGGCCTCGTTTGCGATTTTTATGGCGTTTTCTTCGCCTGCTTCTGGTTTGAACTCGTTTGTGCATCTGTTGGCATACACGGCGCAGATGGACCCTGCTCTTAACCCGTACAGGCTTGCTAGGATGTATAGTGTGGCCGTCTCCATTTCGAAGTTTAGCACTCCTGCCTTTTGAAGTGCCGGAAGCAAGTCTTCCATGCTCGATGGGCACCCTTTGACTGTTGGGCGGCTTTGTCCGGCGTAGAAATCCGCTGTTGTAGCTGTTATGCCAACATGGTAATTGCTTATGCCCAAGCTTTCAGCCGATTCAATCAAGGCCAACAAAACTTCGTAGCTGGCTACCGCAGGATACTCAGGCATAACGTAACAGTTGCTTGTACAGTCAAGGCGTACAGCAGCAGAAGAAATAATCAAGTCGCCACAATCAATGTCTTTTCGTATAACGCCCGTGCTGCCAACACGAATGAATGTTCGCACGCCTACGCGCGAAGCCTCATTAACAGCAATAGCCATGCAAGCCGGTCCAATACCGCTTGATAATGCCGAGATTGGAACACCCTTATATTTGCCTGTAAAACTGCGAAACTCTCGGTGACAGGAGATCTCTTTAGCCGAATCCCAGAATTTTGCGATTTTCGGAATACGGTCTGGATCGCCTGGAACGAGCAAATATTCTGCTAGGTCACCTTTTCCACAAGCAATATGGTACTGTTTGTCACTAGAAGCTTTCGGGTGCACCCTGCTCACCATGAATAAACTAAGTATACCCATTTAAATAAGTGCATAGCGTTTTTTGAAAAGCTATTTCGCCAGACGCAATGATTGAAAAAGTTACAGTTTCTTGGGCATCACCAAGTCTGCTATGTCTACGCTGTGCTCATAGATTTGCCTAATGAATGAGGCGATAGCTAGAACTTGCGGCATAATGTTGAGGGATTGCGCTTTTACGACTTTTTCAACACCAGCAAACATTTTTTCAACCTTTTCTCGTATGTTCCGCACGCTCTCAGCTAAACCTATGTCACCGACGAAAAAGGCTTTCAGAGCATTTTCATGAGCATCAAAACACACCATGTGAACGTCAACAAGTGCTTTCTTTAAATCCTCAGCCAATTTTGTGCCCTTTAACTCAACTGTTTTCGTCGCCACTCGCACGCACTCGTCGCCGATAGCTTCCACCAAGCTCGCTCCAAGACGATAGTCTAAGCATTCAATTGGGCGAACACCCAGTTTCTCACTTAGGCCGGGATTCTGAATTATGGTGCGTAGAATGCGAACTGAAAGGAAATAAAGCCTGTTAACTTCGTCGTCGCGGGCTATGACGCTTTTAGCTAAGTGTAAATCTCCGGCAACTAATGCGTTAACAACATCGCGGTGCATACTGGCAGCAATTGCGTAACCTCGCCGAAGAATCTTTTCAGGCGGAAACCCTGAGGGCTCCAGCAAACACTGCAGAACAATGCGTGAATAATCCTCTTCAACGATTTCTAATCCAATTAATCGACTAACAGTATTTTTTACTGTGTCTCGAACCTCAAAGCTAATACGCTCCTTCGCCTCGATATTGATAATGTCAAAGCCAAGAAGATACTTTCCCGTGATTTCACGGCTTAAATAAGGTCCTGGCTTCAAAGTAATGGTGCGAGGAGAAGGCGCGGCACCGTATTCAGGGTCGATGAGGAGCCTACCGTTGCTAGTCTCAGCAAGCGCCACGACAGAGCCCCGTTTCAAACCATAGCGTTCAGCCCAAGACTTTGGCAAGCACACAAAAAATGTGCCGCTCGGGGTACGTTGAACCTTGCGTAACGCGCTCATTCACATCACCATACGATAAATGGTTATCCTAAACTACAATATTAACACATCTAAACAAAAATCCAATATATAAAACTAAAGCCTGCGTGTTAGAATTGAACAACAAAGTTATAATTGGTATAGACTTGGCAGGGAAACCAGAAAATCCCACAGGATGGGCGAGCTGGAAAAGCAAAGAGGTGAAAACAAGTCTGATATACACGGATAACGAAATACTTGAAGGCATAACCCATAACAAACCAGAGATAATAGCAATCGACGCCCCCTTCAGCCTGCCAAAAAGAGGCATCCTTAGAAGAGCAGACAAGGAAATGATAAAAAGGGGGTATCGGGTTTTTCCGCCAAGCCTTCCTGCAATGAGAAAACTCACAACACGTGCCATCAAACTAAACAGGTTAATAGCAGAAAAGGGATACAAAACAATAGAAGTGCATCCCACATCAACATGCAAAGCCCTAAACATGCCATCAAAAGACTGGGGAAAAATTCAAGCAGCCTTAACGCAAATAGGTTTAGAAGGAGACCTCAAAGTGCGCACTTTGACACCTCATGAAATTGACTCGGCAATAGCGGCTTTAACAGCATACCTCTATATAAAAAGCCGGACAGAGGTTTTAGGGGACGATGAAGAAGGTCGAATAATCATTCCAAAAAAGCAAGACTGGAGAACACTGCAATTATGAGCGAAGCCGAAAAACTGCAAAAAGCTGTAGGGTTAACAATTGCGGCAGGGTATCAACTCAACAAAGAGGCTTTCGAATTCCTAAGTGCACTGGCCTTAACGGAAGACCCAGCAGAAATAATGAGCAAGGCGATACAAAAAATCGAGGCTCTAAAAGAAAAACCATTGTTTATTGACAGATGCTTTCTGGAGCAATTCATGGAAGCGTCGAAACCGACAAAGGAGATTTCAACCCAATCATTAGAGGAACCACTCCAAACATTGCCAGAACCACATTTAACAGAAGGGAAAAGGCGGTTCTATCCCTATGCAAAGGAGATTGAAGCAAACATCAAAATAATTGATGACCCAGCCGGCAAACTAAGCTCAAGCGGAACTATCGAGGATTATCTGGAATACTTCAGAGATAGGTTCAAGCGAATGGAGAAGCTGCTGAGGCAGAGGATAGACGTCAAAAGCGCAGCCTCCCTCATTGATGCTTTAAAAGCGCCAGCTAACACAAGGCTCAAAATAGTCGGCATGATAACGGAAAAGAGAGAATCAAAACAGAAAATTCTACTAATCGTTGAGGACTTGCACGCAAGCACCATGGTGCTTGTTCCCCAAAACTCGTCGGAGGAGCTTCTGAAAAAAGCACGTTTACTCTTGCTTGACCAAGTTGTCTGCCTAAGCGTAGTAAAAACAAGAAGCAACCTCCTAATTGCTGAGGACATAATCTTGCCAGATATCGCACAAAAGCCTCAACATAAAGCTCCAATTCCTGTTTATGCTGTACTCACCTCAGACATGCATGTGGGCAGCACAAAATTTCAGAGAGAAGCCTTTAACCGCTTCGTTTTATGGCTTAACGGCAGATATGGCGACGAAAATATGAGGGAGATAGCAAGCCACGTTAAATATGTTCTTATAGCGGGCGACGTTGTGGACGGTATAGGAGTTTACCCCAACCAGATAAGAGAATTGGCAATCAAAGATATCCATGAGCAGTATAGGCTTGCTGCAAAAGGCATCGAACAAATACCCGACTATATAGAGGTGTTAATCATACCAGGAAATCATGATGCACCCAGAAAGGCATTGCCCCAGCCAGCAATATCAAACACCTTTCTGAAAACATTGCAAGAGTCGAGGAATGTCTATTCTCTTGGAAACCCGTGTCTCCTGAGCCTCCACGGTGTTGAAGTGTTGCTGTATCACGGTCGTAGTTTAGATGATGTCATTCCAACGGTTCCAGGAATGGACTTCGACCATCCAGAAAAAGCCATGAGATTGTTGCTGCAATGTCGCCATTTAGCGCCAGTATACGGTGGGAAAACAATGTTGTCCCCGGAGAGTGGAGACCCTCTAGTTGTGGAGCGTGTTCCTGACATATTTCACGCTGGCCACGTGCATGTGCTAGGATACTGCAATTACCGTGGGGTTTTGGTTGTGAACTCAGGCGGGTGGCAAGATCAAACAGATTACATGCGAAGGCTTGGATTAGTTCCAACGCCAGGAAAGGTTCCCGTGGTAGACCTTCAAACGTCAGAGGTCACAGTCATTCCGTTTATTTAGGAGAGCCCCCGGGCGATTAACCGCGCAACGCGAATCGATTCGGGAACTCTGCCACAAACAGACAAAGCTTGAATAAGGTTACAAGCCCATTCAAAGCTAGCACCTACAGTTTCCACATAAATTGGTGGTTCGCCGGCTAAAACATCAACCTTGTAAACGGAACCTAAGTTTTCAAACACTTTCCAGCGCGTTTCCCAGTCTTTAAAGTGCGCTTGGAGGGCTCGTTTAACCGCCTCGTTGTCAGGCTTTGTCCGTGATATTATGATAACCGGTTTCTCAAATTTTTCATGAATTACTGTTGGATCGATTATGTTAAAGCCTGCAAAGGAAACGCCTGCGAGAAGAACAGCGGCGAATTCCCACTCGTTTAAGATTTCAGCTAGCTTCGTTGTTGCATCTAGACCGTCGACCGCTATTTTCATGATTTTCACGTTCTCAATTTCCAACCCTTTAAACAACACAGCCGCAAGGAGAGCCTCTCGTGTTATATCCTTCTGGAAACTTCCGTCCTCAACTCCTACTGTTGGCATGTTTCGAAAGGCATTTCGGCTCATAACAAACCAAGCGTCCGAGTCTAGTTTCATTAGCGAAAACATCTCTAATAAGAGTACGGGTTATCTCCAACTTTATCTTTTTTGTGCGTCCATACCTTCCCATGCTTACAACCTTCGCATTTAAAAGTCCCATAGAATCGAGTTCATTCACCAGCGTGCTTACCCGACGTTGAGTCAATGGAGTAACACCCAATTCTCCGCAAAGTTCATTGTAAACCTCATAAATTTCACCTGTAATGGCGCGTTGAACCTCAGCCCCTCTCAAGTGGTAAATACTTAAAACCACAAGTTTTGAATGTAAAGTCAAACTTTTGAGGGCTTCAACAACACGATTGTGCTCAATATTTTTTTCGGCCTCTCGCACATGTTCTTCGACTACAATGCTTGCACCTTTTCGCTCAGCAACCTCACCAGCAACACGAAGCAAATCCAGAGCTCGTCTGGCATCACCATGCTCCGCTGCAGCCAAAGCGGCACAAAGACTCAAAGCACCATCAGATAAAGCGCCTTCGCAGAACGCGGATTTAGCGCGTTCAAAAAGAATATTCCTTAATTCACCAGCGTCATAGGGCCTAAAAACAATCTCTTCCTCACTAAGTGAGCTAAAAACGCGGGGGTCAAGAAACTCTTTCAGCCGAAGGTCGTTGGATATACCGATGAGGGATACCTTGCTTTTGCATAAAGCCTCATTTATCCTCGTTAACTCATAAAGAAGATTGTCACCGCGTGATTTTATCAACGAGTCAATTTCGTCCAAAACTATGATAAATATAATTCCACAGTCATCCAAGCTCATTCTAAACCTGTCAAAAACTTCCCCAACAGACAAGCCTGTAAAAGGAACAGATATACCTATGCTTTGGCATAAACTCGCAAAGGCACGATATTCTGATCCTACCATGCGGCAGTTTAGGTAACAAAACTTTACGGGCGCATTAAATTCCTTCGCTTTACCCTCAAGATGACTTAACACGTATTTTGTTACAGCCGTCTTGCCGGTTCCAGTTTTTCCGTAAATAAAAATGTTGGAGCTTCTCGCACCCTTCAGAGTTGGAGCCACAGTTTCTCCGAGCTGCCTAATTTGCTCCTCTCGATGTGGTAACCTATCTGGTAAATAGTCATGCCGCAGAATCTCTCTATTCATAAGGACTCTCGCGTTGCTAACAAATTTTTGGAATACATCGTCAAGTATGTTACTGTTGCTCATAGGAATCCCTTGTATTAGTAGAGGTAACGCCTCGTTTCTTTCTGGAAAAATAAGCTCCGTCATACAGAAAAGTAAATTTGTAACCCAAGAATCCTAAAATAAAATCGTTTGGGCAATAGTAAAAAGCGGAAAAAACAAAGCCACACCCCAGAATTTCCAGTGGAAATCTGTTTTAATTATTAGAAATAATGTTGATTTCCTTACTTACGAAGGAAAATATACTGTGAACAGTAAAATGCTTAACAGATTATAAAATTATTACTGTAAAAGATTTTAGATATTTAACAGAAAATTAGCCAAAATGTAGGTTGCTGTTCAAAGTTATTCCTTTCCAATGGAAACAGAGGGGTGCCTCTTTGTCTTTTTACCACATTTCCTAAATACCTTTTATTGATTTACACGGAAGCAAGTTGACTAATACACATGTTTAACCACCTTTTATGTTCACAGGTTTGTGAAGAACTTGTGAAATTAACTTGATGTTGCTTCTTTTCTGGTTTTGCTTTCCCAATTATTAACTTTTTTATGTCTTTTTTCAGTGAATAAACCACCCCTCCTCTTCTACTGGAGATATAAACCTAATAGCCCGTTTTTTTGGATTTTTCTTTTAGAGAGATTGTGAACCTTGTAACAATAAAAGCGCTGAAATTTTTCCCCTTTTTCTTTTTTGCTGCTTTAAATATGCCTTTTGTTTTTGAGGTTTTCACCATAACAGCTATAACTTGCAAACAGTAAAAGTTGTGAACACCGCCTGCGGTGAAAACCCTTAATGCCAGCAAGAAAAATGCGCGTTGAGCTGTTCGATGGTGAAGGAAACAAGTATACAGTATCCTTTGAAGGGCAAATAACTAGAGAGAAGGCTGTTCGCCTTTTGGATTTAGTAGAGTTGTTGGGAGGAGTTTCAAGCGGCGGAGGCAACCCTGAAATTAACCCAATGGTTGCGAATAATGGCTTTTCTAAATATGACAAGGCTCGTATGCTGATCCAGAAACACTTTCCTGTCGTCTGGTTCTCCTCGAGGGAGGTTCAATCACTTTATGAACAGGAGTTTAAAGAGCCGATAGGCCTTAGCACAGTGGCAACATACCTCGCTAGAATGGCAAATAAGGGGATATTGGTGAAGGCTGGAACCTCTAACCGTCTAAAGTATAAAACAGCCCCAAGTTTTCCGGAGGCTGTACTAAAACAGCAAACACCTTGACAAGTTATTGTTTAGATATGGCAGGGAATGGTTCCTTAAACAACAAGCGCTAGAGCTTCGTAAAAGATAATAAGTAATTATACCCATTTTAGGAAATAACGACACCTAAATTGTGAGAATTTATCATAGGAAATGATCTCAATGAATGACAATATCAAAGAAGACTTAACCGAGATGGAGAAAAAACTCAGTTTATACGTCGAAAGAGGACGAGTTACAGGCTACACTGAGGTGCGAGAAGAACCGGTGATAGCCGTGAAGCCAAACCCAGACAAAATAAAACCCTTAAAAAAGATAAGCAGCTTCCACGGGCAATTTTTGGCAGTTGATTGCTCCACTCGAACATTGAAGAGAGCAAGCAACTGGGGCATTTACCTACTTCGTGTATCGCACGCCATTCTGAAAGGACGAGACGTAGATTGGGGATATGAGGAAAGAATCTGCACAGTTGTGGGAGACTCATCTATACGCTACAGATTTCTTGGAGACGTGAGGGTGGAATTGGAGAGCCAAATGGCTTTAGATCTCGTTCGCCGTCGCAAAATCTGCGAAGGCGATTTCCTCTTGCTAGACGGACCTAGCTATTTCGGCGGAGCGAGAAAGTTTCGCATAGCGCTATATGAGAAATGCAAGGAAGCAGGAATTAATCTTCTCGCAATAAGCAAGCAATCGCCGTCGCTTCACGATGAGAAGGGCCGAGACTTCATGGCAGCGATCTCGATGCTTTCTTCAAATCCTATGTGGGTCTATCACCCGGTTGCGACGGCGAACGTGCATGAACACCTATATGGCGATGTTACTGTGGTTAAGCTGTGTGAAAGTAGCTTGCGTGTCTTCCGCTGCGACGTTATGGAATACCTGGCAACGACCTCCGTGGATGAGTTGCTTTCACCACTAGTCTCTATTTCAGAAGATCCTCGATGCCTAGGGTATCCTGTAATCCTATGGCTTGCACACGATTTTTCTGCTCCATCCAACTCCAAATTATTGGATTATCATGATCAAGTTGAGAGAGCACTGGACAGTGCAGGTCTGCTTGAAGGACTGCGCAGGGAAGAGTTTACTTGCAGTTTTGCCGATGAGATTCATGGAATAAAACATGCATTTGAGTGGGAGTGGTGGGGTGACTATGTCTGAGCCTATAGGATTTGTGTGCGGAACTAAGGGAGACTCTGTAGCTTTCTTCCTCAATAAAGGAATTCCTCTTTCTTTTGGGCAAATTGTCCGAATAGACTCCGGCGAAAGAAGCTTCTACGCGAGGGTCGTTAACGCCGAAAGCAGCTCCACACTTGACACCATCGAGCAACTGCGGGAAGCAGAAGGCAAGGAAGCCTTTGGCCCATACTCGGCCTATAGAAACGTTGAGGCTATTCTCTTCTTAGAAAAGAGGGCCGGTAAGGTGCGTTCCCCAACCTTCAACCCAAATTACAGAGACAAGGTCTACACCGCCAGCGAAGAAGACTGCTCCGTTCTCAAACTCTCAGGAGAACTACAAGTCGGTCGCCTCCGCTCCGGAGAGCAGCTTTTGGGATCGGCTGGCATAAACATTGAAGCCATACCACTAATGATGGGCATGTTTGGCATGACTGGCTCCGGAAAAACCAACACCGAACTAGTTCTAAACGCTCAGATAATCGACAACAGTCCCAAAACGGTAGCTCTCATTTTCGACTTCGCCGGTCAGCTTCTTGAGGGGAAGGGAATTAAGCCGCAAAAAGGTCTAAAAGATCATCCACTGTTCCATAGTAAGGTCCAATATTATTCTGCACGAAATGGAAAAATGGCCGTGGGCTTGTACACGATCACTCCGGAGAGGCTTGCTACTCTCTTTCCCGACATAGGGCTTCCTCAATTTCGGCTTGCACGGAAACTCTACACGAAGCTGGGCAAGGTTTGGATCCAGGAGACTAGAGAGGGTTACGGGGTAGAAGGATACGCTGGGGTGGGGCGTCTTGCAGATTATCGAATGAAGCACGTGATTGAAGCCCTAATGCTCAAATTATCGTCACTATCTCACGATCTCTTTCCAGCCTCCGACTACAGCTTTGTTGACAGCGTTACCCAGAACATATGCAAAGGAATAACCTGCCTTGTAGACATCTCAGGAATAAGCTCTGAGGAACAGAACAAAATCACGTGTCTCACTGCTTCAACCGTTGCACAGCATTATAAACACATGTGGGAAGAAAAATATGAAGAATGGAAGAATCTGCCCACGCTTCTTACAACACTTGAAGAAGCCCATGAGTTTCTTGACCCAAACAAGCCTAGAACTATATTTTCTGACATCGCCTTGACATACCGCAAATACCGGGTTGGACTCAACGCTGTAACACCGAGACCATCTAGGATTAACTTTGATGTTTTCGCTGAGTTGTGGACGAAGGTTATTATGAAGACAGAGCTACGAAAAGACAGAACATACCTGACCGAAAACACGCCTTATCTGGAATACAGCGACACGGAAATAAAAATGCTGGATGTTGGCGAGGCTCTCCTCATATCTGAACCAAAAATCAGGTTCGCTGTCCCGATAAAGGTGACGCATTACCCGGAATATTTAGATGAAAGAGGAAAAGAAGACTATGGGCTTCCTGAATCGCAGAATCTTTTGGAGATGGAGAAGCGCCTCAAACAGCTAAGTGGACAAGAAAAAGTTTCACTAGAGTAACTATGTTGCTTCGCTCTCCGGCTTTTTTAAAAGTTTCTCCATCTCCTTCTTAACACTGTACTTGAATGGAATTTTGCTTGAGTCTCTTTCCAAATAACCTTCTTCGTAGAGCTTTTTCATCAATCTGGCTGTGTGCTCCCGGCTAAGCTTGATTTTATCCTTGATTTCAGGCGCCATCTTAGGCCCTTCCATGGTTAACATTTCCAGTACGGATAACTCGGTTTCCGTGAGGGGAGCAAAGACTTTCTCTCTTTTTATGGGTATAACAGCTTCAATTTTTGACTCGGGTACCATCGAAAACTGTCGGGCTTGCTCCTCCATCAGGGAAATCTTAGTCGCTAAAGTCTCCTGTGATGCAACAGCATCACGCACTTTCTTATCAATCTCATTCAATCTCATCAATGTCTTTTCTCTATCTTCTAAAGCGGCACCTATTTTGCTTTCTAAAGCTAGCACCCTTTTGCCTGCTTCTTCCGCCTTACTCAAAGCTTTGTCACTTTTCGAAGAAACTACCTCAACCTTATATGCAACAAGCTCCAACTTGTCAGCTTCCTGCTTGAGCTGTCTATTAAAACTCAAGACAACGTCTTCAACAGCTTCTCTCGCCTTCTCATACTCCCTCTGAACTCTTCGAAGCTGCTTATAATATTCGATTGCAGCACCAACTGTTATAGCGAGCAAAACGCCCAAGAGAATAAACAATGTTTCGGTCATAGAGCACAAACCTCTGTGATTTGCATGTGATTACACGCTACTCCTTTATGTTACATCACACATCACAGTTCTTATGCAGAGGATTTAAAGATTATGGTTATTTGCATGAATTTGAGCTTGTATGATGTCACACATCACAACTCGAAAAATAAACATGTTACCGCCCAGAAGGATATCCGTTGTGAAAAGTCCTCAATTTGAGGGTATTTTTATATTTCTAGTGTTTTTCTGTTCTTTCTAGAATGCTTACACTCATCATATACGCTGTTGGCTTTTTCTGGTGTGTGATTTGTGACATCACATAGTGCTTTTCGAAGGATTTGAGAGCTTTTTAAGGCTCGTTTCAAGCTCTTCCCTTATAATTTCTATGACTTTTAGGTGCTCGGTTAGTTCTGTGCCTTTGCTTGGGACATTCTTATAGGCTTCCACGTATTCGTGTAATTTGTTTGCTAGCTCTAGATACGGGTCAAGAGTTGTGCTGTCGAAGATTCCTAGATATCCTAAAAGCAGTATTGTATAAATCGCTTTTATTACGTTTTCTTTTGCCTGTTTTAATGTTCTGTTAAAGGCTCCTCGGCTTATTTTCGCCTTTGTTCTCCTTAATCTAGCTTTTTCCTCGTACTTCAGTGGTTTTTCGGCAAAATTTTCGGATAAAATATCAATTAGCAAAGTTTCAAGCTGCGTTTTCGTTAAATGACTATTTTCAGCGAGTACTTTTACAATTGAGTCGCTCAACGAGCTCAACACCCATAATTGAACCTTTTCCTTTAGCTTCAAGTTTCTCTCTCCACAAGATTGCTCTGGTGAATACACTTTTGTATACGGGTTATCCTTTTAAGGGTTATCAAAACGTACATGTTTACTAGAATGATTTGCTAACGTAAACATTTTATGCTGATGTAGGCAATGCATAGTGAGGAATATCTCTTGGTTTCAGGCTTTAAGCCAGCGAAACGCCTAAAACAAATAAAACCCTCAGGAATACGCCGTTTTTTCACTTTAGCCCAAGAAATGCCCGACATTATCAACTTGAACGTAGGGGAACCCGATTTTACTCCCCCGAGGCATGCGTTGAAGGCGGGAGAACAAGCGGTAAAAGAAGGTAAAACGCATTATGCACCAACCAATGGTTTTCCTGAACTTCGAGAGGCATTGGCGAAAAAAGCTTATCGTGATTATGGTCTCAATTATGACCCAGAATCTGAAATTTTAATAACCGTTGGCGGTACTGAAGCAATTTTCTTAGGGTTAATTAGTTTAATAAATCCCGGTGATGAGGTTTTAATCCCGAATCCGGGATTTGTATGCTACGAACCCTGCGTTCTTTTGGGAGGCGGTATTCCCGTTTCTGTTCCTCTACTGGAGAAGAATGATTTTAAGCCGTCTATTGATGCTGTGATGTCACTCATCACGGACAAGTCACGTGTGATTATTTTGAATTATCCGAATAACCCCACAGGCGCTGTCCTTTCTTACGATGAGATTGCCGCATTGACGGACATTGCTGTTAAGCATGACATGATTGTGATTTCCGATGAGGTTTATGAGAAGATAGTTTATGATAACGCTAAGCACTATTGTGCTGCGACTTTTCCAGGAATGCACGAGCGTACACTGGTTGTTAACTCGTTCTCCAAAACTTATGCGATGACCGGTTTACGGGTCGGGTTTGTCTATGGACCAAAGGAGCTCGTTTCTCCCCTTTGGCTTGCACACCAATACACTGTTGCTTGTGTAAATAGCCTAGCGCAGTATGTTGCCTTAGCGGCATTGGAAGGGCCACAGGATTTTGTTAAGGAAATGGTGCAAGAGTTTGATAGGCGCCGACGCTTGGTTTACAAGAGGCTCGATGAGATTGGGGGCTTTAATTGCTTGCTCCCGAAAGGTGCTTTCTATGTTTTCCCAAACGTAACGGCTTTTGGTATGTCTTCAGAAGAATTGGCAGAATTTCTTGTAAGGGAGGCGCACGTCACAACGGTTCCTGGTTCCGCTTTCGGCAGTTATGGCGAAGGCTACATGAGAATTTCCTACGCTGCCGCTTATGAACAATTGGAAGAAGCGTTAAACCGCATAGAAAAAGCTGTCAAAAAGCTCAGGTAGGCTCGCTTCTCGAGAAACTTTGTTTTACAAGTTTTTAGCGTGATTTTTCAGTTCGTCAAAAAGTTCAGGTCGCAAATCTTTTAAGGTGGGAACAAATGTTTCTACGGGCCTTATGTCAGCATAATCAACATCACACATCACAAGGTCTTCTTCATCATACTTGGCTTGAACGAGAACCTTCCCATTAGGCCCAACGAGTCTGCTTCCTCCCCAGAACTGTAACCCGTCTTCTATGCCTACGAGGTTCACATAAGCTAGAAAAGCTGTGTTTTCTATGGCTCTCGCCACCGTTAGTGTTTCAAAAAACGTTCGTCGGACTGTAGGTGAGGCAGAGATGCAGACTAATAATTGGGCTCCTTTTAGGCGTGTTAGCCGGCTTACTTCTGGAAAGAAAATGTCGTAGCATATGATTAAGCCTATTTTTCCAATCTCTATGTCAAATGCCGATGCGTGGTGTCCAGGGCGGAAGTACCTTTTTTCTTCGAAAACGCTGTGGGTTGGAAGATACATTTTTCTGTATTTTCCGATCAGGCCTTCGGGTCCTATGAGAACTGCGGAATTGTAAACTGTAGCTCGTGTCTTTTCGCTTAATTCTGGCATGCCAAAAACGATATGTGTCCTTGTTTTTCTGGCTATGGTTTCAATATTTTTTGTTGATGGTCCCGGTATTGTTTCTGCTAGCTCATAGATCTGATCTCTAATCACGTAGCCTGTCAATGAAAGTTCCGGGAAAATTACAAGTTCTGCCCCTTGTTTTTTGGCTTTAGTCACGGCTTCATCCATTTTCCTTATGTTTTCTGCCTTGTCTTCAGGCTTGCAGCTTACTTGTGCGAGGGCGACTTTGATTTTCTCCTTCATTTATTATCCTCTCTTAACAGTTATGGACCACGCGGAAGTCTGAAGTCCATCCCTACTGTCCGGTATTCAAGCTTTGTTGTTAATAACATTCGCCTTTTGTGTTCTGTGAAAAGCCACCTACGTTTCATCTTATCCACTAGCTCCTTCTCCACGTTCAACTGTTTCGCTATTTCCTCTGGTTTCATGAAATGCTCGAGCCCATAAAGGATGAGGTCGAGTTGTTCATATCTTACGCCGAGTTCCTGTTCGGCCAGGTGACCTGGCCATAAGGCTGGTGAAGAGGGTTTTGCTATTATCTCCTTTGGGATGCCTATGTGCTGTGCGAGTTTTCGAACCTGTGTCTTGTATAAGTCCATTAGTGGTGATACGTCTGCTGCGACATCTCCCCACTTCGTAAAGTAGCCCATCATTGCCTCTGATTTGTCTGAACTTCCGCATACAAGCATGTTGAGCCTATTAGCATAATAGTAAACGTAGATCATTCGGGTTCGTGCCTTTATATTGCCTTTGCACACCTTATCCGAATGATTGAAAATGGGTATTGAACTGTAAAACGTCTCCAAAGTTGGGGTAATATCAATCGTTTCAGTTTTAAACCTAAATTTTTCAGCGACAAGTTCCGCGTGCTTAACATCTTCAGCGTTACGGGTTTCTTTTTCCGGCAGTATGAGTCCTAGAACCTTATCCCCGCCTACCGCTAACGCAGAAAGCGCCGCGGCTGTAGAGCTGTCAATTCCGCCAGATAATCCCAAAACTATGCAGTTTACTCCGGATTTTTCCACGTAGTCCCAAATGAACCGTTGCGTTTTCGATGCTACTTCCGGCCAGTCTAAATCCAAGATGGAAGGTGTCAATTCCAAGGGGTACACCCGTCATTGTTTTATGGTTGTAGGCAAGTATTTAAGGACGAACATAAAATAATGAAGGGTGGAACTTTAAGGTATAGAAGGACTGAGAATGGGGCGAAGAAGAAGGAAAGTCGTCCGTATTCCTAAGAAACGTTTACCTAGATCTTTCTCTTGCCCTAGATGTGGAAGAGAGGCTGTTAGGGTTGAAATCCTTCGTGATGAAGCTCACGCCGTTGTGGGTTGCGGAAATTGCGGCATGAAGGAAGAATTTCAAGTCAAACCCGCACAGAGCGAAATTGATGTTTACTGCATGTTTATCGATAAAATTTATGGGGGTCCTAGAAAGGCTTCTGCACCCGAGATTAAGGGCGCCTAGCTAGGTCGGTCTTTATGATAGGGCCTGTTGGGAAATATCTGCTAAGAAAAATCGAGTCTGATGGTTCTATTCATATAACACTTATAGATCCTGAAAGGGTAACGCCACCTCAAGCTTCCAGAATCGCCGGCAAGGCAAAGACGAGCGGAACAGCTGCCATAATGGTTGGCGGTTCAACTTTTGTTTCCACGTCGCATTTGGATGGTGTTGTTAAGGCTGTTAAGCGCACCGTGAAGATTCCTGTAATTCTTTTTCCAAATAACGTAACTGGTATAAGCCGTTACGCTGATGCTATATGGTTCATGTCTCTCCTAAACTCTGTTGACCCTTACTTCTTAATGGGTGCCCAAGTTTTAGGAGCCCCGCTTATCAGAAAGTACCGTTTAGAACCCATCCCTCTTGGGTATATTATTGTTGGTGATGGCGGAACCGCCGGTGTTGTGGGCAGGGCGGTTCCAATTCCATATAACAAGCCTGAACTTGCTGCAGCTCACGCTCTAGCGGGACAATATTTGGGTATGCGCTTCATATATTTGGAGGCAGGGTCAGGTGCAAGGCGGCCAGTTCCGCCAGAGATGATTCGTGCTGTTAAACGCTACATTGATGGTCCTTTAATTGTTGGGGGAGGCATAAGATCCAGAAGCCAGGCATTGTCAGCGGCTTCTGCTGGTGCCGACATAATAGTTACCGGCAACGTTATTGAGAACGCCGAAGTTAAAAGCAAAGTTGCTGAAATTGTAGAGGGTATAAGGCGCTGTAGGACGTGAAAGTTATTTGGCGGCCTTTGAAAACTATTTCAACGCTTTAAAGAAAATTTTGGAAGACGAAAACGTCTATGACATCTGGCCTGATTTTGAACCGCAATATGACGAGCAGGAATATGCGTGGGCCACGCTAAGAAGTTTAGGGGAGGTTCTAATACTCAATTGTGGAGTATGCGATGGGCCATCTGACTTAAGACATGCGCGCTGTAAAGAGTGCACTGATAAGCGGAGCAAAATTGCAAAGGAAGCCTACCAGAAGGCAACTGGCCGTCCAAAGGAAAAGTGGTCCACACTATTTTTGTGTAGAATTCACACGGAATAGAGGGTTTCCGCAGAAACGATTTTTGATTTTTTATGTAAGAAAACCAAAATAAACCAATAAACACAAGAGTTTGCGGAGGCGTAGCTTGAACAGCCCAATGAGCGAAGCACACCGACAATACGTAGAAAGTCTGGAAAGTAAGCTCACACAATTGTATGCTATAAGTGAGAAAGCGCGGGAAAGAGGGCTTGACCCAGCATTAAAGCCAGAGTGCAAGGTTGCAAGGGATCTAGCCGACCTTGTAGAAGGACTTGTAGGACCAAAGGGTGTCGCCGAGAGGATCAGAGAGTTGAGCAAGAAGCTTCCAAGGGAGGAATTAGCCTTTAAAGTCACTGAAGAAGTTGTTCATGGGAAATTCGGACACATGGAGGCTGAGGCAGCGGCTGAGCAAGCCATACGCACTGCTCTTGCTATTCTCACAGAGGGACTCACCGCTGCACCCCTTCAAGGAGTAGCCAAAGTGCAAATTAAAACAAACCGTGATCGGACGCGTTATCTGGCTATTTATTTTGCGGGTCCAATAAGGTCTGCTGGTGGGACGGACCAAGCTTTAACGCTGGTTGTCGGGGATTTTGTTAGGCGGATACTAGGGCTTGATCGTTACAAACCCACGGGGGAGGAGATATCACGTTTCATTGAAGAGGTGAGGCTTTATGAACGTTCTGTGAGTCGCTTTCAATATCATGTTTCGGATGAAGAGTTACGAAAAGCGCTTCAATGGCTCCCAGTGGAAGTAACGGGCACAGAATCCGACCCCATTGAAGTTTCTTCTTTCAGAAACCTCCCTCGAATAGAGACCAACCGCGTGAGGGGCGGAGCGCTTAGGGTCGTGAATGACGGTGTTGTCGGGCGCGCTTTAAAGGTTTTGACGATCATCGAGGCACTGGGAATTCAGGGATGGGATTGGCTTAAGGAATTCCGTAAAAAATCTGAGAGAAAGACCGCTGGATTCATGGATGACGTTATTGCAGGGCGTCCCATATTTTCATTCCCATCTAGACGAGGCGGTTTTCGCTTAAGATACGGTAGAGCACGAAACACGGGCCTAGCTGCTGTAGGCGTCCATCCAGCTACTATGCTTGTGCTTCAAGGTTTTCTGGCTGCGGGTACGCAACTGCGTTTGGAGCTTCCAGGAAAGGGCGGCATTGCCGTTCCGGTCGATACTGTGGAGCCGCCTATTGTTCTGTTAAGGGATGGTTCCGTTGTTCGAGTCTCTGTTGAAAATTTCAAAGAGATAAAAGACAAAATTGGGAAAATCCTTTTTTTGGGTGACATTTTAATTAGCTTCGGAGACTTTTTGTATAATAGCAAGCCTCTGGCGCCTTCCGGGTATGTTGAAGAGTGGTGGGCTGAGGACCTGCGTAAAGCTATTGTGGAAAGGTTTAATGAAGACCTTGAAAGAGCAGCAGAAGCCACTAATATTCAAGCGGGAAGGCTCAAGTCTTTTTTGGAAAATCCGTTCATCAACAAGCCCGGCGCGAAGGAGGCTATATCTCTATCATTAACATTAAACGTGCCTCTTCACCCCTCCTTCACGTTTTTCTGGTCAAACCTTTCTTCAATCGACGAGCTTCAGATGTTAATCAAGTGGCTTAACAGCTCCGGAATTCAGATTGAAGACAATGGCGTCCGTAAAGTTGTTGGTGAAATGGAGGCAAATATAAAAAGGGCTTTAGAAGCGATATGCCTGCCGCATAAAGTTTCGGGTGACAAAATTAATGTCGAAGGTGACGATGCCCATACATTTGCGTTTTGCCTTGGCTATGGCGCCTCCAAAATCGTGGGCGTTTCCTCTGCCAAATCTCTTTTAGAGGCAATTGGTTTGCTTTCCGGCGTGCAGGTTAGGGAGAAGGTCCCGACACTTGTGGGTGCGCGGATGGGAAGACCGGAAAAAGCGAAGAGACGTGAGATGAAGCCCTTGGTTCATGTTCTTTTTCCGGTTGGCTTGGCTGGGGGGGCCCAAAGAGATATTGTGGAGGCGGCGAAAAAAGAGCCTGTTTTCGTGGAAGTCGTTAGACGTAGATGCCCGATTTGCAATACTTTAACTGTCAGGGTTAAGTGTCTCACTTGTGGTTCTGGAACATTTTATGAGAAGGTTTGCCTCCGTTGTGGGAAAAGTTTGAAGGGGGATGAGTGTCCAATCTGTAAATTGCCAGCTCAAAAATATCAAAAGCAAGTTGTCAATTTCAGGGAATTGCTTGAGGACGCATGCAGCCGTCTAGGAGTTTCTATCCCCAAGGTTTTGAAGGGGGTCAGAGGTTTAACGAATGAGACAAAGACTGCAGAAATAATTGAGAAGGGCATTTTGCGTGCAAAACATGATTTGTCAGTCTACAAGGATGGGACAATACGTTTCGATGCCACAAACGCTCCGTTGACTCATTTTAAACCTGCTGAAATTGGGGTTCCGGTTGAAAGGCTTAGACAGCTCGGCTATGCTCAAGATGCTTATGGCTCGCCATTAACGGATTCGGACCAGATATGTGAACTAAAGCTTCAAGATGTTGTCATTCCCTTGAAGTGTGCAGAATACTTCGTACAAGTTGCAAACTTCGTGGATGAGATGTTAATGAAGGTTTATGGGCTTCCACCTTGCTACAATGTCAAGCAAATAGAAGACCTCGTCGGGCACTTAGTCGTTGGTTTGGCTCCTCACACTTCTGTTGGCATCTTAGGGCGCGTCATCGGCTTCGCAAATCTAAACGTCTGCTGTGCGCATCCGATTTGGCATTCGGCCAAGCGGAGGGATTGCGACGGCGACGAAGACGCTTTAATGCTGGCGTTGGACACTCTCATCGACTTCTCCCGTGATTACTTGCCCGCGCAAATAGGCGGAATAATGGATGCTCCGTTGCTCCTAATTCCAATTGTTAATACGCAAGAGGTGCAGAGGCAGGTGCATGATGTTGATGTCTCTGAGGCTTATCCCATTGAGTTTTATGAGAAGACATGGGAGAATGTGGAAGCTAAACATGTCAGCCGCCTGATAGACCTTATTGGGTGTCGGCTCGGCACCGAGGCACAGTTTGAGGGTTTCAAGTTTACGACACCTGCTTCGAACATCAACGTGGGAAATGCTGAAAGTTCATACAAACGACTTAAAACAATGGTGGAAAAGCTGAACAGCCAACTTGAGTTAGCAGAGAAAATCGAAGCCGTAGACGCTAAAAAAGTGGCCTTGAAAGTTTTAACCAAACACTTTATTCGTGACATCGCTGGAAACCTGCGGGCTTTCTCAACGCAAGGCTTTAGATGTAAGTCATGCAACAAACGCTTTCGACGTTTACCTCTACGAGGCACATGCCCATCATGTGGTGGGCCATTAACCTTAACCGTTTATCGCGGTGGCATCGAAAAATACTTAGAGGCAGCGCAGCATTTGGTTGACAAGTATGGGTTGCCGCAGTATTATGCTCAAAGGATTTTGCTTATGAAGGGGGAGATTAACGCACTGTTTGAGGGCAAAAAGCCAAAGCAAATAAGCTTAACAGACTTTGCTTAAGAAAACTTTTCTAAGTCAGTAGCATAATTATTCTTGGTGAGCATGTTCAGAGAGGCTTATCATCCAAACGCCTACTTATCGAATATAAAGAACATCAGGCTTGGTCTGCAAGCAAGGACAAAGATATTGAACGTTTTGGATAAGCGTTCCTTAGACGCTAAAACTGTTTCCAAAGAAACAGGGATGACCTACGGAGTTGTCATTCACCATCTTAGGCTTTTAGAGGCGGAGGGAATAGTTGAGCGAAAAGGCAGTAAACCGCATGTTTGGGTGCTTACTGGTTTGGGGCAGAAGCGTTTGGTGAACTTGGGCTAAAAAGTGCATTGGCAAGGCATGTGCCTGCACTTTGGACATTTGTTGTCATACTTGTTAAGGGCTGCCTTTTCAAGGTCTATGTTGGCAATGTTTGCCAGCGAAGCCAACCATGCGATAACATCGGCGAATTCGTTTTCCAAGACCTTCTTGTCACTCGTTTTCAACGCTTCCCCTAGCTCTTTCACCTCGTCCACAAGCCGATGGTATGTGCCGCTCATGCCACGTTTAGAATCCCTATGGAAATATATGCGGCTCATCATCTTCTGAAACTCTGATATACGCAAACTCTTCACCCTTATTATCCGAAAACCGAGCAATATTTAAGATGAAAGGTAATCTAAGCCTTTAGTTCGGGTGAAACAATGTCAAAGCCTCTCATCATTCGGAATTATCGTGAAAGCGATAGGGAGCAGTGTCGCTCTTTGTGGCGCGAGCTGACAGAGTGGCATCGTGAAATCTATCAAGACCCAAATATTGGCGGAGAGCATCCAGAAAACTACTTTGACAAACACTTGGCTAAGGTTGGACCTAACAGGCTCTGGGTTGCTATCCACGATTCCAAAGTGATCGGGCTTGTCGGATTAATTGTTGAGGGAAACGAAGCCGAAATAGAGCCTCTCATAGTCAGCAAAGCATACCGAAGTAAGGGCATAGGGAAGCAACTGATAGATATAGTTGTTTCTGAAGCCCGCAAAATGGGGGTAAGAATACTCTGCATAAAACCAGTGGCACGAAACACGCAGGCCATAAAATTCCTATACAAACAAGGCTTCAAGAACCTCGGAGAAATTGAGCTGTCCATATGCTTCTCTGATTACGCGTGGAGACCGGGACCTGAAATTTTCGGATGTAAATTTGACTTCTAGTGGATGCGCAATTACACAAAAGGCTCTTTTGTCCCTTTTCAATTATGTGCATTACTTTGACACCTTTCCTTTCTAGATGTGCTGCGATAAACCTTCGATGACAGTATTTTGGGTTTACCTCCATACACATGATGCATGCACGCTTAGCCCTCGCGATCTCTAAAAGTTTTTTTATTCCTTCTCTGAAAAGTTTGGTTCGCATATGGCGTTTGTATCCGCCTTTGCGATAGCCTCCAATCTCTTTACCGAGCCAAACATATTCCATACCGTTCTCTGGAAGCCATTTTTCCATCTGTTCTTTTTTGAAATGTTCAATTTTTGATGTTGGGAAGCTGCGGGCATCCACTAGCACTTGGATTCTGTGCTCATTTAATAATTCTAGGAAAGTGTCTGTGGAGCGGTTGCTGTGTCCAATCGTCCAAACTGTAATCTGCAACTTCTCTTTCATTCTTCTCTAAATAAATAACGTTGCAAATAACGGGTAAAAAAGGTTTAGCGGATTCTTACGTACTTGTAGGCTTCTGTCGAGTTTTCGAAGCAGTAATGCACTTTTTGATAGTCCTCTCGGAACTCCGCCACGTCTGCTCTCACCTTTTCTAATGGCTCTTTGTCTATTATCACGCGTTTGATGAACTCTGCTATTTCAATCATCTCGGACTCTCTCATTCCGAGCCTTGTAACTTCTGAAACACCCAGCCTTATTCCGCCAGGATGCATGAAATGCCTTCCCTCTTTGATGTCCCATGGCAGCAGGTTTCTGTTTATTATTATGTTTGCCTTTTCCAGAGTCTCCTCAATTGTGCCACCATCGCCATGTTTTGTTATGTCTATTAAAATTACGTGGGATTCTGTGAAGCCCTTATGTTCTGCCAAAACGTTGAAGCCCCTTTCGTAAAGCGCTTGGGCTAGGGCCTTGGCATTTTTCACTATTTGACTTGCATATTCCTTTCCAAATTCGAGTATCTCCGCGCAAGCAATTGTAACGGCTGCGACTGCATGCAAGTGATGGTTGCTCACCATTCCTGGGAAAGTCGCTCGCTTTATCTTTTCAGCGTGTTTATTCCATGATAAAACTCCGCCGTGTTGGGGTCCAAAGAATGTTTTGTGGGTGCTTAGGCTGACGACATCTGCCCCTTCTCTGAGCGGGTCTTGAAACTGTCCTCCAGCGATCAACCCCGCTACGTGTGCCGCGTCATATCCGACGGTTGCGCCCACCGAATGAATAGCATCTGCCAGCTCTTTAACCGGATGTGGAAATGGGAAAACACTTGCGCCGAACATGACAAGTTTCGGCGGCCTTCCCTCCGCTACGAGTTTTTCAATCCTGCTCTTTGCCTTGTCCACGTCTATGTTTAGTTCCTTGTAATCTAAGGGTAAGTATTCAACAATTAAACCGTGAACGGCGCCTGCTGTGCCGCCTAGCTCTTTCTTGCCCATTGTTATGTGTCCTCCGCATGGAATGGACAGAGCCATCATGGTGTCTCCTGGTTCTGTAAAAGCCGCATAAACAACCAAGTTTGCCACGACGCCTGACACGGGTCTAACGTCCACAAACTCCGCGTTGAAGAGTTTTTTCATGAACTCGATGCACTTGAACTCTACCTGATCTATAAAGCGGCAACCAGCGTAGACACGTTCTCCGGGCCACCCCTCAGCGTAGCGGTTTCCAAAATCTGTTGTGAGGGCCTCGCGGACAGCCGGGCTTGGAACATTTTCGCTTGCTATGAGCGGTATGCACTCCTGAAACCATTTGTGATGTTGTTGTAGAAGGTCAATCACATGATTGTATTCGTCTCGAGGGATTGACATTACAAACACCTTTTGCATCACACTATCATCCACTCGAGGATAAAATTCTTTTGAGATGACGCAACATTAATAATGGAGAAAATCGTAGAAGTTAACCGAATCAGTAAAAGGGTTCTACCCGGAATGAGCAAGAAAAAAAAGAAAGAGAAATCATCGCCAATGCCCGCCGCAAGCGCAGGGCTGCTCAGATTCTTTGAGGAGGAGACCGAAGGGGTCAAGGTCAGACCAGAAATTCTTATAGGCTTGGCAATAGCGTTAATAATTGTGGCTGTTTTGGCCAATGTTTTCTTTTAGATTGATGGTGTTAGCGGCGAGAAGCTGTATGTAAAACTTCTATTCGCTGGACAGAGTTAAGGTGGATGAATATTTCGCTTCTTTCTTCCCTGCCTGCAACTTGTGGTATGGGCTGGGCAATAGTTGCACGCAGTATAAGGGCTTCGGCGGTTGAAAGCCATATTCCGGCGGGTTCGTGGGTTACAGCCGCCAAGGTCCCTTCAAAACCATACGAGGGATCCAAAATCACACGTATCTTCTTGCCCAGATTCTTTTCGAGCATATGAAATATGGTTGGAGGTATCTCCTGCTCTGGCATAGGGTTCGCAAAATCTTATAATTGAGCTTTAGGATAAAACGATTGCCCTTCACGAGGTATTGTTGCACCAATGTTGCTGTGGTGTTTGCGCCATGTTTTATTGCTAGTCATTTTTTCAGTGTTTATGTTAAAATTGACAGGCTACGCTATGAGCGATTATTTAAAGAGTGTTTCAACTCTTCGTGATAATTTTGCCCGAGTTCACAACACTTTAATATGCTCGAAAATCTTCATAGAAAAACACCGAGAGGATGGGGTGTGGCTTCTGCGGAGTCGTTAAGGCAGTCTATGGATAAAGCAGTTAGACGTTATTCGTCTTTATTTAAGCTTCCGACATACAAAAAAGTGGTTTTACTTCTAGCTTTGACTTGCGTAAGCGGGGGAGTGCTTTCCACAGTCATACTTTCTCCCTCTATCAATGGGCTAGTTGACGGATTGATGCTAGGCATTTCCTTATTCCTTACAAATCTTACTCTTGATTATGTTGTAAACTCGCTTGTTTTAAAGCGAGATCCAATTTATGATTTGAGAAGAACAGTGGCTCTTTCCCTTTTCTGCTGGGTTTTGTGGCTTTTTTTCGTTTTTTTAGGGGTTGCTGTTGCTATGCTATTTGGGTTATCATGGTGGGTTAGGCTCTGTCTTTTAGGGTTTTCAGCGGTGCTAATCTTGCGTTTAATAGTTTTGGGTTCAACATCTTCTATGGATAGTAATCGGCTTCTCTCAGCCTCTCTTCTTCAACCCCTTTCTTGCATAATCCTGTTCATGATGATTTGGGCAAGAATGAATCATCCCATATTCCTCATATTCCCATATCTGATTTTTTCAATAGCTGTAAGTCTCGCTTCAAGCTTCTTTTTCATTCTCCTTTTGAACCGGGTGGGTGAGCAAACGCTTAGGGTTCCCTCTCTGTCCCTTTTCAAGGCTTTTTTGCTTAACTGGATAGTGAACTTAAATACTCCTTTTGAAGGTTTTCTTGAAAGGTTGGGTGAAGAAAGAGATATTGATGTTTCCATGATAAGGTTTGATGCCTCTAAGCCTAAGGCCGTTATCGTTACTCCTTCCGTTCATCCCGGCCCCTTCAAAAATATTGGGAGCAGTCTTTTGCCTTCCATGGTTAAAAGTACTTTGGAAAAAGAGCTTGGCTGCGTTGCTTGTGTTCCGCTCGGCGTGCTTGGTCATGAGCTTGATTTGGCTTCTCAACTTCAGAATCAAAAAATCATTAACCACATTGTCGCATCTGTCAACTTCAGAGCTTCTGAGACAAAGGCATCTCCCTTTATTAACGTCAGCAATCGGTTAGCTACTGCATGCTGCCAGATTTTCGGCAAATCCGCCTTTCTTTCTTTTACTCTTGCGCCAAAAACAACAGAAGACTTGCCACAAGAATTAAGCCTGTTTGTTCATCAAGAAGCAGAAAAACGCGGACTAAGACTGTGTATTGTGGTCAATGCGCATAACAGCATCGACGGCGTGGTAAACACGGATGAGGCTTTAAATTCTTTGAAAACGGCTGCGGTTGCATGTCTAGATAAAGCTGTTTCCGTTAGGCGGTTGCCCTTTGAAGTTGGTGCTGCCACAGTTATGCCTAGAGAGTTCAGTCTTGAAGATGGTATGGCACCGGGCGGCATCACAGTCGTCGTAGTTAAGGTTGGGGAACAAAAAACTGCATATGTGGTTATTGACGGCAACAACATGGTTTCTGGGCTACGTGAGAAAATTCTATCAAATCTTAAATCCATCGGCATCGACGAAGGCGAGGTTTTCACGACAGACAGCCATGCAGTAAACGCTCTGGTGCTAAATAGACTTGGATACAACCCAATTGGTGAAGTCATAAGCCACGAAAAATTGATTGGCTACATTAAGGAAGCGACTTTTGCCGCTATGTCTAATCTGGAACATGTAAAGGTATCATGTCGAACTGAAAGAGTTCTTGGCGTTAAAGTCATTGGGGAAAAACAGCTGGAAACATTGTGCCTCCTTACTGATAGAACTCTCCAAAGAGCTAAGAAAATAGTTATTCCTATCTTCGCGCCTGTCAGCCTCCTTTTAACATTCTTTTTAACGCTTATTTGAGCTAACATTAATATGGTAGAACTTTTCAATGATAATTTCCCTTAGGCTCAGGCGGGTTACCAAAGTTTAGCTTAAATGCGTGGGTCGAGTAAACCCGCACATCAAAACGGAAACCAGCTGTGGAGAAATATGGGGAAAATCGCAATAGATGAAGAGTTTTGCAAAGACTGCAAACTTTGCATTAACGCATGCCCACAGCACCTTATCCGAACCGGGAAGCATATTAGTAAAACGGGTCATCATCCAGCGGAGTTTTTCGACCCTGACGAGAAGTGCACCGGATGTTGCTTATGCGCTTTAGTTTGTCCAGACGTTGCAATTAAGGTCTATAGAGAAAAGAAAGTGGCCGTGGGGGAAAAATGACACAGAAAAGGTTTATGACGGGAAACGAAGCGATAGCCGAAGCTGCTGTTCAAGCCGGATGCAGATGCTATTTCGGTTATCCTATAACCCCACAGAATGAAATTTGCGAATATATGTCGTGGAGGCTACCAGAGGTCGGCGGATGCTTTCTTCAAGCTGAAAGCGAGGTAGCTGCCATATACATGGTGTTTGGAGCCGCCGGTGCTGGCGCTAGGGTTATGACGTCTTCCTCCAGTCCAGGAATCAGCCTTATGATGGAGGGGGTTTCTTATATTGCGGCAGCAGAGCTTCCATGCGTCATAGTAAACATGATGCGGGGTGGACCAGGTCTCGGTGGAATTCAACCTTCTCAATCCGATTATTTCCAAGCAACAAAAGGCGGCGGTCACGGTGATTATCACATGCTTGTGCTTGCCCCCTCCACAATACAGGAAGCCGTGAACCTTACAATGCTTGCTTTCGACCATGCTGACAAATACCGAAACCCTGTCATGATTTTGGGAGACGGCTGTTTAGGGCAAATGATGGAGCCCGTTGGGTTTAAACCAACCGAGAAACCCATTGCTGTTCCACAAAAAGAATGGGCTCTAACTGGTGCCAGCGGTAGACCTAGAAACTTACTCAAGACACTTTATCTCGACCCTCCAATTTTGGAAAGCCGTAACCTACAGATTGCACGTAAACTGCAAGAAGCGGTCAAAAACGAGGTCCGTGCCGAATCTCACATGACAGAAGACGCTGAGATAATAATTGCAGCCTATGGAACCGTTGCGAGGATAGCGAAAACCGCCGTAAAAATCCTTCGTGAAAAAGGTTTGAAAGTTGGACTCATAAGGCCAATCTCGCTTTACCCCTTTCCCTATAAGATCTTTGCTGAAGAAGCGGAAAAAGTGAAGCATTTCCTGGTGGTTGAGATGAGTTTAGGTCAAATGGTTGAGGATGTCAAATTGGCTATTTGCGACAAAAGCCAAGTGCACTTCTACGGCAGGGTAGGAGGCATGGTCCCAGGCTACGATGAAATTGTTGCCGAAGCGAAGAAGATTGCTAAGGGGACCGGATAAAATGGAAATGGTTTTTGAAAGGCCAAAGGCGCTTTTCCCGGTAAGGACTCATTATTGTCCAGGATGCGGACACGGAGTAGTCCACAGGTTAGTAGCAGAGGTAATAGATGAGCTTGGAATCCGTGAGAAAACCGTGTGCGTGGCACCTGTAGGCTGCGCTGTTCTAATTTACGATTACTTGAATGTTGACGCCCACGAATCAGCGCATGGACGCGCCCCAGCTGTTGCAACAGGATATAAAAGAGTCCACCCAGAACTTGTTGTGTTCACTTATCAAGGTGACGGAGACCTTGCAGCAATTGGAACAGCAGAAGTCGTTCACGCTGCCGCTCGTGGAGAGAAGATTACAACAGTTTTTGTTAACAACGGAGTTTATGGAATGACTGGGGGGCAAATGGCGCCCACTACGCTTATTGGACAAAGAACCACGACAACCTCTCGTGGTAGGGCCACAGAAACAGCTGGATTTCCAATACGAGTAGCCGAAATGATTGCAACTCTTGATGGCGCAGCCTACGTTGCAAGAGTGAGTGTGCACAACCCAAAAAACATAATTCAAGCCAAAAAAGCAATTAGAAAGGCTTTTGAAACACAGATAAAGGGTCTGGGGTATTCTCTTGTGGAAGTCTTGGCACAGTGTCCCACAAATTGGCACATGTCCCCCATCGAATCAATAAAATGGGTTGAGGAAAAAATGGCACCGTACTTTCCACTAGGCGAGTTTAAAAATCCAAAGGAAGGATAAAAGTGGTTAAAGCAGAACAGAAACCCCTCTACGCAGACATCATAATGGCAGGTTTCGGCGGTCAAGGCTTAATGTTCATTGGAAAACTCTTAGCCTACAGCGCTATGAAAGAAGGGAGAAACGTGACGTGGATACCCTCATACGGTCCTGAAATGCGTGGAGGAACTGCCAACTGCACAGTCGTTGTTTCAGACGAAGAAATTGGCTCACCGGTGATACCTCGCCCTCAAGCACTCATAATCATGAACAATCCTTCCCTAGAAGCCTTCGAACCACGATTGCAGACCAACGGTCTGCTGTTTCTTAACAGCTCATTGGTTACCCGCCCGATGACAAGAGAAGACATTAAAGTGATAGCTGTTCCTGCAAATGAGATTGCAGCTAAAGTAGGCAGTGAGAGAGCGGCGAATATGGTTATGCTTGGAGCCTATATTGCATATACAAAGGCGGCGTCCAAGGAGAGCATTTTGGAGGGCTTGAAGGAACTGTTCGGAAAGAAAATAGCAATTTTGGAAATAAATATTCGCGCGTTTGAAGAAGGAATGAAATTTGCCCATCAAACGTCGCCGGCAAGCGTTGGTTCCAACCTCGCTGGAGAACAATAACATAAATTAACCTCACTAATACATCTGCTTCCGAACCATATGGAAAAATTTGGGAAGCTAAAAGTACGAACTAGAGTATTAATGAACTATTTAGGACCATTAACCTGATTTTTATGTTCTTTTTCAGTTGGGATGTATAGGTAATTATATAAAACCGTCATTTCTAATCGTTAATTCTACACTGGTGATGTGAATTAGGTATGTATCCGAAAATAGTTGTTACTCCACCTGGTCCCAAAGCGAGGGAACTGGTCAAAAAAGATGAAAGCCTTATTTCGCCATCTTATGTGCGGTTTTATCCGCTTGTTGTTGAGTCAGGGAAAGGTTGTATTGTGAGGGACGTTGATGGGAACGACTACATTGATTTCAACTCCGGACTGGCATGCTTAAACATTGGCCATAACCATCCCAAAGTGATTGCTGCCATAAAGAGTCAATGTGACCGCTTTCTGCACTATTCCAACACAGACTTTTATTACAATGAAGTCGTTGACCTAGCCGAAAAACTAAAGGAGATTTCGCCTGGAGGCTTTGAGAAGAAAGTTTTCTTCGGCAACAGCGGAACTGAGGCAATCGAGGCGGCGATTAAACTTGCGAAATGGCACACCCGCAAACAACTGTTTATAGGCTTCATAAGTGCTTTTCACGGGCGTACAGTAGGAGCTTTGTCTCTCACTGCAAGCAAGCCTGCTCATAAGCGTTACTTCTTCCCCTTAATGCCAGGCGTAACACACGTCCCATATCCATATTGTTATCGTTGTCCTTTCAAACTAACTTTTCCAGAATGCCATTACTGGTGTATAGACTTCGTAGACGAATTTGTCTTTCAGAAGTATGTGCCTCCTGAAGATGTCGCTGCAATACTCTTTGAACCAATCCAAGGCGAAGGCGGATACGTTTTCCCACCACCGGAATACTTTCAACGACTAAAAAGGCTCGCCGACAAGTATGGCATATTGCTTGTAGACGATGAAGTTCAAGCTGGCATGGGCAGAACCGGAAAATGGTTTGCAATTGAACACTGGAACGTCGAGCCTGACGTTTTGTGTAGCGCAAAAGCACTTGCTTCCGGTCTGCCATTAGGGGCAACCATCGCCAAAGCAAAAATCATGGACTGGGTTGGCGGTTCCCACGCAAGCACCTTTGGCGGTAACCCCCTCTCGTGTGTGGCAGCAAGCGCGGTCATCGATGTCATCAAAGAAGAAAGGCTTCTTGAGAACGCAACTAAACAGGGCACCTACATCCTGAAGAGACTTGAGGAATTGAATGAGCAGAGCGAAATAGTCGGAGATGTAAGGGGCAAAGGCTTAATGATAGGCATGGAAATCGTGGAAAACAAGGAAAATAAAAAACCAGCACCCAAAAGCTCGTCAGAAATCATGATACGTTCATGGAAACGCGGAGTTGCGGTCATTACCTGCGGGGTTTCAACCATCAGAATTATGCCACCACTTAACATCACGAGAGAACTCGTAGACGCTGGGATGGAAATAATTGAGGATGTTACAAAAGAGGTTGAGAAGGAAGCCTAACCAATGGCGTGTTTGCATGGAAATTCGAAGACTAACAATAAGCGATTACGAAGAAATGGTTAGGCTTTGGTTTAGAGCGAAATTACCTTTTAAACCAAGAGGAAGAGACAGCAAAGAAGCGATAGCAGCCCAAATGGCAGCTAACCCAGAATTTTTTCTAGGAACCTTTGAAGATAACCGTCTAGTTGGCACGGTTATAATAAGCTGTGACATGCGGAAAGGATGGATTAACCGCTTGGCAGTTGACCCAAATTGCAGATGTCACGGAATGGCTAAGGCTTTGATTGCTGAATCTGAGAAAACGCTCAGGAAACACGGCATCCGAATTTTCTGCGCCTTAATTGAAGATTATAACGCCGCATCAAAAGAGCTTTTTAAGGAATGCGGCTACGTTGAACACCGTGACATAACATACTTCAGCAAACGCGACAGCGACGAAGTCTAGCTTGCATGGTAACGATAAACTCGGTTTGGTGGTATGGATCTTGCTGTAAAGTTGCCATTCACAGCGTGCTGTTTTTGTGAACCCATTCCTTAACCTTATCTTTAACTTGTTTATCATCGATTTCCATTGATTGCACATCACACTTTTACTTAGCTAAAATAAGGGTTGGCAAATGAAAAATTAAGCTTCCCTTTCCTCTGGTTTAGGCTCGCGCACATAGAGTAATATTATGGCTGTGGATAGAATAGCGAGAACGGCCATTAGAAGGAATGGAAGCTGCGGGGAAACTCTGTCATACAATAGTCCACCAGCAGCGCCACCGATGGCCATGAATATGTAAGCGAAGAAGTTTATTGATCCTGTAACTTTTCCGCGCTGTTCTTGCGGGACAAGATCGGAGAAGAGTGTTTGATAGGAGGAAAAACCGAGGAGCATTGAAAATCCAACCATAGGCATAGCTATAAAAACGGTTGAATAGTTTCCAAAGACAAACAAAAGAACTGCCGGAATCATCAAGAGGCTTGAAATTATCAGAGGGATTTTTCTACCAACCTTATCAATCAACTTCCCAGACGGAAAAGCCAAAACTACCATGCATACAAACAAGACTATCATGACGTACCCCCATTTAATCCGGGCGAGCTGGAGAGCGGGGTCTAATGATGGGTCAGGATAAATCTCTGGACTTGGTGTTCCTCCGATTTGAAGTACATTAAAGGCGTAAACCAAAAAGAACATCTGCGACATGGCAAACGAAAATCGCATCATTAGTTCTGAGAAGAAGAGAAAAAGCATCGAGCGTGGTACGACATTCCAAATGTTTATTCCTTCCTTCAAAGCTTTAGGATATGAACGAAACGCTTCTCTTAAGTTTAGTTTTTCCGTGTTTTTCATGCTTTCTTTTAACTTCAACCGCACAGTTGCGGCTGCAAAGAAGAATACTATGACAATAGTGTACGCTACTCTCATGCCTGTCATAGATCCAAAAGTGGCTACAAGCATAAGAGCTACGGCTGGAGCTGGGGTTGTCGCAACACTCATTATTAGATTGAGTATGGAGAATCCCATTCCCCGTTTTTCGGGTGGCAGTGAGTCAGCCATCATAGCGATTAGGGCGGGTTGATAGAGCAAGCATAAATTCATTATAACTGCTCCAACTAGAATGAAGTGCCAACTTCGGGCGATAGCATAAAAAATGTACGAAAACGCTACGCCAAAAGTTAAAGTTGATACAAGCCATATCCTTCCATACTTATCTGCTAGATATCCTCCTGGGAATTGAACGGAAGCCAGAGCTAAAAGTGAAACCAGCATAATCAGACCTAGGGTTGTTGCGCTTCCGCCAAGCTGAATAACGTAATCAGAATAATAAGTCCCAGACAATTCTCCAGCAAAATCCATTAAAATCCAGCTTATGATAAGTATTAGATAATTTCCTTTAAAAAATGAAAATTCTTCTCTTACCTTCTCCGCCAACTTCAACGGTTTGACTCATCCTTTAGGGGCTTTTTCTTAACCAGCTGGCTTAATAAATATTTTTTAAATGCCCCGATATCTCTTGTCTCTTCAGAAGTCGTTTGGCTTTGCTATAATCTCCCTTATTTTCAGATCGAAAAATCTTGCGGCATTTGCTGGTCGTATTCTGATAGCAGTATCAGCGCCTTTACCAGTCCCGGCGATGGCAACAATGTCCCTATCAACAGGGATTAAACCGGCATCTGCCGCCATCAAGGTAATTTCTACACATACTTTTGTCCCTTCTCCCATGAGTCTAAGCACATTTGCAATAAGCTCCAAAGGCTGAATCGTCCCAAAATCCTTACGAATTGCCCGCTCTGCGCTGCTCAAGGCATGAATACCCGTGAAAATCTGTCCTCCGCTCTCAAGAATCTTTTTTCTATATTCTTCTTGTAACTCAGTTTTCCCGGGTTCTTGGAAACCAAAGCAGTGTGTAACTACAATAACATTGTATCCTTTGAAGATTTTGGACGCTTTTGCTCCTGTTTCGCCGGTTGTTGAAGCGACCACTATGTCTTTTATGCCCTCTTTTTCTACAGATCCTTTAACGAATCCCAGCAGTGCATCGGTATTCTGCGCGCCAGCCTCTTTAAAGTAAATCGTTTTCTTTTCAACCAAACTCATGGGTTGTACCTCACTATTTTTTATTTGCAAAGCGATTAACTTTCTTACAGTGTAAGAATTGTCACCTGTTTAAGTGTCTTTTTCTCAGCGGTTTCCTTTTTAATTCAGTACCACACACTTCACATTTTTTAGAATTGTAATCAGATGGGTATTTTCTACGGCATGCGGGGCAATATCTTATCCATTCTAGCCGGAAGCGGATGCCGAATGTAGCCAGCGGAGCGAATTCCATCCCCATCTGATTTGCTACATTCTGTATGGAGTAATCATCGGTGGTAATCAGTGGAGAATAACCACGAGTCTTGAGCTCTAGGGCTAATGCCAAGATTTGGAGGTCTGTTTCTGATAGAAAAAACGTGTTTCCAATGATGTTCGCTGATGCTTTAACCTTATCTAAGAAGGTTTTACCAGGCGATTTCACTATTAATTTCCGACTTTCCACAGCCGTTTTAAACCTTAGCCAAGGCATGGAGCTTCCCATAATTTCCTCCTTAACCATAGGGACAGTATATTGTTCTTCACTTATTGAAAATGGGTCAAAACCAGCCAAAAAAGCGGACGTATCCCAAACTATGACTCTTTTACCCGCCCTAACGATTGAAGTCTTCATTAAATCCCCTTAAAAAGAAGTCTGCTTCTCAAACGATGGTAAAAGTCCTCTCTAAACCTTATAAAGGATGTGTGGTACTTGGAACGTGTAACGGTTAGGCTTGGAATTTTAGAACTTATGAGTTGGCGGTGGTGCCCATCAACCACTACTAGCACTTTTCTCGGTCTGATGACCTCAACTGTGATGCTTGAATCCGCTGGGAAAACAATTGAACGGAAGACGCTTAAAGCACATATCGATGTCAAAACAAAAGCATTCAGACCTGAGTCTAAAACCGGTCCTCCAGCTGATAGCGAATAACCAGTCGAACCGGTTTGCGAAGCCACCATTAAACCATCTGCCTGACAGTTTAAAATGGGCTCCTTATCCTTCAATATTCGAACATAAAGCAACTTTGCCGGTTCATCGGCTGATATTAGCACTTCATTTAAGGCATCTGGAAACTTTACGCCGTCTGCGGTTATAGAAAGCTTCATGCACTTTTCAATGGTGAATTGCCCTTTCAAGCACTTGTCTACCGCGGCAAAAGATTGTTTTGGCTCCACCTCTGTTAGGAAACCTCGAACACCCATGTTTATTGCCAGTATTGGCGGTTCCGGTTTCGGGATTGAGACGCATGTTCTTAGAATTGTTCCGTCTCCGCCGATTGTGATTATGAAGTCCGTTTTCATTTCTTCTAAGGGAGTGCTATTTTCTTTTGCGCCCATTTTCTCAGCTAACGTATCATCCACAAAAACCTCTAATCCCTTACCCCTCAAATATTTAGCCAGATCTTCTGCAAGTTTTATGGCTTTCTTTTTGTCAAAGCGAGCAACCAAACCGACGCTTTTAAACACAGTTTTCACCCTTTCACCTATTGGCGGCACCTTAATCTATATATGGATGTAGCTTAAAATTGCTGTGAACGTAGACTGTGATAAGTTGGTGGGTGAATGAGTAAACCCGTTGATGTTGGAAGTTTGCGTGTTGGCGGCTACATGATTGTGGATGGCGAACCATGTCGGATAGTTGATATAGCAAAGTCAAAACCTGGAAAACACGGCTCTACCAAAGCAAGAATTGTAGCCATAGGCATTTTTGACGGTGCCAAAAGGAGCCTCGTTAAACCTGTTGACGCAAGCACAGAAGTTCCAATGATTGAAAAGCGAAGCGGTCAGGTGTTCGCCGTCACACCATCCGGCGTTCAGATAATGGATTTAGAAACATATGAGTATTTGGACGCTCCTTTTCCTGATGACGAGGAGTTAAAAGCGAAGCTTGCCCCTGGCGTTGAAATTGAGTTCTGGCGAATACTTGGCAGAGTAAAAATCGTCAGAGCAAAATAGAATGAAAGGCTGAATTCAAACAAAATCTCACAATAGACTACTTGATGTGTATTGTTCATTTCTCGCAGAGGAAGTGTCTTTTGGATGTTGTTAAAGTCAAATTGAAGGACGGTAGAACCGTTCTAATAAGAGAATTTCGAATTGAAGACAAAGAGAGACTTATTGAAATGTGCGAGTCTCTTTCAGATGAGGCTGTGCGCTGGGGGCTGCCACCTTATACAAGAGAGAGAATTGAAAGAGGGTGGCTGAGTAATCTGCAAAACCTAATAGCTATAGTAGCCTTTTACAGAGGTAAGGTCGTTGGGCATGCCCAAATCTTCAAATTTCCTCATTCTCGGAGAAAAGGCACCGGTGACTTAGTCATTTATCTTCATCAAGACTTTCATAATATAGGGTTAGGCACAGCTATGCTTACTAAACTTATAGAACTTGCGAAAAAGGAGAAGATGCGTAGAATAGGCTTAAGCGTCGTTGTGGATAACAAGCGGGCAGTTAGTCTTTATCAAAAATTTGGCTTCAAAATTGAAGGAGTAATGAAGGATGCTTACTTCGGAGAAGATGGAAGATACCATGATGAGCTGGTAATGGGTTTAATACTGGCTAGCCCCACCAGCTCCAATCGAGTTTTTTAAAGCCTAAGTAAAGGACTAAGAGGATTACTCCCCAACTTAACGCGATGCCCGCAACCTCTAAAATTAAGTTATCACGTAGGTAGCTGTAGCTTGCCCAAGCGCTTATCGCACATAGACCCACCAATATGAAAAGGAACATGGCAAAGTGAATTGCACGCTCCACAGTCAATAATTTTCACCAGTTAAATTGTTCTAGATGTTGGCGTAGGTTATTGTTAAAACTTTCCATCAAAGTTTATGTAGATGTCTTGTGCAATATGTTTTGAAGCCGATGATGCAAGAAGAGCCGTCTGATTTGTGAAGACGTTTTTAAACCCAGCGCTGAGGCTTCGGCGTCATTCGATTGGAATTCTATACTGATGTTTGCGTGGTAGTCGAATCTCCAGTATCCCCTTCTTGAAGCGTATTTCCATCTTGTCCATATACACCGGTACTGGAATACGCGTTTGACACTGGAATGTCTGGAACTCGCCTTTGTAGTGGGTTATGCCGAATTCGTCAAAGCGTATTTTCCGTTTCATCCTTGCTGATATTTGGATGGTATTCTTGTCTAGTGGTTTTACTTTTATCGTGTTTTCTTCTGTGTATGGTAAATCAGTGGTCACTATCACTTCTGTCGGAGTGACCATAATGTCACGGAGTGGCTCTATTGTACACGTTTTCTGATTCCAGCTTGGTCTTTCAATTAATGTCTCTCTGAATCTCTCGGCCCATTCCTCAAGATTTTCAAAGTACTCGTCAATTATGTCGAAGATTGAGCGCCTTCTTTTTGTCGACATTGCTGCTCTCCTCCTCATGACACGTATAATGGAATGTCGTACTCCCGCATCTTCTTCATCTTGGACAGCTCTTGCTGAGTTCGCCTCATGACGTCCCTCGCCTTTAAACGGATTTCTTCACCCTTTTCCAGAAGCTCTGAAACATCCACTTTTACTCCGGTTATTTTTGCCAACTCCTTTAGGACTTCTGCTGCTGCCTCTGGGTCTGGATAGTTGAAGAAACACTGGGCAAGCAATGTTAGGGCTGGCAGACCAATGCTCGCGCAACGCTGCAACATAATCGCTTGGGGACCAACCATATATCCCTCCCTCAATATTTCGGTGCCCAGGTCTTGGACCGTTTTCAGCATCTCTGGACTTGAAGCAGCAGCAAAAACTTTCAATTCCTGGACGTCTTGCCTGTCTTGTATGGGGATTCCGCTCAGCGAAATCATCATCTTGACCTTTCTACTTTTTCCCCAATCAATCAACGCATACATTATTGGATAGATCACATCTGCAGGTACGGCTGTTTCAGAGACGGCTAAAAGAATATTGTGGTTTCCGAAGATCCTTATCGGAGAATGTGGCAGGCCCTCATGTAAAACAATAAGCGGCGGCAGCAACTTTGAGTCCATGTATGCCACCTCATTTAGGTTTTCAAGCTCAGATATCAAGTGTGAAGCGGCTATAACCCCCACTAACCCAACATCTGGAAAACCGAAAAGCATTATGGCACCTGATGGAATTTCTTTCTTCTCTATAATTTTGACTTCTTCACTCAAATTCAACCCCTCTTTAACCACTTCTTTAAAAGATGGAGTGTAAAAAGTTTATGGAGTTTAGGCGTTGGGAGCGGAATATCTATTTAAAGGCGTACATGGTTTTACATCTGGAGAAAGCTATGGCTTTAGAACGCTTAGGCTCCTCACTCTACGAAGCCTTAAAAAAGGTTTTGAGAGTCTCCATTGTAGATGAGGCTACTGTCAAGGAACTTGTTCGTGACGTGCAAAGGGCCCTCCTTCAGGCTGACGTAAACGTTAAACTTGTACTTGACACCTCAAAGCGAATAGAAGAAAGAGCGTTAAAAGAGAAAGTTCCTCCAGGTATTTCGAGACGTGAACACGTAATAAAAGTCGTTTACGAAGAATTAACACGCTTCCTCGGAGAAAAACCAGTTCCAATAAAAATGGAGCCAGGAAAAAGGAGGGTGATAATGCTTGTTGGCATACAGGGCTCAGGGAAAACAACAGCGGTAGCCAAACTTGCAAGATACTTCCAGAAAAGGGGACTGAAACCAGCCTTAATCTGCGCAGACACATATCGACCCGGTGCTTACGCACAACTCCAGCAACTGGCAAACAGAATTAACATACCTTTATATGGTGAATTGAAAGCGAAGGGCCCCGTCAAAATAGCCCACGATGGCCTAAAACAATTCACCGACAAGGACGTAATAATCATTGATACCGCTGGCCGCCACAAAGAAGAGCAAGAGCTAATCAAAGAGATGATAATGCTCGAGAAAAGCATCAGGCCAGACGAAGTTATGCTGGTAATTGACGGAACCATCGGTCAACAAGCAATGGTTCAAGCGAAAGCCTTCAACGAGGCCACACCCATAGGCTCTATTCTCGTAACAAAACTGGACGGTTCAGCCAGAGGCGGAGGAGCCCTCTCGGCAGTTGCAGCCACGGGCGCGCCAATAAAATTCATCAGCACTGGCGAAAAAATCGAAGACATAGAACCCTTCATTCCATCTCGCTTTGTAGGCAAACTACTAGGCATGGGCGACCTAGAAACCTTAATTGAAAAAGTGCGTGAAGCAGAGGTAAAAATTCCAGAGAAAAAGGCCCGAGCCATCCTAAGCGGTAAATTCACTTTAACAGACATGTATGAACAGTTCGAAGCCATGAAGGGGATGGGCCCCTTCAGAAAGCTTTTGAAAATGTTGCCTGGCATGTCCTACAATATACCTGAAGAAACGTTAAGTATGGCCGAAGGCCGTCTAGAGAAATGGCGTGTAATGATTCAGTCTATGACACCTCATGAAAAGGATAACCCAAAAATCTTTAACGCCACACGAATAAAACGAGTGGCGAGAGGTTCAGGAACAAGCGAAAAAGAAGTGAAAGAGCTTCTAAAACAATATTCCATAATGCGCAGAATGTTAAAAACGCTACGGAGGAAAAAGAGACTGCCATTCTTTGGAAAGGAGTTGCCCCCCGAATTTAAATAAACTCTAGCAGACATCTGAAAGGAACGCGCCATGAACATTTTAGAAAAAGCGTTGAGAATGCTCGAAAAATACCCTTTATGCGACCACTGCCTAGGAAGGCAATTTGCCCTGCTCGGGCATAACATAGAAAATGACGAAAGAGGAAGGACGATAAAACTAGCCTCGACGCTGAAAGCTCACGAGGTAGCTCTCTCAAAAAACAGGGAAGGCACAAGAATTCTGAAGATTCTTACAACGAACGGCTTCTCAAAAACAGCAGAAGAAATACTGCAGAAAATGAAAAAGCGCACTCCGAGTAAAAACTTCCAGAAGGCATGCTTTTTGTGTGAAGATAAATTCACGAGCCTTGATAACTTGGTGGAAAAAGCCCTTAAGAAGCTTGAGGAATACGAATACAGCACATTTTTGGTGGGGATAGAGTTGCCCGTCACGGTTGAGGAGCGCGAGGACGAGTTTAAGGCTGAGTTTGATGTAAGTTATGGCGAGAACATGCGGAATGAGTTTGGTAGAGTTATAGGGAAAAAAATTGCTGAGCGTAGCGGAAAAAATGCGGAATACATGAAACCCGATGTAGTCGTGCTTGTCAATCCCTTCGCCGAGGAGATAAGACTACAAATAAATCCGCTTTACATTGCTGGACGATACAAGAAACTCGTTAGGGGCATACCACAATCAAAATGGCTCTGCTCAAACTGCTGGGGAAAGGGCTGCGAAAAATGTGATTGGACTGGGAAAATGTATCCAGAATCAGCAGAAGAAATAATCGAAAAGCCCTTCTTAGACGCGACAGGCGGCGTGAAGGCGTCATTTCACGCGTCTGGAAGAGAAGACATCGACGCCCGCATGCTAGGCAAAGGCAGACCATTCGCAATCGAAATTGCAAAACCCAAAAAGCGATTCTTAGATCTCAAAAAACTAGAAAAGACCATTAATGCCTATGCTAGTGGCAAAGTTAAAGTTTCAAACCTAAATTTTGCAGACAAAAATGTCGTTAGAAAATTGAAAAAGGGCGAATCCTCCCAAAAGGAATACCACATGGTAATAGAATTCGAAAATAAAGTCACATCCAAGGAACTGCGCTCATTGGAAGAAAGCTTGACCAACGTTATTATTAAACAAAGGACACCTCTACGTGTTTCGCATAGACGGGCGGATTTAACTCGGGAAAAGTACATATACGAGGCAAAAGTAAAGAAGTTGTCGCCTAAAAGGGCTGAAACAAAAATACGGTGTCAGGGAGGACTGTACGTTAAAGAGTTAGTGACAGGGGATGAAGGCAGAACAACACCCAGCGTTTCCGAGATTCTCAAAAACAAAGCGAAGCCCATAAAACTCGATGTTTTAAACGTGATTATGGAAGATTAGAGTGGTGGAAAAGTGAGGAGATCAAAGGGTTACCGCGCGAGAACACGCCGCCTCCTAAAAAAGGAACCCAGGGAGAGAGGCAAGCTAAGAATAAGCAAACTACTACACGAATACCCGCCCGAAAGCCGTGTGGTTGTCAAGATAGACCCAAGCGTCCATAAGGGAATGCCCCACAGGCGTTATCACGGTAAGGTGGGAAAAATCATTGATAGACGCGGCCGAAGTTATGTCGTAAGCGTTGGGCAAGGAGAAACTGTCAAAGAAATAATTGTTAGACCGGAACATCTAGAACCATATAAGGTGTGATTGTATATGTCGGAAGCGGGTGTGAAAGAGAAGAAACTCACTCTCCCACAGGTCAAAAAGTTGTTAGAGTCCATAGGTGAAGAAAATCTCGACCAATTCCAACGCCGCACGCTTGATTATGTTTCCAAATTCTCTAAGGCGGAAGCAGAAGCAGCTGAAAAACTCGTAGAAAAGCTTGTTACAGAATTTGGTCTAGGAGAAGAGGAGGCTGTTCAAATCGTCAATTGCATGCCAAAAAGCGTTGAAGACCTGAGAGTTATTCTCGCTGGTGGCCGCAGAATTATTGAAACATCGAAGTTGGAAGCCATAGTTAACCTATTGGATGAGCATCGAAAATTGAAATAGGCAATTAAGCTACAATTTTTATGCGGTGATAAGGTAAAATAAAGGGAATATGATGGAAAAGCGATACGAGGAGCACGCCTACATCCTAGATTTCTTGCCGCATGGTCGTCTAGGGGTTCGCCCTTCTGGGAGGGCTGGTTACCGGGCAGAAGCTCTTGTTCAGTTGATAGGCGAGGGGTTCTTCACACTTTTGGAGGCGCTGGTTAAGGAGGGTGTTGTTCTTAAGCCCCACGACCGCGTTTATGTCGGAAAGGAAGGCCGTGAGGAAATAACATACATAATCGGGCGGATAGGCTATGAAGAGTTAACAGCCTCTGCAAGGATGGAACTTCCAACGGTTATCAGCAGAATAGTGTTGAACCGTGAAGAGTGGTTCGTCGAGTTTTTCAATACTGCAAGGGCTATAACACCGCGGATGCACGCGCTGGAACTGCTTCCGGGGATAGGGAAAAAGTACATGTGGCAGGTCGTAAATGAGCGGGAGAAAAAGCCGTTCGAGAGCTTTGATGATTTGCAGAAGCGTACGGAGTTGCCCAATCCGGTTAAGCTGATTACTAAGAGGGTTTTGGAGGAGCTCGCAGGCGAGAGCAAGTATCGGTTGTTTACGAGGGCTCACTAGCGTAATTGAGTTAGTTGAAGGAGTAAAATGAGTCTTTTAGAGAGAACGAAGTTTCTTCTTCGAAGGTATCGAATTTTTCCGAAGAGACTTTTAGGGCAAAACTTTATGGTTGAGCCCTCAATTTTTCGAAGTTTGGTTGATTATGCTTCGCTGGATCAGAACGATGTGGTGTTGGATGTTGGTGCTGGTTTAGGTTTTTTAACGGGTTTTCTGGCGAAAAAGTGTAAGGGCGTTTTGGCTGTTGAATCTGATGCGAGGCTTGTAAAAGTTCTGTGTGAACAGCTCAAGGATTTGTCTAACGTCAAGATAGTCGAGGGCAACGTGCTCAGAGCGCATGTTCCACCGTTCAATAAGATTGTTTCAATTCCACCTTACCACATTTCTTCGCTTTTGCTCTTGTGGCTTTTTCACAGAAATTTTGATTGTGGTGTTTTAATTTTTCAGAAGGAGTTTGCAAATCGCCTCGTCGCTTCTGTTGGAGGTGAGGGTTATGGGTGGTTGGCTGTTGTTGCGTATTATTATGTGGAGGTTGAGCTTTTGGATGTTGTTCCTAAGTGGATGTTTTATCCGCAGCCAGAGGTGGATTCGGTTGTTGTGCGCTTAAGACCGAAGAAGCCACATCCATTCGCCTTAAAGAGTGAAGCCCTATTCAGGCAGCTAGCGCAGTCACTGTTCACACATCGCAACCGGAAGGTCAGAAATGCGGTTGTGCCTTTTATTAGAAGTGCATGGGCTACAGGTGTAGAAGGTGCGACTAAAACAATTGAAATTTTTCCTTTTCGCGATAAAAGGGTGAGAGAGTTGGCGCCTGAAGATTTTGGAGCGTTGTCGAATGTTCTCATCGGGTAAAAAGGTGTTTTTTGCAGATTGCGTTTTCCGTGTTTGGGAGAATGTTTACGAGCCGGCTGAGGATTCGTTTCTTTTTGCTGAGAATTTAGCGGTTAGTGAGGGCGATTTTGTTCTTGATATGGGTACTGGGTGTGGCATACTAGGCGTAGTCGCAGCGGAAAAAGCAGCGAGGGTTGTCGCTGTTGATGTTAATCCGTACGCTGTTCGGTGTGCAAAGGAGAACGCGAAACTGAACGGTGTTTTGGATAGGATGTTTTTTGTGTGGGGAGACTTGTTCGCGCCGTTGAGGATTGGGGAGGGGTTCGATTTGGTTCTGTTTAATGCGCCGTATTTGCCTGTGGAGAGTGCTGAGGACGAGTCTTGGGTTGGGTGTGCTTGGGCTGGTGGGGTTTCTGGTAGGCGGGTTATTGATCGTTTTATTTGTGAAGTGCCAGCGTATCTGAAGCGGGATGGGCGGGTCTTTTTGATGCAGTCTACGTTGTGTGGTGTTGATGAGAGTTTGGAAAGGTTTGGGGATGTTGGTTTGAGGGCGGGTGTTGTTGTGGAGCGTGATTTGCCGTTTTTTGAGAGGATTGTGCTTTTGAGGGCGGAGCGGTTAGGATGTGTAAGGATATGATGGTGTGACTGGTCCTCTCTGTGGCAGTTTAGCCCCTTATATATAGGTTGAATTCCTAATAGACCCGAAGATAGATTTTGCCAGTGAAGGGTTTTTCTTCTAGAATTCTTAGCTCTTTGATGATTCTGATTTGGGTTTGTCGGTCGAGTTGTTTTAGTCTCCGCAGGAATTCTTTGGTGAATATTATTTCAGATTTCTTTTTCATTTATGCCCAGCTCGTTGAGGAGCTCTTTTATGTTTAGTAATCTGCCTTCACGGATGTCTCTGTCGCTTTTTTGAATGCTTTTCATTAGATTTTTGTCGGAGAGAACTTCTATGGTTTCGATTAACTCCTCGACGAGGGAGCGGAGTTTAGGCACTTCTTGGGCTAGCGCCTTTAGATTTTCTCTATCTTCCTCGGTGAAGGTTGTCTCGATCAATTTTTTCCACCGCTATGTATCGCAGTTAAATGGTTTTGTGCTGCCTTCGGTGTTAAAGTTTCTTTTGCATACCGTTTATATTACGTTTTTATAGTGGTGGAAGGATGAGAGGGCGATGAGGGTAAAGCTTTCACTTTGTGGCTGCTTTGTTATCTAAAGATGGTTGAGATAGAGCTTGCACGTTTATGCGAAGTGACTTAATTACGCGGAGTTATAATTATGCATCTATTCGCTCTATCTATCTTTAGGTGGAGTTTGTCACCTTTTTTAAATGGAAGCGAAGCTAAGGCGTTTTTAGGAATGTATATAAAGCCATAAGGGTTTAACTTGGTTTCTAAGGCTTCAAAGTTTGTTGTAGTTGTCTGGCAGGGCCGAGCGGCTCGTGTACGTTGAAACTGCTCAGTCGATGGTTGACCACTCCACCATTTCATGCTATCTTTATGCCTGCGTATGTCTTCGTCTTTTTCTGGCTTTCTGAATATAAATAGGTGTTCATAGTATAGCAGGTAGAAGTCCATGTAGTACCCTTTTTTAGCTTCTTTGTCTATGTCCACCCAGCATTCGTCTGCTACTTTGGTTAGTCCTCCCCATTTCTCTCGTGTTGTTTTTGTTTTCCATTGATATTTCATGATGTCCCCCTTTAATGTATAACCCACGTCCAGAAGTTCTCTTTTAACTCATGAAGGAAAAGCTTAGATCGGCAAGACAGCTATAGGTATTAACGAAAAAGAGGAATGATTAAGAAATATGCCAACTAGAAAACCATCGTATTTTTTGGTATCGCTATCAAACAAAGAAAATTTGAATCTATGTATGAGATATTCTCTTGCAGGTTTTTCAAACAGTATAAGTGGCGTTTGGACTTTTTTAGAAATAAAAGAAGGAGATTTCATTTCTTTCTTGTATGGAGCAAAAGCGTTTAATCTTTATACGGTGACAAGGAAAGAAGCTCTTAAAAATGCCAAGAGTTTGCCACCATGGTCACCTATCACTTTTCGACCGTCTGGGCGAACGTACTATTTTCCGTTTCGCCTAACTCTTAATCCAGTTCGTAAACTTGAAGAATCCTTGGTGAGGCCCGAATTTTCTTACGTAGCCGAAAATCTGCTTTTGCGAGGCGGGTATCGTAGAACTCATTTTCAAGCAGACCAGACGACACTTCAGAATGCGTCTCAAATGGGCAACCTTTGGAGTGAAAGGGTTGAAATACTCAAATTACAAGATTACGAAACTTTTGTTCCAAAATTTACCAGAAACAGGAAATTTGTTTCGCCTCCAGAAACTTTTCTGCTTCAAGAACTCATTCTTCAAGCGTTAGTAAGACAGTATTTAACAGAAAAAAGTGGTTTAAGCAGATTTTTAGAGCTGGCTGATGTATCTAAATTAGATGTACAAAGCTTAGAGGTTTTGGGTGAGAAAGCGCTACCTCAAGGTCATGTAGATATTCTCATTAAGGAGGCAGTTCCAATTGGAATATCGAGGAAAGTTATTGTAGAGGTAAAGATAGGTAAAGGTTCTGAAAGAGACTTGGAGCAATTAGAAAAATATGTTGAAGAGTTAGGGAGCGAAGTTGTCAGTGGAGTACTTGTGGCAAGAGAATTCCCCAAAGATGTCGCATATAGGATAAAAAAGCGAAAGAACCAAAATTTGAAAGTGGTAAAGTACACCCTTAAGGACATTTCTCTAGACGAAAACTATACATTTGAGCAGTTAAGAGAAAAATTTGAACTTCTAAGGGTAAGTACTTGATGTACTTCATTCTTTATTTGGAAGCTTAGAATAAAGTAAGAATAGTGCTCTTCTAAATATAGCGGAAGAGGAAAGAAAATGTCGTGGATATTAAAAAAAGCATTGGAAAAGCTGAAGAGAAATGAACTAGATATTCCAGAATATGAAAGTTTATCTACGGAAGAAAAAGAGCAGATAAGAATGGCTATCAAGACATTGTCTAAGGTATTAGCTCCAGCTTGTTTTGAAAGTGAAGATATAGAGCTGTTATTTGGAAAAGCTGAAACTAAGAAAAGTGAGCAGTGGTATTTAGAGCATGCCCCAGTTTTCGGTGAAAGAGCTTGGAAGTTTAGAGGAAAGCTTTGCGATATAATTCTTTGGGATGAAGGTAATGGGTGGTATACAGTTATAGCTATATTACTTCATAGCTATAGTATTTATGAATGGGTAAAAGAAAACATCTAACTCTAAAGTGATGGCAAATAAGAACTGATGATGGAGTTCTCTGGAAGAATAGAAAAATCTGTGGATTCTCGAACAAGAAGACGTTAACTTTATGGGAAGACCTGACAGCAGACAACGGGAAATCGACGAAATTTTCCAAAAGTGTAATGTAACTCCTCCATCCGATAGGCCTGGAAGTCAGCTAGCTATGTCACTGTTCTGCAATGTAGCCCTTGGATTACATCCAGTAGAAGCCTTCATAAGAGCTAATTTGGATGTCTTACCAGTAAAGAGGGCAAGAGGAGCGGTATAGAAAGAAGGTTATTTCTTTTATTCCAGAGAACATTCACTTGGCTTTGTATACACCTTTTTCGATACGCTCTATCAAACCAGTTTTCGTTAGGCTTACGACAGTGCTTCTTATAGTGTTGTAGTTTATGTCAGTTGAAGCCTTAATTTCTTTGAGCGAGACCCTAAAACACATAAAAGGAGATCAGTTTCAATCACTATGCTGATTCTGCTATGGCTTTTGCCACCTGCCTTATGAGACCGCGTTTCCCAGCATTCCAAATCTCTATCCCAATAACCTTCCCCTTCTCATCAACCTCCAAACGAACATCAGAATCCACCCCAACAACCTCATCACTCGACCCCTCCCAAAAAAGCATGTAAAATATATCCACTGACATACCATACCGTACCCTCACTTTACCCTCTTCCACGCACCCCCACTAAAATCAAAAGGAAAATAAAACCAAACCACAACCTAGCACTCAACCCAATCAAACGCACAAAATCCCTTCATTCCACTACATATAAAAGTTACCAATAACAATTAAATAGAGCAGAAAATCAATAAGATTTGAGAAACATGACGATTGAAGTTGACCTAAAAGAAATAAAAAACCTGCTTTCTGCACTAAACAAAAAAATTGACATGCTAATAGAGAATAAAGAAACCTTATCACTAATGACCCTAGCAGAAAAATCCCTCAAAGACTTCCTCCAAAAAGAACCCGATGTCTACTCCATTAAAGACATTAAGGTTAGATATCGTTAAATAGTTAAAAGGCAAAATAGTTCTCATCCCCTTCCCATTCACAAATCTAACAACAACAAAACTAAGACCAGCACTCGTTATACTTGAAGGAGAAAAAGACGTCGTAGTAGCATTCATCTCCTCCAGACTCACACGAAAACCCACCCCAACAGACATCATAATTAGCGAAACCCATCCAGAGTTCAAACAGACAGGACTAAAACTTCCATCCATAATAAAACTCGACAAAGTCGCAACCATATCAAAAGACCTGATCCTCGGAGAAATCGGCAAAATCGGCGCCAAACTCAAAAAGAAATAAGCAAAAAGATCACCGAAGTTTACAGCTTCTAACTTTATCTTGTTTTTCGGAACGTTCACAGTCTAAATCAAGACAGAAAAATCCCCTAATTCCACCAAGCATACGACAGAATACCAGGCTTAACACGCATCAAACCCGAAACTACATAACTATGGGGTACACTCAAAGAAGTGTATTTAATAAGTTTGAATACGCATTTTATATGTATAAGAGAAACATTTAGACGTCGTTTGAGGTACAGATTTTGAAGGTTATTGAGAGGATTGACCAGCAAGTAAGTAATGTAACAGAACTTCTAAAAGAGTTAGATAAGGAGAAAAGCTACAGAGGGACCGAAAGGCTAGTTCAGCTCGTGATTCAAGCATTACTTGATTTAGGACTTATGGTGATTACAGCTTTGGGTGGAAAGACTCCTAAGGGATACTCAGAAGTTGGCGAACTCCTCTCCGACATAGAAGCTTTAGGCAAAAAAGACGCAAGGCTCCTAAAATCCATGGCCGGCATGAGAAACATACTCGTACACGCCTATACAACCATTAAAAGAGACCTAATAACAGACTCTTCAAAAAACCTAAGAAACGATGCCCCCAGAATCGCAAAAGCCTTACGAGACAGTCTAAAGGGAAAGCCCATTGATCCACCCTCTCTCGTTGATTTATCGAAAAAATTAAGCAAAGTCTTAAAGGGCCGGGTCAGCGCCGCATTACTATTTGGCGGCAGAGCAAAAGGCTACTCAATGAAGGGCGATTACGACATCGCCATATACTTTGGAAGACCCCATGACCTATATGAAATAGGGGAACTCGTGGTAGACATTGCCGAAGCCCTAAAAGTGTCCGAAGACCAGCTAAACGTGGTGAACCTAGATTCGGCAACCCCAGAGATCGTGCTGGAGGCTCTGAACGGTAAACCCATATACATTGAAAACGACTTCATATTATTCCAGCTCAAACTCAGAACACTCATGGAATGGCTAGACACACAAACCGCCATCCAAACCTACACAACCCCCAAAACCCAATAAACCCACAACCCACCAACACCCCGCTTCCTCGCGTACACACCACATATTTGGCTCTAAATGGACGGGCCTATCGCCATTTGCACGCACACACAAACTATAAAAACACAAAACAAACACCTTAACCCTAAAAGCATGCAATAAGAGGCTTACAGCACATGTGCATCCTAGGCAAAGACAAACTCAAACAACTCATAGAACAATACAAGTGCATATACCCATACGACCACAACCTCCTCGACGGAGACAGCTACGTCCTAACAGTCAAACAAGAAACAACCCTCCACTACCTAGAACACAAAAACCTAACAACCTACGAAATAGTCTTCACCCCACCAAACCACGTAGCCCACCTAACAGCCAAAAGCAAGTACGGGAGAATGGGCCTATCCTTCCTAAACGCGGCAAAAGTCCACAGCGGCTTCGTCGGAAGACTCGCCCTCGAACTAGTAAACCTAAGCAACGACCGCCGCCCTATCACAATCAAACGCGGAGACCCTTTCATGCACATAGAATTCGTAACAAGAGAAGGCAAACCATCGCCATACATAGGCGAATACCAATTCCAATACCTAACCGACGAGGAAATACAAATGTACATTCCCATATTGAAAAGGGTTTTTCCAAACTATGATGAACTTGCCAAGATATGGTTAAAGAATAAACGGTTGTAGCCGTGAGTAAAAACTGAGTAGCACTCCTGATTCTCAAGATTGATTTAAAATTCATAACTTTAATCAAAAAGAATGGTCAACAAATCGTTTAAATATAACGGTTATGGTATGCTGAAGGGGATGCCACGTGCGCGCAAAAAATTACAGAGCTGTAAAAGGCCAGCCCTATACAAGAAAACAATTTGTGAAAGGCTTCCCGCAACCGAAAATAACCAAATTCACCATGGGAGATACTAAAGCAAAATTTGAATACGAAGCCAAGCTTATAGCCCTAGAGAAAGCCCAAATCCGCCACAACGCCCTAGAAGCGGCACGTGTAGCAACCAACCGTCTTTTAATGGATAAGCTTTCAAACAATTACCGCTTGCATGTTCACCCCTACCCGCACATCATCCTCAGAGAAAACAAAATGATCTTTGGCGCCCACGCAGACCGCCTCCAAGATGGCATGCGAAGGTCTTTCGGGAAACCCATAGGAACAGCGGCGCGTGTGGAACCTGACCAAACAGTTATCACAGTCAACGTGAACGCAAACGGAGTTGAAGTTGCCAAGGAAGCCCTAAGACGCGGAAGCGCCAAACTTCCAATCCCATGCAGAGTAATCATTGAAAAAGTGCAAGCGGAAGAAGTGAAAGCCGTTGACTGAGATGAAAGAAGATTTAGTAATATGGTTTGAAAACCTAAGGAAAACCGACATTCCATCCGTCGGCGGCAAAAACGCCAACCTAGGTGAGATGATAGACGCTGGAATACCGGTTCCGCCAGGTTTCGCCATAACCGCTTACTCCTACAAGAAACTCATCGAGGAAACAGGCACATCCGGGAGAATCTACGCGATTATCAGAGAAACAGTAAAAGACCCGGACGACCCCAAACACTATGAGGGGGCTTCTAAAAAAATTCGTGAGCTGATAGAAGCAACGCCTATGCCAAAAGATATTGAGGATGCGATCAGGTCCGCCTACAAAGAACTCTGCAGAAGGCTCGCTGCAAAAGATGTTTTCGTTGCCATAAGGTCAAGCGCAACAGCCGAAGACCTGCCCGACGCGTCTTTTGCGGGTCAACAGGAAACATACCTGAACGTCAGAGGAGTTAATGAAGTTCTTAGGAAAACCGTCAACTGCTGGTCTAGCCTCTTTACTCCCCGTGCAATCTTTTATCGCACCGAGAAGGGTTTTGCCCATGAGAAAGTTTTCATAAGCGTTGGGGTTCAAAAGATGGTGAACTCCAGAGCTGCCGGTGTCACATTCACTATAAACCCTGTAACTGGAGACTCAAGCCAAATAGTTATAGAAAGCAATTACGGTTTGGGCGAATCTGTGGTTTCCGGAGCAGTTACTCCAGACGATTTTATTGTTGACAAAAATACACTAAAAATAATTGAGAAGCGCATAGTCAAGAAAACAGTGCAATATCTCCGCGACCCAAAAACTGGCAAAACGGTTCACGTGAGCGTACCTACTGAAAAACAAGAGCAGCCATGCCTAACCGACGAGGAGATCCTCAAGCTTGCAGAATTAGCAAAACGCATTGAACAACATTATGGAAAAGCCCAAGACATCGAATGGGCGATCGACAGCGACCTTCCCTTTCCAGCTAACACATTCATAGTGCAATCAAGACCCGAAACAGTTTGGAGCTTGAAACTCGCACGAGCTCCTGCAAAAGTTGAAGCCGAAGTCATGAAGCCCGCTGAAATGTTGAAGGTCGTCATTAAGGGGATTCCAGCTGGCAAGAGAGGCTACGGCACAGGCGTGGCAAAGGTTGTTCTAAATCCCCAAGAAGCCACCAAAGTCATGCAGAAAGGAGACATCCTCGTCACAGACATGACAAACCCAGACTATGTGCCCTTCATGAAGCTTGCAGGCGCCATAGTCACCGACAAGGGTGGAATCACATGTCACGCTGCCATAGTGAGCCGTGAACTCGGCATACCATGCGTCGTGGGAACAGAAAACGCTACGAAACTCATAGTTACTGGTAAGGAATACACCGTTGACTCAAGGAGCGGCGTTGTTTATGAAGGTATAATGCCAACATTGACAGAGCAACTTTCGTCCTCAGCCGAAACTGCTTCATCCCCATCTACTTTTGCGGGAAGCGTGTTTCACTCCGTACCCGTAACAGCAACAAAAATATACATGAATTTGGGTGTTCCCGAGAAAATCGAGGAGTATAAGGACCTGCCTTTCGAAGGTATAGGGCTGATGCGCATAGAATTTATCCTAGCCAGCTACATAGGCGAACACCCACTCTACCTTGTAGAAACTGGGCAGTCCCAAAAGTTTGTGGACAAGCTTGCTGAGGGAATAGCAACTGTTGCGAGGGCTATTCAGCCGCGCCCGGTTGTTGTGCGCTTCAGCGACTTCAAAACGAACGAATACAGAGAACTAAAAGGCGGCGGGAAGTACGAAATTGTTGAAGCCAACCCCATGCTCGGGTGGAGGGGGTGCAGCCGCTACATAAGTTCGTGGTATGAAAAAGCCTTTAGGCTTGAGTGTCAAGCCGCTAGGAAATGCCGTCAAGAATGGGGTCTCAAAAATGTCTGGGTTATGCTTCCCGTTGTGCGCACGGTGTGGGAAGCCAGAAAAAGCCTTGAGATTATGCGGGAAGAAGGCTTGGAAAGGTCTCGGGACTTCCAAGTTTGGTTTATGGCTGAAACGCCTTCAATCGCTATACTTGCAGACGAGTTTTCAAAGCTCTGCGACGGCTTCTCCATAGGCTCAAACGACATGACCCAAGGGATACTCATGATCGACAGAGACTCCGAGCGCCTTGGACAGATGGGATACTTCGACGAGAGGGACCCAGCCGTAAAAAGAATAATCGCCCACCTAATCAAAGTGGCGCACGAAAATGGATGCACGGTTTCCATATGCGGAGAAGGTCCATCAAACCTACCAGACTTTACGGAGTTCCTCGTGAGGGCTGGAATCGACAGCATCTCAGTGAACGCAGATGCAGTAGTAGCCACCAAGAAACTCGTTGCGAGCATAGAGCAAAAAATGATCCTTGAGCAGCTGGCCGAACAAAAAGAAAGAGCCCATGGGCGTTCAATCAAGAAGCCAAAACAGGAATGGGAATGGACACCCCAGTGGGGCGAAGAGTAAAATAACAATCGACCTATCCTTTCTCGCTCAAAACGTGTATTTTTGGTAACGCTTTGGATGGATTCGTATGATGCGTATGATGCGTTATGATTTCGAAGAAGAAAGGGTGAGACAAGAAATACTTAAACTCGGAGCAAAGCGAGTCTTAATTCAACTACCGGAAGGTTTTAAACCTGAGGCGCCACGCCTAGCTAAGACTATTGAAAAGTTTGGTGCTCTACCCATAGTTTCGGCAGACCCGTGTTATGGCGCATGCGACCTAGCAACGGCGGAGGCTGAAAGCTTGGGCGTGGACTTGGTAATCCATTATGGGCATTCAAAACTGCTGAAGTACGAGCGGGTACCCACAGTTTATGTCGAAGCCAGAGCAACCATGAACGTGGAGACTGCTGTTGAGACAGCCTTACCCTTGCTGGAAAAATGGCGTAAAATAGGTTTGACCACAACAGTTCAGCATGTTCAAACCCTTGATGGTGTGAGAGAGATTCTACTCAAAGCAGGAAAAACTGTTGTGATAGGCGATGCTGGGCGTTTAAGTTACCCCGGACAAGTGATAGGATGCGATTACAGCAACGCCAAATCTATAGCAAAGGATGTTGAGGCCTTCCTTTTTATAGGTGGTGGACGGTTTCATGCCTTAGGCGTTGCTCTTTCAACTTCGAAGCCAACAGTTGCAGCAGATCCATACGAAAGAAGGGCGTACTCGGTTGATAAAGATGCAGAAAAAATCATTAAACAAAGATGGGCAAGCATAGAAGAAGCCAAAAAAGCGAAAACCTTCGCAGTTTTAGTGGGCTTAAAATCGGGACAGAAAAGACTGGAAGAGGCTTTAAATGTGAAGCAGAAACTTGAAAAAAACGGAATGATGGCTGTCCTTTTCGCAGCCAAGGAAATTGCTCCAGAGGTTCTTATGGAATTTCCGACGATTGATGCTTATGTTAACACGGCTTGTCCGAGAATTTCTCTTGATGAGGCTTCGAGATTCCAAAAGCCTGTGTTAACGATTAATGAAGTTTTGGTGCTCGTTGGCGAGTTGTCTTGGGAGGAATTATGCAGAAGAAGCTTGTTCGAAAGCTAGACTTGGAGATGCTGCTTTCGAGAATTGAGCCGCATCCATCTCCTAAACCAAGCCTTGAACAGTACACGATTTCGGCTTATGTTGCAGCGACGATGCTTTACATGGCAGCCTACACGTACAACGGCATTGTTGGTAAAACGGTTTTGGATTTGGGATGTGGCACGGGAAGACTAGCCTTGGGAGCGGCTTTCTTGGGTGCTAAACAGGTTGTGGGTGTGGACATAGATAAAACAGCAGTAAGAGTGGCTTTTGAAAATTCTGTGAGAACGGGCTTAAAAGGAAAAGTGCAGTGGATTGCCGCCGACATCGACGCTATCCATGGAAACTTCGATACTGTTTTACAGAATCCCCCATTTGGAGTGCAGAGGCGAAAGGCTGACCGAAAGTTTCTGGAAAAGGCATTGGAAACAGGCAAAGTTGTCTATTCACTTCACAAAAGCCTACTCAAGGATAAGACGTTTATCAAAAAACTAAGAGCCGGTAAAAGCGGTGTTGGACCAGTCTCTCCTTCTCCTTTCCTAAGAAGGTTTATCGAGAAGCGTGGTGGAAAAATCAGAGCCGTTTATGCTATGGTGATGACAATTCCGCATATGTTCAATTTTCATGAGAAAAGAAGACACGAGTTTATAGCTGATCTATACGTTATAGAAAGAAGATGAAGAGTGTATGGCATGCTTTGTTAGATCAATTGATCAAAAGGTTTATTGAGAGGGCTAAGGCATGTACAGATATATCATTTAGCGAATGTTTACGCTTCAAATGCGTAAGTATTTGGCTGTATAGATTTACCTGATAATAAAAGGGAATCCAAATGAGCTCACACCCCACTATACAAAAAAGCAGCAAATTCGTGCTACCGGGCGAACGCCTCGGCGTAATCGAAGAGTTTATTCCAGACGCCGGAACATACGTGAAAGACGGAGTCATCTACTCCAGGGTTATTGGCCGCGCCCTACTCGACCTCTTGAACAAACGTGTTTCGGTTCATCCGTTGATCCAAGGAGCAAGGGTTCCACGGGTCGAAAGTGTAGTCATAGGACAAGTTTCAAACATTCAAAGTGAAAACGCCAGTGCGCGAATCTTCAAAATAGGCGATAAACAGCTTTCTGGCGTGTTCACAGGAATCCTACACATCTCCGACGTGCAACTAAGATACGTCAAATCAATGTTTGATGTCTGCAAACCCGGCGACATCCTAAGAGCCAAAGTAATCAGCGAAAAGAACAGAGTTTACCACTTATCCACTAAAGAAAAGAATTTAGGTGTGGTTTACGCCTTCTGTTCGCAGTGTGGCTGCACATTGGAACTTAAGCGACAGGGCATGCAGTGTCCAAGATGCGGGAGAATAGAAAAGCGTAAAATTGCACTAGATTATGGAAAAGGAATACTGTAATGCAGAGGAGGTTGTGTAAGTGAAGGTTAAAGTGTTGAAGAAAGCAGCAAACGAGCTTAAAATAGAGGTCGAAGGCGTCGGGCATACTCTTTGTAATCTGCTGCAAAGGATGCTTTTGGAAGATGAAAACGTGGATTTAGCGGGTTACGACATACCGCACCCTTTAGTGTCAAACTCCGTGATATATATCCGCACAAAGGGCAACGTGAAGCCTGAAGTAGCCTTGCTTAGGGCTGTGGAAAAAGCGCACGAAATGAACAAGGAATTCGGCGAAGAACTTGAAAAAACTCTTAAAAGAACTTGATCCTGTTCTTTATTGTTATGAGCAATCGAGTGAAGCCCTCAACAGGGTTGCCGGTTTCACTCAGCGTTGCGACGCTCTCCTCCAGCGTGAGGTAGTTATGTAGCCAAGCATAAACTATTACTGCTTCTGCAGCATCCGCTAACCTGTGACGTGTCATTCTCGAAGGCAAATAATCTCTTAGTCCGGCTTTTTTGAGTGCTTCAGCGAGCATGGTCCCCTTGACTTTTGCGCCGGAAGGCTCTCCTCTCCGGTTCGATAAAGCTAGTGAATAAGCAAAGTTTATGTATGTATCTCCAAGTGATGCTAGTTTATGGTCGGTTAACATTTCGGTCAGGTTCCTATGAGTTTTTATGAAAGATAACGGTTTGCTGCGATTCTTCATGGTTGGGCACCTCTGAGTTAATGTTGTCCTTCGCTTAATTAGTAGTTTTATGAAAGCGATTAAAATATAGAGGCTATGTTATCTCTTATGGATGTGCGCTCTTGGCTGAGGATGAACCCTAAGGTTTCACATTTCAGCTACACTTTATAATGTCCACCTTCTTTATATTTTGTGACATTGCTGAGGGATAGTTTTGATTTACAAGAAATTTCGTGTGATTAAACCTGAAATTCGTGTTCTAGGTGTTGATGATGGAGTGTTTACTCCTCGTGTGAAAGGTCTTGTGCCCGTTGTTGGAGTTGTTTTTCGCGGAGGATACTGGCTTGACGGCGTAATGCACACCAAAATAAAAGTGGACGGATTAGACGCTCCGGACAAAATAGCTTCCATGATACTTAACTCACCCCATTACAGGCAGTTAAGGGTTGTGATGCTTAATGGGATAACCCTCGCAGGTTTCAACGTTGTTGACGTCAAAAGGCTTAACACAGAAACAAAACTTCCAGTCATAGTGGTCGCACGTGAAAAACCCAACCTTTTAGAAATTCGCGAAGCGCTGAAAAACTTACCAAAAAGCGGACACCGTTGGAAGGCTATCCTAAATGCTGGGGAAATATTTGAAGTGTCCACCAGAAGCAAGAGCGAAAAAGTCTACATGCAAATTTCCGGAATCCTCGAAGAAGATGCAGAGAGGATCTTGCAGCTAACTTCCACCCGAAGCAACATTCCTGAAGCATTACGCGTAGCCCATCTCATCGCCTCCGGAATCAGCACCGCTTAGCCCCAATCCTTATCACAACAAGAAAAGGTTTAAAAGGAACCATGTTAAGGGAAAACAAACGGACAGCGGAGAAAAAAGCCATGGAATTTTGCCCAAAATGCGGATCCCGTTTAGCACCCAGAAAGGGAAAAACCGGCAAAGAAGCATCAATCTTATTCGTTTGTCCGAAATGTGGCTATAAAAAACGATCGCCCGGCAAGACATTTGAACCAAAGGTTGCAAAACTTATACGGCATAAACCGCAGCAACTCGTAGCAGTAATAAGTAAGGAAGAGCAGAAACTGCGAACATTACCCACAGTTAGAGTTGAATGCCCCAAATGCGGAAACAACCTAGCCTACGTCTGGCAGGTACAGACAAGGGGTTCCGACGAGTCTTCAACGCAGTTCTTACGCTGCACAAAATGCGGCTACACATTCAGAGAATACAGCTAATTCACTTTTGCTCGTTATGATAATCTCCTGATAAGATTTTTTGTCAAACATCTTTAAAAGAGGGGTTTTTCCTACTGTCTCGTGGTAGAGTTAACATGAGTTTTGAGGGTCTTTCCTACACAAGATTCTGAAGGACCCAACAAGGCAAAGAATAATATTGCAGCTTTATAGAGAAGGACCCTTAACCTATGTAGACTTAATGAAAAGTTTAAGAATTTCCAACACCGGAAAGTTTAATTATCATCTAAAAATTCTCGCGGAATTGTTAGGAAAGGGAGAAGATGGAAAATATCAATTGACAGAAAAAGGCATATCTGCTGCGCAACTTCTCTTAAATTTTCCAGCCGAAAAACCTATTGAAAGCAAGAATGTCAACATTCAGAATATACTTTTAATCGGTGCTATTGGATTTGCGTTGACATTGCTTAATCCAGCAGTTCTAGAAGGTTTCATAGGTGTTCTCCTCGTAGCGGGATTGTGGTTATACATCTTAACAACCATATACATGTTTATCGTGCCTGGAACGTTTATGTGGTTGCTAAGCATCAAGCGTATGCGGACTCATGATTTTCGCGACCTTGTAAAACCGCCATTCTCCGCTATTTTACTGCTCACATGTTTGGTTGCCCTGTTGGCTTTTCTACATTGGCATATTGGGCTAAAATTACTTTTAATTCCAGAAGGCATGAATGATGGGCAAGCAACTTATACAGGATTGATTGTTTGGGTGTTGCCCTTCGCTGGGCTTTTGCTCTTTAATCGGTGTCATATTGTTCGAAGCAGTCCATAAATTTGTTAAATGAAATGCATAATTACATAGCGTCATGCTTATGTGTGTAAAGTCTTTTATAACAACTAAACACATCCATTAAAAGGGGACTGCCATGTTCAAACTTAAAATGACTGACGCCAAACTCTTAAGAGACATGGTTACAGCCATCTCTATCCTAGTAGACGAAGCAACATTCAAAATCGACTCCGAAGGCTTAAAACTGCGAGCGATGGACCCATCACGCGTTGCAATGGTTGATTTTGAGTGGCCAAAAACCGTTTTTGAAGAATACGCGTCAACAGAACCAACAAAGATGTGCATAAACATAAGCGAGTTATTAAAACTGCTTAGAAGAGCCGGCAAGGATGAAGTCTTAGAGCTTGCTCTTGACGAGAAAACCGGACGCTTACAGGTGAAAATAACCGGGAAATATACACGTAACTTCACGATGCCGACCCTTGAAGCCTCAGAAGAGGAGGTGCCGACACCAAAAATCACCTTCAATTTGAGGGCTAAAGCGACAACGGAGGGCTTACGCCAAGCAATCGAAGACGCCCAGCTTGTGAGCGACCACGTCCGCATCGAGGTGGACGCCGAAAAAATTGTTTTCAATGCTTCTGGCGACCTTATGGGCGCAACAATAATCCTTCAAAAGGGAAGCGACGCCCTCCTAGACTTGGAAGCCAAGGAGCCTTCAAAGGCGACGTTCAGCCTAAGCTATTTAGCGGAAATCATAAAAGCTGCATCTGCAACATCCGACATAGCAACGCTGGAATTTTCGACCGACATGCCCATAAAGCTGGACTTCCACCAGACAAAAGAGGGAAAACTAACATTCTATTTAGCACCAAGAATAGAAACAGAGTAACGTGAAGGGCAAATGCAACTGGCAGCAGTCCAATTCACCAAAAATGACTTGGCAAAATATCCCTTTCTGAAAGAAACCGCAGAATACGTGAAAAAACTAGATTTAAAAATCGAAGATTTGACAAATCCAGAATTCGCAAAAATTATTGAACGTGCAGGGGAGAGAGTTGAAGAAGCAATTTTATACGCTCTAGTCAGCAGAAAATTGCGCAATGTAGAGATTGAAGTTCTATCCTTTCCGGTGGCTGTAATGTTAGCGGTCGCAACTGAAAATTCATTCATCAAAAAAAGATACGCCCTAGCGGAGGCAAAACAAGCATACAACGATATGAAACTTGAGCCGAGAGAAAAAATTTTGGCAATCGCACAAAATTTCGGATGGAAGCTCACGGTAAACAATAATTTCGAAATACCATATGAATTCGCACTTCACTTTACGGATTACCTCAGAAACACAGCGCATTTGAGGGAGAAAAAATGGAAACTTGTTAACCGCCTTTTATCAAACGGAAATGTTTACCTGACAAAAAATGAGGCGACAAGGCTGGTAAGCGAAGAAGTCCGAAAGCACATTGAAAAGCGTCTAGAAGTAAAAGAATCACCAGAGTTTCCGCAAAAAGTTATAGAAATGGCCGAAAAAATAAAGAAATTGTCATTAAAAAAAATAGGCAAGACCGAAATGGAAGGATTCCCCAAAACCATAGTGCAAACAGCGTTCCCGCCATGCATAGCAACCCTTTACGAAGCAGTTTCATCAGGGCGTCATTTATCCCACATAGGTAGATTCACTCTGACATCCTTCCTCATAAACATCCGAATGCCGCCGGAAAACGTGGTTGAACTTTTCAAATCTTTTTCCGACTTCAACGAAAGGATGACACGTTACCAGGTGGAACACATTGCGGGTGAAAGGGGTTCGAGAACGCGGTACAAACCGCCGAAATGCGATATGCTCAAAACACATGGAGTATGTACAAACCCCGATGAAGTATGCCAGGGGGTAAATCATCCACTAACTTACTACCGAAGAAAACTAAGGTCAAAGAAATAGCGCTCCTGAACGCACTTGTTCTTTTCGTGTTTGACTTCAAGCGATTTCCATCTTCCATTATTTATCCAAAACTTTCTCGTACGCTTCTAGGGTAGCTTTTGCTGTTTTGTCCCATGTAAAGTTCCTTAGTACATATTCCTTTAACGCGGTGCTTTTTGGCGTTCGGTATGCTTTAAGGACAGTTTTTCTTATAGAATCAATGCTATGCGGATTACAATAGAATGCAAAATTTGAGAAATATTCACTCGTAGAGCCGCCATTCGTAATGCAGATGTTTGCTCCAGAAAGAGCGGCTTCGAGTGCAGCTAATCCAGGAGTTTCATAGAGGCTGGGAAGAACAAAAGCCTTACAAGCCGCGTATGCGCTTGCAAGCTCGTTATGCGGCATTGCATCTAAAAAATTAAAGGAAGAGTCTGCTTCATGTCTACATTTTTGATAATATAATTTATCGATGGTGTTTTTTATACCGTAATAATGAGAATTATCCGATGATTCCCCAATAAAAACAACATTTGTGTCCAACCCTTTTAGAGCTTTGATGAGAGAAAGTTGGTTTTTGCGGTAACTAAAGTGACCCACATTAAGAATGAAATCGCTAAATCCGTGTTTTTCTATGAATGTTTTGGGAGACGCGTTGTAAAATACGTCAGCATCTACTCCATTTGGGATTATGGCGAATTTCTTATTTTGACTTCTAAATACTTCAACGAAATCTTGTTTTAAAGTTTCTAGCTCAGCATGCGAATTAGGCAACAAATAATCGACTTTAGATAAAACGGCCGAGGCTAGTTTTCTGTTATACATCAGCTCGTTGATTTCGTTTAAAAAGGTTCTATTCATCAGTGAAGAGAGGCATGCTTTCCCTAGCTCTTTCAATGAAGAAGGATGATTTAAATCGAATATCGGTCTTTGAAGATAGGCTGAAACTATTTTTTTCGGGTTCCAGTATATAGGGGATAACACCACTTTTTTCCTTTGCTTTTTTGCGTTCATTAATTGAGTATAAGTAAACGTCACACGTGTTATATTCATAAGATGTACAATGTCGTAATCCTCTAACTTGGGTGTAAGCTCCAAAGAAACATCTACATGAACTCCTAGCTTTCTTAAGTGCTCACCTGTTTTCAGTGTTTGGACGCTGTCTCCTCCAAACACTTCAAACGTATCTGGCCTGTTCTGTATAAGTACCTTCATTTTGAGTCCGCCTTGGGGATTGTGGTCTAGTCCAAAACTTTCTAATTTTTGAAAGTGTCTTTTCCGACGTCCACATCCTGAGAGTTGTAACTAAAATTATAATCAGTGTTATTGAATAGAGAACTCCTATAAAAGCACTGGCTAAATTGGTAATAAATGGATTTACAATTGGAGCTACTTCCACCCCGCTTATAAGCTGTAGATAGTCTCTCCATACGCATATATAAATAAACCCTGTCGAGATACAAATCATTGTAAATATGAGCAAGAATTTTCTATTCTGACATAAAATGTAGGATACCAATAGTAAGCTCGCGATCCATATAACAAATTGGTCAAAAATTGTAGGAAACGTTAACTGAAATAAAGAAGCAACACCCAACATAAAAGTTCCTGTGTAGATCAAGCCATATGAACCGCTTACATAAGCCTTACGGATTTTATAAATGAAAATCGCTGCAAAAATAAGAAAGATAACCGCAGCTCCGTAAGGATAAAATATTGGTCCAAGCTCAAATCCCATAATTTCGAGTAAAAATCTAAAAGTCAGACCATACCCAACTGAAGATGATGTTAACGTTCCATAGGGGTACAAGATGAGTTGTTTACCGTAGAAAGGTTCTCCTGGAACCGCACCCATCAATCTTTCATAGCTCGCAAGCAATACAGGCGAATTTGCTTCAAAGAAAAATGGTAGCATTAAAACACCAAAAATGCCAGCTCCCACTAGCAAACTTTTAACCATAGCCCTTCGACTCTCTCTTAAACTGACATTTACCAAAAGTGGTATGAAAGTTGCTATGCCCACAGGGTTAAGGATTGCTGCAAAGCTTGAGAACATAGCCGCCTTAAAACTGTTGTATTCGGCGATCGAGTAATAAATACTTGCGATAACAGCAAATGTGAATATGGTGTCGAATTGACCGAGGGCTCCAGAAGTGTACACTGTAAGAGGATTAAGCAGATACAATCCTGACAATAAAATTTTATTTTTGGGAGAAAATTTCTCCGCCATTTTTTGTATAAAGTAAAATGAACCTAAATCGCCAAGAATGGATGGAATTTTGGTAAAAAATGCCTCAATACTATAAATAGCTAAGGCTAAAAATTGAAAGTCCTGAAACCCAAATGATCTCAGCAAGGCGTAAGGAAAATAGGCGGCTGTTTGTAAATATACAAATCCCGGTAAACTAACCCATTGTGCTCCAAAAACTCCCGCTCCGAAGTATAAAGCGCCAATTTCTGCGAATATCTGAATGTCATCAGCATATGCTGATATGGGTGCCAAAATTAACCTTAAACCCAAGCCGACAATTACCATTTTTATAGTTGTGTTTTTATTGCTTTCCAGTCTATTCTTTTTATACAAATAGAACAAATAAAACATTAGAACCGTCGGAAGCGTCCCAGCAATCGTTAGTATAAAGATAGACGCGAACATCAGAACTTCTTCTTTTATGTTTGGGATTACAAATGCACTGTATTGAAGCTTCGAAAACGTGAAGAACACATCATGCAGCTGGATTGTCCGCAACCTATTATCCATATGTGGAGTGAAAAAAATGGCATAATCTCCTTCGTTCATTGTTACGTTGAGTGTTGGCACCGGTTCGAAGTTGTGGTCTAGATAGATTGGCTTTCTCCAGTCAACGTAAGTTCCAATTCTAAAAGTGTTTGACAGGCTGTGAAGAAAAACAAAGCCGCTTCTAACCGCTGTCAAGTTTTCTTTACCTTTACACAACAAATATATAGTGTACATAGTGTTTTGAGGAGCGTCCATTGTATATGAAACATATATCCTTTGTAAGTACGGATAATTTTCGATAGAGCTTAAGATATCGGTTTTTCTGATCAGGTATGTGACTGTTCCCTCATCCAAGGGTGAACCATTTCCGCCCGCGAGGATTGAATGATATAACGGTTCTTTCGTTAGGTATATCGATTCGATTGTTGTCATGAAGGAATTATTAAAGGCTTTGAATCCGATTAGGCGTCCTCTAATTTGTAATCCTTCAAAGATTTGGTTGTGCAACGCGCAAGAAAAGCAGGCTTGAACTGCGGAAAGTTTTTCGGCCACATCTATTGTAATATGATGTCTTTTAAAATCGTCTATTTTTTCGCCGTCTTCGGGATAGGAGATATTTATCCAGATAACTCCCAATATGTCATCTATTTCAATAGCATCGTGTTTTTTAATTAAATCGTCTTCAACACTTGATTTATTTAGGCCTACATGGAAGCTGAGAATTACATCTGGGGTGCTGAAAGCAACCATATGAAGATGGGGGGTTTTTGAAAAATTGATGCAAAGCTCTAACTGCGTTGCGTTAAAAAGTGGTGCGTACGTTTCATTTAGGTGCCGGGTGAGTTCAAACGTTTCACTTGTGCATGTTCCAGAGATAATTAGTTTTTCTTCATCATTGTAGGCCGTATAGTTTTTTAGCGGTGTAGTAATATTCCATACTGAACGGTTAAGAGTTATGTTTTCGGTCGTCACAGTTTGATTAACAACTAGCGATTGAATATTGCTGTTTTGAACATTCACTAGGGTAGCAGTTTGGTTCGGTAGTTGTCCTTTGAGAGACGCAATGCAAAATCCATACATTACAATGGCAAACAAGGTAATCATCAGTTTAGTCTTCCTTTTCATGAAACCACACCAATAATTTTATGGAACATCCTTACTATCTTTTAGAACTTCTTTAAATAAATTACAGATACGCACAGTAAAGTTTAGCTGACTTTTTGAATCGACAACTTCGCTCGGCACTCGATAGTGGCACTATTTGGAGCACTGAGGGGCTCGATGTCTAAACAAGAATGTGGAACAATCCCTTACATTAAATCCAACGTTACGTGCAAGAATATTCTAGAGCCATCATGAATTGGATAACAATTTAATTTTTCAAATATGTTTATTGCAAAGAATTAAATAGATTTCAAAGCTAACAAACAATTTATCTCTATTGAATAACAAGTGATTGTGAAACAACGAGTGTGACAATCCTTGGTGCGAGCTCGCCTAGCCCGATTTCTGTCTATAGGGGATGCAAAGACGGACTTTACGGTTTACTTGATGATACTATTTTATACTCTCGTTTTCTCTTTTGCCACAGTTACCAGGTTTTATTCACTAAAAACTTATGCATATGATCTAGGTAATTATAACCAAGCATTGTACACAACACTTCGCGGATACGGGTTTCTTTATTACACAGCGGATCTTCCTGTTACTGGAGGCAGCATGATGGGCGTTCACTTCAGCCCTATACTGCTGATGATACTTCCAATTTATGCAATTTACCCTGCTCCTCCAACTTTGCTTGCACTTAAATCGTTTGTATTAGCGCTTGGAGCGCTTCCTTTATATCAGCTAGCAAAATATTTTCTCAAAACAAGATTTTGGGGGATGCTTTTTTCAGCAATTTATTTATTAAATCCAGCGTTGCAAGGAATTAATTGGTTCGACTTCCATCCAGAAGCATTTTTTCCAACTCTTTGCCTTTTTTCCTTATATTACGGTCTTAAGAGGGATTGGTTAAGATACGTTTTATTTTCCATTCTGACTTTAACAACAACAGAATACTCTGCGGTACTGATTTTAGTAAATTCGTTTTACCTGTTGTGGTTTCACAAAAATGAGATGAAGCTTTCTTGGCGGGTAGGGAGGCATTTGGAATTTCGAAACATCGCTGCATATTTTAAGTATCCACTAATGACTATGGTTATAGCAATTGTGTGGTTCTTTATTGCCTTACAAATAATATCTATCTTTAGTCCAAATCCTATGGTTAGAGGCGGAGCGACACAATGGAGTATCCTTGGCGCGGATAGTGTACCCAGTATACCATTACAATTAATAATGGCTCCTCAAAGTACATTCGCAGCTTTATTATATGACTGGCCTTTGAAACTCACCTATTTGCTTCTTCTTTTCGGGTCTACAGCCTTCTTATCTTTCCTTAGTCCAAAGTCGCTGATTTTGACCTTGCCTTGGTTTACTATTGCTTTATTAAGCAACTACTCGCCTTTCTATTACATTGGGAATCAGTATCCCGCCTTTTTAGTCCCTCTTATAATGATTGGTTCCGTCATCAGCACAAGAAGATTTTTAGAGTTTGCTTCTAAGAAACCTATGCCGTTCGACATCCAGAAAATGGTAGTATTCTTTCTATTAATTTTATCCTTAATCTTTTCGATTATTTCCAGCCCTTTATACGGTATGCACCTAGGTACTTGGCCGGACCTAACTTATGGATTTGAACCAATCACAGAACATGATAGAATCGTTATGCAAGTCTTATCCTTAATCCCGGAAAACGCCTCCGTCATAACACAACAGAACATATTTCCCCTACTCTCAAGTAGAACAAATTCGTTTGTGATTCCTATAGGTTCTTTTTATCCTCCCGGAAAAGATTTTAACACCACCCTAAATGAATGGATAGAGCAATCGGATTTTGTTTTAGTTGACTTAAAAACAAGCGTTTTTGAAACCTACCTTATTTACAACCTTAGTTACACGCACATTAAGGATTTCGGAGTATACGCTTCTAATGACGGGGTTATTTTGTTAAAAAACAAATATTCTGATGAACCTTTTCTATTCGTCCCATATAACGCTTCATTCAACTGGGACGACCTTTGGCTTCTTCCAAGGGGGGAAGTACAGGAAGATTTGAACTCTGATAGCCGTAAAGTCTTTCTGCATCGGGCGAACAGAGCACCCCTGAATGATTTCTGGCATGGTCCTGGTGTGTATCTTTGTCCGGGAGAATATTTAGCTACTTTTAAATTGAAAGTATCAGATAACTCCCCATCACATATTGTCACAATCAGTGCCAGCAGTTATCCGTTTGAGCTAAAAATTGAAAAATCGGGATCAGAAGAGGGTGGCTCCAAGTTTTTCTTTTTGTTGTTAACTTCCAACAGCACTTCAGTTTATGCCTCAAGGATATTATTTGGAACCGATTTCGCAAAAACAAACGTGTATGAAGAATTTAATCTCACATTTTCGTTGAGCCTCCCTGCGGCTCTTGAGTTCAGCGGAACCGATGTATCTCCTAACACACATCTATATCTCGATTGGATTAACGTAACTCAACTAAGTGCATTGCCTTAGCCTAAAATGTCAATCAAGGAGTATGCGATGTGAAGGGTTTTGCTTTTTGCAAAGAGCATTTTCATAGTCTCAAGCTTTGACTTTGTGAGCTAGTATCCTTTGCATTTGAGTTTTATGAACTCGATTAAGCTTATAGCCGCAAGATATGGCAAACGCGTAATTTTCATAAACTTTGATCTTCTCCTTTCATACACGACGAACGGGACCTCATCCGCCCGCAAACCAGCCTTTTTTGCTTTAAGCAACACCCAAAGATTACAGAGATGGGCTCTAGTCCTAATGTCTGCAATAATGGTTTGAATTTTCTTTGTATCATATCCATGATAACCTTCGATATCTGAATGTTTTAACCCGAAAAATAACCTAACAAGAGCATTGTAGCACCGGTTTGCTAGCCGATTTAAAAAGGGTCTTTTATCCAATCCTTTGTTCTTGGAACATATAACTATATCAGAGTCTCCTAATGCACGTAAACACCGATTTAAAACTTCGAGGTCAACATAGTCGATTCCCATAACAATACTGTACTTGCCTTTTGCTGCTTTAAGTCCCTCGATCACTGCGGTTGAATAATCAGCTTTTTTCAATTTTATCAAGCGGATGAAACTAAAGCGTTTCTGAAGCTTCTCTATCATATGTAAAGTTTTGTCCGTACTTCCATTTTCTACAAGTAAAACTTCGAATTTTTCCGTAAGTGGTTGGACGTACTCGATAAGCTTTCGAGTCTGTTTTTCCAATATCTCTTCTTCGTTGTGAACAGGGATAATCACTGATAACGTTGGGCACTCATCAGTTACTGTAATCTCCTTACCGGCTAGAGTTGCAATATTTTCACTCATTAAGAACACTTAAATTGTTTTTGCGCAATGTTCTTCTTCGTTAATTTAAATGGTTTCATTCTTATCGATTTCAAGCTCATGTCAACAGTTAACGGAGGACCGTTATACTCGGACAGCGACATAGGTTCAATATCCAGCGTTGTTATTTTTGCTAATTCGAACATAGAAAATTTAACTTTCCCGCAAACATGCAATATGCCCGTAATGTCTTTCTCTATAACGGATTTGATAGACATTGCTAAGTCGTCGGTGAATAAATAGGTTCCATATCTGTCGACGAAGGCTTTTGGATGAGGCCATTTTTCTCTTGCCACAAAATTCGTCCTTATTATCAACCACTTTTTTAAAATCGAACATTTGACAATAAACTCGCCTAAAAGTTTTGTTAAAGAATAGAAGTTTTTAGGATATGGTACGTCTGTCTCCACATAATTACCTTTGTCTCCATAAAAAACACATGCTGTGGAAATATATACAAAATAGCAATTATTTACCGCCTTTTCACATGATTTTACAAGGTTTTCGGTTCCTTCGACATTAACCCGCCAAGCAATTTGCTTGTTGTCTTCGCATTGTCTGACTCCAGTCAAAGCAGCGCAATGAATTATGGTCTCCGGCTTATTCCTCTCCATGTATTCAAAGACTGCCTCTCTATCTGTTATGTCAAGTTCTCTATGTGTAGGAGCAAGCGCCTTGGGAAATACTTTAACAAGTTCTCTTCCAAGCTTACCGGTGGAGCCAGTAATAAACACTTTCATTGTCATACTTGCTTCAGCCATTCCTCGTTGTTGAAGATCGGTTCCTTGTAATCCTTGATTGTCCCCTTTGCATATGCGTCCTTTATTTCATCCACCGCAAATTCGATGTTCTTCGTATTTTTCAATCCAAAAGTTTTCTCTGCAAGTATGGAGTCTACCGCATAGTCTCTCGGATCTTTCAAATCATTAAGTACAGAGATCTTGCATCCCACTTTTTGCTTTATGATTTCAGCTGCACTTAGAATTTTGTAATTAGTTCCTCCAACATTGTATATACCATTTGCATCGCCACTTAATGCCTTAACAAAAACGTCTGATACGTCTTGAACGTGCACAAATGGTCTACGCTGATTTCCTCCGTAAACTGTAATTTTCTCCTCCTGTAACGCTTGAGCTATAAACTTATTTATGACTAGATCAAACCTCATTCTCGGAGATAGTCCGAATAGAGTTCCAAGTCTTAATATGACATGATCCTTGCAGCGTTTTGTTATGGCTTCCTCAGCCACCAACTTTGACATTGCATAAAGTGACAATGGCGCAATTTGGGATTTTTCCGTAATTATCTCGTCTGGTCTTGTGCCGTACACCGAACAAGTTGAAGAAAAAATAAGTTTCAAGCTCTCTTCGCTACACATTTCGGCTAATTGTCTTGTTGCTAGGTAGTTAACGTTTATTGTCAACTCTTTGTCTAAACTTGCTGCGGAGTCGCCTATAATCCCTGCAAGGTGAATTACAGCATCAGCGTCTTTTGTCGCTTTAAGTAACAGATTGTAATTTCTGACATCCCCTTTTATCAGTTCAAAATTTTTCCCTTTTTGAGTTAAGAAATTGCCATATATTAATGAATCTAAAACCTTAACTTTGAAACCTTTTTCTATAAGTTTCGGAACCATAACGGATCCGAGATAGCCTGATCCTCCGGTGACTAAGACGTTCATCTGGCTTTCACATCCCATACCTCCTTTCCGAAAGTGAAGGGATCGATTCTAGCATCGTCTTTAAGAGATTCTTCCAAGCTCTTGTTTGAGATTCCTATCAATGCTGTGTTTTCTTCTAAGGATATCCAACCATGAAAATACCCAGGAGGCACTATTAATATGGTGGGGTTTTTTGAACTTAGTATATAAGTCGAAATGTCTTTATTTTCATCAACAATAACAAACTTAGCTGAACCGCTGGATACGAAATAACATTTACATTCTTCAACATGTTTATGAAATCCTCTTATTGTTCCTTTGCTGAAATTTCCTACAAAGTAAATTCTTTTTACGCTGGGGAATTTACCTTCGTAATTGCCATATATCTGATACAGAAATCCTCTATCGTCTACATGGCAAGCGACAGCAATCTGCTCTGGTTTCACACAGCTTCCCATCCGCTTAAATCTTATTTTGTTTAACCCATTTGTTTAAATCTTTTTTGCAACTGAGTTCAAAAGTGTTTAATAATCCTATCAAGTCAAGACTTCTGTGGTGACATAAAGCAGAGCTGGGTTTGGTATAAAAATGAATGCAGGCAGCTTAAAGGACTTCTCTCTGCAATGTGTTTACAACTTTTTCTTCAAATACTATAAGGAAAATGCAAAAGCTCTACGCTCGCCATATTTAATGGAAAAACGCGAATTCGCTTTTTCGCTGTTTAAAGAACAAATAATGTTGAGACACAAAAGTTTCAGAAATAAAGATGAACTAGCCAATTTTTTTGAAAATATTACCCCTTCAGACGTCTACTATTCATGTGCTTATTATGCGGATCCGGCGGCAGACATGGAGAGGAAAAGCTGGTTAGGTGCAGACTTGGTATTTGACATTGACGCTGATCACATTCCTACGCCTTGCAACAAAGTCCACGATGAATGGGACTGTGGTAGTTGTGGTTTTGTTGGAAAGGGGATTACACCTCAAAACTGTCCCGTCTGTGGTAGTCAAAAGTTTAACGTGAGGTCCTGGTCCTGTGAGGCTTGTTTAGAATCTGCTAAAAAGGAAAGTGTTAAGCTACTTGACATGTTGATGCATGATTTCGGTTTTTCTGAATCAGAGATACACGTGTTTTTCTCTGGCCATCGTGGCTATCATGTGCATGTTGAAAGTGAAGCGGTCAAGTCGCTTGATGCTATTGCGCGAAAGGAAATAGTCGATTATATTTCCGGGCTGGGAATAGACGTATCTTTTTATGGGCTGAGCAGAAAAAAAGGGAAAGGGATACGGGTTTTTATGGAACCTCGCTCAGTCAATTTTGGATGGTATAAACGTCTGACTCAAGGGGTGCGAGATTTTATTTTGAGCGCTAAAGAAGAGGATTTTAGGGAAATTGGGCTTAAGAAAAATGTTGTTTCAGCTCTTCTACGAAATAAGGATCTGATTTTGAAAAGCTGGTTGGACGAGGGGACACAAGGCGTTATTAGAGGTGTTGGTTCTGAGTCTTGGAAGAAAATAGCGGAGCGTAGCATAAGGCTACAGTCTGCACAAATAGACACCGTGGTAACAACAGATATCCACCGCTTAATCAGGTTGGCTGGCACCTTACATGGCAAGACTGGCTTTAAAAAAGTTGAGTTTCCAGTTTCAGCCATAGATGAATTTGACCCGTTCAAGAGTGCAATAGCCGTTAAGGGTGACACTACAACCGTTTTTGTTTCCGACGCTCCTAAGTTTAGATTGGGTGACGAAATATTTGGCCCTTATAAAAGTCGAAGGATTGAGTTACCCACTGCCGCGGCTGTGCTACTTATTTGTAAGGGTAAAGCAGAGGTTATAGAATAGAATGTATAATGAATTATATGAAATTTGGAAACGAGAGCTTGAAAGCGGCGAACTGGAAAGACTCCCTCCAGATTTTTATCCCAGAATCGCTGATTATATAAGAAAAATTAAAGAAGAAAATCGGATGCTTGACAAAAGAACCGTAAAGTCAAACCTTCTCAAAAAGGAAATGTTAAATGTTAAACGCATAGTTAGTGAATTAATCCAAACGCGTTACAGAAAATTAGCTAAAAAGCTTGCTAGAGGTGAAAAAGTTCCCTTGGATGTTTTGACGGTTGAGGAAGAGAAAATTTACACGGGAGTCTCATCTTTTGCCGAGGGGTATCAGAATTTCGCTAGAAGTCTTCTTCGAGGACAGATGTTGAAAATGACTGTTGAGCGAGAGCGTAAAAGGAGTGTTTTGCGTTTTTTGAGGGATGTCCCCGCAATCATTGGCGCGGACATGAAAACCTACGGTCCCTTTAAAGTTGAGGATACTGCGTCCATACCCGTTGAGAATGCTAAAATTCTGATTAAACAAGGTTTAGCTGAAAAAGTCGAAGTTAATTAGTTCTAACTAGAGAACCGTTCTTACTTCAGTTTTGCGATTTCTGATTCTTCTCCATAGGGCTCGACTTCCGATTATTATTAGCGGATAGGCTATGATCCAAGTGATGGAATATAGTGGGCCATAAATGTTATGGAATCGCACCACGTCACCACCGTTTATCGCAACTAAATAAAAGGAAACTATCCTTAAAACGTTTATAAAATAGGTTACTATGGCGCCAATTACAAAATAGATTATTCTCTGCCACCAAGGAATTACGCTTTTCTTTAAAAACAGCAGAATTGTAACAGTATAAATTAGAAGGCTTTCAACACCCGCACATGGCCAAGCTATTCCAAACTCCACACGTTTCGGGGTCAGAACCTCTAAAGAAGGCATAAGGCCGTAATAGGGGTCTGAAGTGATAGACATGGCTGTTTTGTACCCCATTAAATTTAGAACGTTTTCTGCAAGTGTGGCCGTTGGTAAAACAAGAAACTGAAATGGTGTAAATCTTCCGACCGGGTATAACTCGTCTATTGTGTATAACAATCCAATAATCCCTAAAAAGAATACAGAAATCGAAAAATCCGTTAAATGATTGATTCCATATGCCAGCAGAATTAATAAGCAAAAAAGCGTCGCAAAAACCAGATATTCGGTTACAAGCGGCATCAGATGATAGTGAAAAACATTATTTTGCTTGGCTACATCCTTAATTATTATGTTTAAGCCACAATAGTTAGCAACAACTACGTATATCGTAGGAAGTAAAAGAGCTAAAGTGAAAGCAAAGGTTCTTACAGAGCTTAGTTTGTTCACTTTGCTTGTTTGAAGTTTTTCCCAACCAAGTATGAGCTCTAAAAAAGCTAGCCATAAAAAGAAGATGTAGAAAAATCTGCCTTGCCATGTGCCTTCCCAAGAGGGGTCACCTTCGAAAGATTTCGGATATAGAGAATAAAGCACAATAAATGGTATAATAAAGGAGAAGATGGGTAAGAGTTTTATCAGGATGTTAATGTTTCTCTTAAGTGCCTGAACGATGTCTAGCATCATCGATTCCGACGTGTATTTGAGTTTGATATAATTATTCAACAGTTATTAAAAATGATTATGGCTAACAATATGAGGCTTACGTTTTAGTATTATACACTAGGTTGAATAAATGTTGTGAATTATGTAAATTAAAGAAATAAGCTAAGATGAAGACAACATTGGAAATTCTTTAATATAGAAACTATGTTAATGTGCATAATATCCAAGGTTATGGGAAATGAATGTCAAAGAAGAAGGCTTTATAGGCGGTTTTCTGGTATTGGGGTTTGTAATTTTTATAGTTGGTTTTCTAACCGGAATGTTGGCGATTGCTTTTATACCTGTTAAACCGGATTCTACGACACTGGCATTAATGGTTTATGTATTTGGGTTCATAACGGGAATGATTACAATCGCTTTGATGCTAGTGATACTAAAGTTAAGAGAATCAATAAAGAAGTCTTCGTAGGTAACTTTGATCCCAACAAATTTCGAGGACTTTCCTACGTAAAAAGTGCAAATTTGGTCCTAAAGGAGTAATGGATAACTTAGTTCTGTAAGCAACCGAGTTATTTGCCAAGTAATCACAAACGTGCATATAAAAAAGCTTTCGAGACTAATGTAATTAGAAAGTCGAAAAAGTATAAGAGCATGTGTGTTTTCTTTATGCAAAGCTGGTCGTGGCCAAAGTGAACGTTCCAAAGGAAATTAGAACATATTGTCCTAGATGCAAGAGACATCAACCTCATACGGTTACTCTTTACAAGGCTGGAAAGCGGAGAGCCTTGGCTAAGGGCGAGCGCCATCATGAAAGGGAGAAGAAGGGTTATGGAGGACAGAAATACCCTCTCCAGAAAGACTTTGCAAAAACAACCAAAAAGCAAACTCTAAAGTTAAAGTGTAAGGTTTGCGGTTACATTAGACACAAAGATGGTATACGATTAAGAAAGTTAGTCATCGCATGAAATGGAGGTTGATGTTATGGCTGAGTGGGAAAAGCTGATTCCGAGGCCGAGAAGCAGTTTTCTCCGAGTGAAATGTCCAAAGTGCGGTAACGAGCAAATAGTCTTCAGCCACGCTGTAAACAGGGTTAACTGCAACGTTTGCGGAACCGAAATCGCAGAACCCGCTGGCGGAAAAACAATAATTAAAGGCGAAATAGTCGCAGTTTTTGAATAAGGACGAGTCCTAAAATGGTAATGAGAAAACAAGAATGGCCAGAAATCGGCGATTTAGTGATAGCCACGGTAGAGTCTGTCACCGATTATGGTGCTTATGTAAAATTAGATGAGTACGGAAAAACCGGGTTACTGCACATCTCTGAAATATCTTCCTCTTGGATTCGAAACATCCGCGATTTTGTTCGCGAGGGACAAAAAGTCGTTTTGAAAGTTTTGCGAGTTGACAAAGAAAAAGGGCATATAGACCTCTCCCTTAGGCGAGTTACTAAGAGAGAGAAAATAGAGAAAATTATGGCATGGAAGAGAGAGAGAAAAGCCGAGGCTTTGCTTCGAAGTGTCTCTGAAAAAACTGGTCTACCCCTAGGTGAAGTTTATGAAAAAGCCGGGGCTCCTATGGAAAAGGAGTATGGATTATATGAAGGCTTCGAAAAGGTTGTGAAGGAGGGTGTAAAAGTTTTAACAGCAGTAGGCGTCCCGGAGGATCTTACAACTGCCATTGCAGAGGTGGCAAAAGAAAGAATACGTGCGCCGATGGTAAATGTGAAGGGCATAGTTGAATTGCGGTGTATGAAGCCTAATGGTGTGAAAATCATTGAGGAATCCTTTTTTAATGCTAAAAAGACTGAAAAATCTCGAGACATGAAACTTCGCTTTTATGTTGTTGCCACACCTAAATATTGCATTGAGGTTCAGGCAGAAAATTATAAGTATGCCGAAGCTGCTTTGCAAAGAGTTGCCGAAAATGTTGTTTCAAATGTTATTAGAGCTGGTGGGCAAGGTTTCTTTAGAAGGGAAAAGTGATGGTTTGGCTCTTAAGGAAATGCGAAAAATGTGAAAAATACACATTAAAAAAGGATCAATGCCCATACTGCGGTGGAAAAGTTCGAGTTCCCCACCCACCCAAATTTTCGCCTGATGATAAGTACCTAAGGTATAGGATGGCTTTAAAGAGGGAGAGTTTGGCAAAGTGAAAGAGACGTTCGTTAAAGAATTTGTCAAGATTCAGTTAAACAATCCTATTTTAATTGAGGGTCTTCCCGGGTTAGGGATTGTCGGTAGAATTGCCACACGATATCTAATTAAACAGTTAAAGGCTGAAAAGTTAGCCTGCCTTTATTCTCCTCATTTTCCATATTTTGTGCTTGTCAGCAAGAAGGGAAGTGTTAGGCTTCTGCGTGGAACATTTTACTTCTGGAAGAGCAAGAGCGGAAATAATGATCTCGTGTTTTTAACGGGTGACAGCCAAGCACAAACAATTGAAGGGCAGTATGAAATTTCTGATCGTATATTGGATTTCGCTAAGCATCATGATGTAAAGTTAATTGTCACGATTGGCGGTTACAGAATGGAAGTGAAGGATGAGCCTAGAGTGATTGCAGCAGCGACCAACCCCGAACTTCTAAACAGGGCATTACAAGCTAAAGCCATTATTAGCCCCATGGGGAATCCCATTGTTGGCACGGCTGGCTTAATTTTGGGTTTGGCCCGCCTCAAGAAAATTGACGCTCTTTGTTTGTTGGGTGAGACCCGGGGGTATTTACCGGACCCGAAGGCTGCTAAAAGTGTCTTAGAAGTATTAAAAGCAATGCTCGGTTTTAATATAGACTTGACTGGTTTAGACGGGGAAATTGCCAAGGCGGAGAGGATGGTTTCACGCTTGCAGAAAATCGAGGAAAAAAGAACCTTGCAAGCTGAAGAGATACGGAAAGAGGAAGATAAGAAGATAACATACATTTCGTAAGTGACCTAAAAAGCCAGCTCTTCCCCGATTATTTTAGCGATTTTTTCGGCGGCGTTTCCATCTCCGTAAGGAGATTTATCTGGTAATTCCTTTGGATGTTTCAAAGTTCTTTCCATAGCCTCCAGTATTTTACGTTTTTCTACACCAACAACTTGAGCAAAACCAGCCTGGACGGCTTCCGGCCTCTCGGTGGAAAGGCGAATCACCAAAACTGGTTTCCGTATGCATGGTGCCGTTGCTTCTTCTTGTATGCCGCCGGAGTCCGTCACTATCATTTCACACTTTCTCATTAAAACTAAGAAGTCTAAATAGCCAAGCGGCGGCAAGATCTGCACGTTTCCAGATTTTCTGATTTTAGCGTAAATCTTGCTTTGCCATAATCTCTTTTTCGTGCGTGGGTGCATTGGATAAACAACTGGTATGGGAGATTCTGCAAAGCCTTCCATAAAGCTTTGAAGAACTGTGAAGTCATCTACGTTCTCTGCTCTGTGGGCTGTTGCTAAGACGAATTTTTCGAATCGAACTTTTTCCAGTATCTTTGATTTCTTTTCTCCTATTGGTAGGTGCTGAATCACAGCGTCTATGACGGTGTTCCCGGTTACGTAAATTTTCCCCCAGGCGCTCTCCCTTTTCAAGTTGTTCTTAGCTGTTTCTGTAGGTGCAAACAAATAGGTGGATATGTGATCTGTTAGGCGTCTGTTGTGTTCTTCTGGCATGCGCAAATCGAAACTTCTTAAGCCGGCCTCCACATGTCCAACTGGGATGTTCGATTTGACTGCAGCCAAGGCGGAAGCCAAGACGCCGTTTGTGTCGCCTTCAACTAGCACTATTTTAGACTCAACCTTTTTGATTACGCCTTCGATTAATGCCATAATTCTGCCTGTCTGCAATCCTGGTGAATAGGCGCGAACTTTGAAGCCAAAGTCTGGCGCTGGCAGTTCCAACTCTTCAATGAACTGCTGGGACATGTTGTAGTCGTAGTGTTGACCGCAATGAACAAAAACATAAGGGAGCGACTTTTCATTTAATGCTCGGATTACCGGAGCCATCTTAATGATTTCCCGAGGACTATGCGTCCTTTTCGGGTCTTGTACCGACGATTATCATGCAGTCTCTGTTGATGTTGCTCACCTCCTTCAAGAACTTGTTTTATTTAAGGCAGCATAATAATAGTGTCTTCTCTTTCTACAATGATCTCAATCGGGACTCTACGTCTTCTTTAGGTAGCCTTCTCTGGGTTCGTAGATTGTTCCTTCGCGTAGTAATTGTGTAATAAGGCGTTCCGCCTCGCCTCTTGAAATCGTATATTTCGTCTCCAGCTCGTTTAGAAGCGCTGTTTTTTCGACTATCCCTGTTTCTTTTTCCATTTCCATTAAGGTTGAGAGGACTGTTTGCAGTTTGTCTCTGACGCTTTTTGGTTTTCCAGTCATTATTATGTCTATGTCTATTTTGTATGAAGATAGGTCTATTCCAACCTCTTCAAGAGACCTCTTCATTATAGCAATGGCTGTTTCTGCATCCTCGGCTAAAACTTCCTTTCTGAGTGCTGCACGCGCTCTTGCTTCAGCTATGCGTACAAGGGATTCAAGTTGCCGCGCGGTTATCGCCACCGGCGAACCTTCTGCTTCGCTGACTGAGCGCATTGCCAAATAGAAGTCTTTGAGTCGTTGCAGTGCCTCGTGGGTTAAAGCTGGTTTAATTCCTTTGGCATAGCTTATATATTTCCGTAGAAGCTCTATGGGCATCGGCGGCTCCGCAGGACTTAAGGCTTTCCTGTGAATTTCAAGAATGTGATCCGACATTTTGCTGTCCACCTCTTTATTTGGCACATCTCTCAAAACGAAGATTATGTCGAACCTTGAAAGTATTGTAACGGGCAATGAGATGTTTTCAGCCACTGTGCGATGCGGTTCGTATCTTCCTAAGGCTGGGTTGGCGGCTGCAAGTATGGCGGTTCTAGCATTAAGTGTTGCGACGATGCCGCCCTTTGCAACCGAGACTGTGTGCTGCTCCATAGCCTCGTGAATGGCAACCCTATCTTCTGGACGCATTTTGTCTATTTCGTCGATGCATGCGATTCCTTTGTCGGCTAAAACGAGGGCTCCGGCTTCGAGGCTCATTCCCCCGCCTCTTTCGCGGATGACAGCGGCAGTTAAGCCAGCAGCGGTTGTGCCACGCCCGGAAGTGTATAGTCCTCGGGGTGCGACCCTAGCCACGTACTGCAGAAGCTGAGATTTTGCTGTTCCCGGGTCTCCAATCAAAAGAGTGTTTAATTCTCCCCTTATTGTTATATCTGGAAGGATTTTGGGGTTTCCTCCGAAGAGAAGGTACATTATCGCCTCTTTAATGTGGTCGTATCCATAAATTGACGGTGCAATCGAGTTCATGAGTTTTCGGTGTATCCACGGGTCTTTTGCGAGTTCAAGGATTTTCTCCTCTTCTTCTGGTGATGGAAGCGCGATTTCTGGTTCTTTGCCCAAAACTTCAACCGAGTTACCATCCAAGTGCAAAATAAATGTGCGAAGTTTCCCAACTCTTGGAAGCGTGGGAGATACTGCACGAACTATTCCAACGATGGAAACATGGTCACCCGGTCTAGCGACATCGACTATTTCGCTTCCTACAAGCTTAATATGCAGTGTTCTGGGAAGCTGCCCAGGTGGGAGGTCTTCCGGTCTTTCTTGCATGCGAAGGTCTTGGGAGTCTATGAATGTGGATTCTTCTTGGACGAAGTCGAACAGGCCTTTCGCTCTGCAAGAAGGACTACTGCACACAAAAGGCGCTTTGAGAAACTGGCCTGTTTGATTTATGGGTGTTATTTCCCCGCATCTTTTGCATTTGAATGTTGCTTGCATGACCATGGGGCGTACTGGTGTTGAGCGGACAACTATTCCCTCAACCATTACGAGTTTGCCGATGTGGTCTGAGCCGAGTTTGCGCAATTGTGCAACTTGTAACAGACACTCGATTCTGACGGTTACGGTTTCTGTTTTGCTTGCCATTTTTTCCGCGTATTCCGGATCTTCTATTTGCAGTTGTGCATAAGCCGCGTTGTTGGCGTGCTTTAAGTATTCGTCTGGTTTTTCCAAAAGTTTTTCAGCAAGCCTCTGGTCAAAAGCCAAAAGTTCTTCGAAATCAACCATTAACGATGTTTTGCCCGCTACCGCCATTTGGGAGAGTCTTTGGCGATATCTTTCCGTTTTGAAAAACTCTTGAAAGCGTTCCTGGGGGTCTATAACTTCCAATTCTTCCGTCACTCTCTCACCTCCTCGTGTTCCAATATTTGTGTTGACCATTCACGGATAAGCTTATGGAGTTTTTCATAAAGAAATCTTTCCTCACTTGTGAAATTCTTTAGCATCTGTTCGGTTTGAGTAGGGGCCGAGGCGAGTGAGACTATTTTCTTTAATCTGGCGTTCACTATGTCTCGTGTTAGGTGCCTAGTTTTTTCGTATTCTCGCATTTTCTCGGGGGCTTTGGCAATTTCTTCCTTTAGCTCCGTAAGGCATCTCCGAAGTTTTGGGTAGAAATTTTCTGGTAGCTTGGATATCTGCCCAGCTGTTTGGACACGCTCTGTCCATTGGATTTTGTAAAGTTTAGTCGCGTCAAGGCGCTCTTCTTCGCGAAGCCGAGCTATTCCAGCCGTTTCGAGTTCTCTGGCTATCCAGAATTGGACTTCGTATTCGTTTCCTTCTTCAAATGGACCTACATTTAATCCTGCCAGCTTAATTTCTGGGCAATTTCTATTCGCAATAATCTTTACAAGCGAATGTTCAAACCTGAAATCCAAATTCCTAATGTTTATTGACGCTGTTTTTGGCATTCCCTTCCCCTTTCGCGGCTTTAAAGTACTATTGCTGAGCAGATATAAGAACAGCAGTTTAAAAACTTAAATTAAAGAGTAAAAAATTCGAAATTCCAAGAGAACTTTTGCTGTTTAGACAAAATCGAGAAGGAAAGTGATTTCTACCTTTGTTATGGCCATAGGCCAAGAGTCTTTATTGCGTCGCTCACCCTTCCAACGGCAAGCATCAGCGCTGCCGTTCGCATGTCACTTTCTTCTTGTTTGGCCAATTTGTGAACATCATTAAAAGCCTTGACCATTTTATTTTCTAATTTATGGTTTCCTTCTTCTAACGTCCAGTGTTCTCGTGTTAAGTTCTGAACCCATTCGAAATAGCTTGCTGTGACTCCTCCCGAGTTGGCTAATATATCTGGAACAAGCATTATTCCTTTTTCATAGAATACTTTGTCCGCCGCCGGGGTTGTTGGTCCGTTGGCGCCTTCTACCACCATCTTTGCTTTTATTCTGTTCGCATTTGCCCTTGTTATCTGATTTTCCAAAGCCGCTGGGATTAGTATATCGCATTTTTTTTCCAGTAGTTCCTCATTTGTTATGTTTTCGCACCCTTCATAGTTAATCACGGAGCCTGTTTTAGACTTGTGTTCGTATATTTTGTAGGGATTTAGTCCTCTCGGACAGTAGATTCCACCCATCGAATCGCTTACTGCCATAATTTTGCAACCGTTGTCATACGCCATTTTGGCTGCGTTCCAGCCTACATTACCATAGCCTTGAACAGCAACCAATGCTCCCTTAAACTTCAAGCCTAAATATTTAGCAGCCTCCCTTGCGCAAATCATAACACCAAGCGATGTGGCTTCTTCTCTTCCTTCTGAACCACCAACACTGATGGGTTTTCCCGTGGCACATTCCGGGACGCTGTAACCTTTAAACTGACTGTAAGTATCCATTATCCATGCCATTGTTTGGGCGTCTGTGTAAAGGTCTGGCGCCGGGACATCGCGGTATGGTCCAATAACGTCTAAAATTAGGCTTGTGTATCGCCTTGTCAGCCTTTCAAGTTCACCTAGTGACATTTGCTTTGGGTTGCAGCATATGCCACCTTTTGCGCCGCCGTATGGGATGTCTACAACCGCACATTTCCATGTCATCCACATTGCTAGTGCTGTGACCTCGTCGAGTGTGACGTTTGGGTGGTAGCGGATTCCGCCTTTGAAGGGTCCTCTTGCGTCATTATGTTGCACGCGGCAACCAGTGAAAACTCCGATTTCACCGTTGTCCAATTTTATTGTGATGGAAACTATAAGTGACCTTTTTGGATGTTTAAGCATTTCATGTATCCCAGGATCGAGGCCCAATTTTTCAGCCGCTATTCTTAACTGTTCTAGCGCAACGTTTAATGCTGTTTGGGCTTCCGTCAAAATAGAATCCTCTCCCGGAATACCCTGTCTGCTTGATAATCTATTAAAATTTGGGTTTACTTTAGAAAAAAGAAGAAGGTTATCTAGTCTAGAATTCTTTCAATCGCGTCTTTTTCTACTTCGTGGGGCATTGGTATGCCCGTGACTTTGGAGGCTGTTTCAGATAAACTCATCAAGTCGTTTCTGTTGATAAGTTCCATCTTCCATTTCCTGTTGCCAGCTAAAAGCTGCTTTAGTCCCACGCCTATGCGGTCTGTTAGATATGTGTATAGTGCAACGGCTTCCCATGGTATTTCTTTGATGCGTTCGCCATACTTTTCTTTCAGTTCTGGCGCGGCGATGAAGAACTTTTCAGGAGTAGCGCCGTATCTGTCTGCAAAAGTTTTTGGCAGTTTACCCTCTTCAGCTAGCTGTCTGAAGTAGCTTGCCTTCATGACTGCCGTGAGTGGTGAGCGTCCCATCAAAACTGCTTTTACAAGCTGGCCGTCTCCAAAGTTGCTCATCGCTATTGCCTTGAAAATCTGTGTTTCGTTTATAAAGCCTCCAGCCATAATTAAGTCTGGCACATACCGTCCTTTCTTCTTCAGTATTTGCGCACATTTGAGGACTATGGATTCTAGGTAAACTGTGGGGATGCTCATTTCATCCATCATCGGAACGGGGCTCATGCCTGTCCCGCCGCCTGCTCCGTCGAAATACACAGCATCGATTTTTGCTTCTGACGCTATCTTCATTGTATAAGCCACAGCCGAAGGTCTGTACGCGCCAGTTTTTAGTGTCACATGTTTTGCGCCTTGTTTCCTCAACCATTCTATATCTTCTATGAAGTTCTTTTCCTTGGGTATGCCTACCCTGCTGTGTCTCTCGAAGGACTTGAAAACTCCTTCTTTGAATGCCCGTTGCACTGTTGGGTCCTCTGGGTCGGGGATTACTATGTAGCCTCTTTTCTTCAGTATTATGGCTCTATCTAAGTCTCTTACGCGCACTTCGCCTCCTATGGCTTTTGCGCCTTGTCCCCATTTTCTTTCGATGATGTTTACTTCCAGTTTTGAGATAGCATATACGTCAACACCTAGTCTTTGGTCTTCAACATTTGTTTGAACAGCGATATCTCCATATTTTCCATCCCAGAACTTTCGGAATAAGTCAACTCTTCGCTTCAACTCCTTTGAGTATGTGACTTTACCATTTGTGAACTTTGCCTCGAGATCCATGCCGCAGACGTTTTCTCCGACTATTATTATTGTACCAGAAAGGGCAGCCCCTATAGCTAAGCCCTCCCAGTTTAGCCTCGCAACATCTGTTGAGCCAAACGCTCCAGTCAGAACCGGAACCTTCAGCGGTATGTCTGCAACCTTTGTTTCCGTGTTTGCGTTTGGGAAGAGGGCGATGTCTGAGTCTTCTTCGATTCCAAGCGCCTCAAATAAGCCGGCTTGTATGTTGAAGTGGGACCAGTCTAATCCGAAGTCTTTGAGGGCTCCTGCTGTGCTGTATCCGAATTGAACCGGCTCCGGATAGAGAGCTTCCCTTCCTCTAAAGGCGGATAGACTGATTTCGCACATGATTGGGCAGTCGCGGATGCATATGGGGCACATTCCGCTTGTTGGGCTTGTGTCCTTAACGCGTGTTGTTGTTCCGGTGGTTGATTTTCCATTCAGATATGCACTGTTTCTGTGTACGCGTTCACTCATTTCCCCTCACCTTTACATTTGCAAACTTTTTAGAGTATGAGGGGTACTTTGGGTAGACATTTAAACATTACCCCAAGAGTTGTGTGAAAGCGAATGTTAATGAATGGTTGTGATTTAAATTTGAGAAATATAAACTCGGTAGAGTTGCAAGTTAGTGAATGCTACATCCACACCATTAAATAGCATTTATTAGCAATTCTACTTATTATGCTATGAAGGAGGCTCACCTGTTGAGTTTTGAAATGTGGGCTGAAAAATACAGACCGAAGACATTGGATGACATGGCTGACCAAAAAGAGATAGTTGAACGCCTGAAAAGCTTCGTCAAATCAAGAAATGTACCCCACTGTATTTTTGCGGGGCCTCCAGGCACGGGAAAAACGACAGCTGCACTTTGTCTGGCTAGGGACCTTTATGGCGACGTTTACAGAGAACACATTATGGAGCTAAACGCCAGCGATGAAAGAGGTATTAATGTTGTTCGAGAGACGGTGAAAACATTTGCGAGGACGCGCTCAATCGGTGAAATTCCGTTTAAGGTAATGATTTTGGATGAATCAGACAACATGACTGCTGACGCACAACAAGCGTTAAGGCGGACGATGGAGCGCTACACAGAAACGTGCCGATTCATTCTATGCGCGAATTACAGTGGAAAAATAATAGAGCCAATTCAATCTCGATGTGCACCATTCCGCTTCACATTCCTTCCCAGAGAAGAACAGGACAGATATTTGAAACACATTGCAGAAAATGAAAATGTTAAGCTTTTGAAGGATGGGCTGGATGCGATTTTTGAGGTTTGTGGCGGAGACTTAAGAAAGGCAATAAACACCCTACAAGCGGCAGCTTCGTTAAACAAGCCGATCGACGCAAAAGTTGTTTATTCGATTGCTGGAAGGGCTAGCCCAGCGGATGTGCAAAAAATGATAGAAACTGCCATGAAAGGCGACTTTTTAGAAGCGAGAAAGCAGCTACGTGACATGATTCAAAAATATGGCGTGGCTGGAAGCGACATAATCCGACAAATTCACACGGAAATCTTTAGGGCAGACATCCCAGAGCAATGGAAGATAAAACTCGCTGACATCGCTGGTGAGATAGATTACAGGCTTGTTGAAGGTGCTGATGAAGAGGTTCAGCTAAGCGCGTTATTAGCTAGGCTGGTGGAAGCTGGCTACGAATTGGGAAAGGCAGACTAGGTGTAGAGTGTTGTATGCTGCTTGGACTGTAAAGCATAAACCAAAATCCCTAGCCGATATTGTTGGAAACAAGGAAGCTATTCAAAAGTTTGCAGACTGGGTGAAATCTTGGGAAAAAAACGTTCCGAAAAAAAGGGCCGCTTTTCTGTATGGGCCACCAGGCATCGGAAAAACGGTTACTGTTGAGGCTTTGGCCAACGATTTCCGAATGGAGCTTGTGGAGAAAAATGCGAGCGACTATCGAACAGAAGATGCCATAAACCGTTTTGCTGGGTTAGCATCACAGTACGGGTCACTGTTTGGTGGAAAAAAAATTGTTTTGCTCGATGAATTGGATGGATTAATAGGGACAGCGGACAAGGGCGGAGTAAAAGCAATAACGGACATCGTCAAAACTGCGCAGTGTCCAATAGTTTTAATTGCCAACAATGCCTATGACCCGCGCTTCTCTAATCTTCGCAACTACTGCCTCCTAATAGAGTTTAAAAAGCCGCTAGCTGGCGAAGTTATGAAACACTTAAAGCGTATATATGTGAATGAGGGGATTCAAGCCGATGAAAACGCGCTGAAATTTATTGCCCAGCGCTCGGAGGGAGATGTTCGCTCAGCGGTGAACGACCTTCAAGCTTTGGCTCAGGGCAAGAAAAGGCTAACCTATGAAGATGTTTCTTGGCTTGGCTACCGCGACAGGCAAGACACTATTTTCAACGTACTAAGAGCGATAATATATGGAAGAACATGCCTCGGCGCAAAACAGGCCGTGGATATGGCTGACGTGGACATTGACATGCTTTTTGAATGGATATACGAGAATGTCCCAGCGCATCTCATTGACCCGCATGATTTAGCCAGGGCCATGGACGCCCTTTCAATCGCGGACGTTTATCGTGGCAGAATCCGCGCTACCCAGGACTGGAGCTTCATACGGTATGTAATTGATTACATGACCGCTGGCGTTGCTATGGCTCGGCGGAACACTAAAGCTCGTGGGTGGATACCGTTTAAGTTTCCTGGGAGGATCCAAATGTTGTCCAGGTCTAAGGCTGAACGTGCAATGCAGCTAGGCATAGGATACAAGATTAAGCGTAGATGCCACATTTCAGCTAACAGAGCCTCAAAGGAAATTCTCCCTTATCTCAGAATTATTTTTAAAAACAACGTGAATATGGCTGCTGGACTTGCAAAATGGCTTGATTTGGACAAAGAGATGGTTGAATATTTAGCTGAAAACAAGGAAAATGCTGAAACAATAGTTAAACTGTTAAGTTAAAAGGTCGATTGCGCCAGTTTAGTGTATCTTACTTCCTTCAGCAACATCTTTCTCGGGCTGCAAACATACAACGTTCCCTTTATTGTCTTCGGCAGCCAAAATCATGCACTGCGATTCTACGCCCATAAACTTTCTCCGCTGAAGATTCAGTATAAAGGCATATTTTTTGTCAACTAAGTTTTCGGGCTTATACCATTGTAAGAGACCGGCGACTGCTTGCCTTTTTTCTGTTCCAAAGTCAACGATCATTCTTACGAGGTTTCGTGACCCCGGAATTTGGTTCGCCTCCAAAACTTTTCCGACACGCATGTCCAGCTTTTGAAACTCTTCAAATGATATTTCCATTTTCGCAACCACCGTTTTCCAATTTTCAGGTGGTAATAACTATTAAGTTTTGTGCGTTTTTCTCTTCCGTCTTATTTTTTCCACAGCTTTTGCTACGCCTTCCCATCCTTCGACAACCTTCGAATAGACTATTTCGAAGGCTTCTTTCGATGTCAATCCAGTCACTTCCTCACCGACAGCTTTTCTCGTGAGATATGCTGCTGCACTCAGGATTTGGCCGTTCAATCGTGAATCCATCAAATCCGCCAAATGGCAAATCAGCGCCTCGATTGTATGCGGTCTAATCGGGCCGTAATCTCCGTGATGGGCGGACACAACATGTACGACCTCTAATGGAAAGTCCCTTCGAACTAGCTCTGAGATTACAAGGGATAAATGGTCCATGTAATCAGCTAAACCAGTTGTCTTGTAACTCCCATTTTTATTCACAGCGTACGTGACTGGCTTGAGAATGTCATGCAGCAAAACGCCAGCCAAAACAAGGTCGCGGTTAATCTTTCCATGGTAAACCTTCTCCACAGAGTTACACATTGCCAACGCAATGTTGGTTGTTGAAATGACATGCTCAATGTAGCCGCCAGGATAGCAATGGTGATGCGACAACCCTGCAGGTGAAACTTCAAGAGGCAGGCCTGAATACTTTTTTCCATTTATTTCAAACGTTGGATTTTCCAATAATTCAATAACCTTTTTTCGAAGGTTCTTATCACGAATCTTGTCCACTAACGCTTTAAGTTTTGGATGCAGCAATTTTCGTTTCACTTGCTATCTGTTTGTTACTCTTACGTTATTGATTTTTCGTTTTCCAGCCGTTGCTGTCTTATGGGCTTTTAAAATCGGTTCTGGAATACGGTTGCGGCTTGCGCAATGCTTAACGATTTTTGTGGCTGTTTCTAACGAAACCATGTGTCCAACACTGACATAGATGGGCTTACATCCCCGTTTCGTTATAACTGCTGCGCCAACAACTTCGTCGTTGTGCTTCAGAAAAACAACACCTTTTTTATCTTTGGCGCCTTCATACTCGCCAAACAACCTGCGCTTTGCAACACCTATCGTTGGTTTACATACCACAAGTCCCAAATGGCTTGCAAATCCGCACCGATAAGGGTGTGCAAAACCATGACCATCAACGAGGAAAACGTCTGGTTGCACATGCAGTTTTTTAATGCTCAGAACCGCTGGAGGGATTTCTCTAAAAGAGAGCAGTGTCGGAATATATGGGAAGCGAGTTTTATAAAGGGCTGTTTGTAATTCCACAAGTTTGAGAGAATCATAATACAAAACGGCTACAGCGCCGATGGACATTCCCCTCGCATAGGCGATGTCCACGCCTGCAACGAAGCGGATTTTTCTTGGCAACCTGTCCTCAAAAACAATCTGCTTGGACAATCGCAACTGTGTTTCATGAGCCTTTTCAACAGAAAACGTAGGTTTTATGCTGGACACGCCCATGTTGTTCTACTTAATAGACTCTCGAGCTTATCTTCTCTTCCCTACTGATTTTTCAAAACGTTTCAAATATTTCTCCAGCATGCCTCTTCGCATCTCCTGTGTTACATCTCCCCGTGTGACCTCAATGATTTTCCTCGCGGCGTCACATTTTCGTCTAAGGCCTGGAACCAACATATAAGCCTCATCCATAGCCATAAGCTCGGTGTAGATCTCATCCATCATCTTCAAGCATTTTTCGCCTTTTTCTACGTCGCCTTCACGCAAGGCATCCAGTACCATGCGTCTGTATTCTCCTATAACATCAGCTAATCCGAGAACATAATCCACCGAAGGCACGTTGATTTCTGTTGGTGTTATGAATCTCGACTCTTCAATTAATTTTAGAAATATGTTTGCTTCAGAATACTCTTGGAGAGCCGCGTCGAACAAACCGCTGTAGATGATGTTCGGGTACGTGGATGAGGCATTGTTAAGCTTCGAGATGATTTCTTTTGCTTTTTCAACGAGTTTTTTTGCTTCCTTTAACCTTTTTTGATGAATGAGAAGTATTGATTGTTTGGAGAGGCTTGTTGCTTTTCGCATTTCTTTTTGAGCGTTTTCTCGCAATTTTTCCTTTTCTCTGAGTTCTTTCCTTATATCTTTCAAAACATTTTTTAAAGATGACATAAAATTGCCCCTAGGATAGCTTAGGATAGGGATGCATAAGTATCTTATTGTACTTTAAAAATGGGGGTAAGGGTTTGACAATGTTTTGTTGGACTGTTGTTCGCTATTCTGTTGGCTCTGGTTCTTTCCATTTCTCAATGAGCAGTTTGCTGTCTCCGAGTTTGAAGGTTACTTTCACGAATATGGAATCCGCGCCTCTGAATGGAAACATGCTGTCTTCTGCCAAGTCTTTTGGTAGGTAAATCAGGAATTTACCGTCTTTTCTTCTGAACAAGCGTCCTCTTCCTTCGCTGACCACCGTCACCACCTCAATTAAATTGATGGTTTAAGACTGTGGCTAATAGCTCAGAGACTATTTAAGCTTTGTTCTTATGCAATTCATTAAATACTCATCAAGGCTCCATAATAATACACAAAACTTGAATCGCCTGCCAGAAATCTTATCCGTCGCCAAATCTCACAGGCTTTTCAAGTCTGCTTAACAACACGACTCTGCTGTCGTGTGATTCATCAATTGTATTGTAACTCGTTTCCTTTGCTATTTGCTTTGCGAATTCGCGAATTTCCTTATGACTCGGCATGCTGTCATATTCTAAACGGAGTCTGGAGAATCCGACGTGCATGTAGGCTTTTGGCTCAACATAAGTTGGGTCAGCTTTTTCAATAAGCTTGGCATAACCCTCTACATTTTTCATGTTTAAACCCCGCGCAACCGTAATTCGGATCACGGTTGGACACTTGAAACTAGGCAAAAGCGCTAAAGTTTCGTTCAGTTTTTCCCAGGCTTGCAAAATTTGGGGTCGGCAAACATGCTTAAATGTATTCTCATCTGGGGCGCAAACAGAGATGTAAAGCTGTGTCGGCTCCTTGCTTAATTTAGCCAGGATTGTGGGCGCGGCTCCATTAGACACGAGAAACGTTGTGAATCCTCTTCTGTGGAAAGCTTGGATTAGCTCTCCTATTGGCTTATAGAGCGTTGGCTCCCCAGTTAGGCTTATGGCTGCATGCTTGGGAGTTGTGGCTTCTTTGAATTTTTGCTGGTTTGCCTCAGGGTTGCCCTTGTATCCGCTTATGACTTCAAGTTGCGCCTTGATACTTCCCTCAACAATCTCCTCTGGAGAGTCCCATGTTGGCAGTTTCATTTCATCCCATGTAATTTGGAGGTCACCGCTCTGGGCTCTCCAACAAAATAGGCACTGCTGTGTACAGTAAAAAAGCGCGGGCGTCATTTGTATGCATTGATGCGTTTTTATTCCGTAAAACTTTTGCTTGTAGCACGGTCTGTCATGAATTAAAGTTTCGTAAAGCCATCTGCACCTTTTAACAGCTGAATGCCGACCGACTAGATGGTATCGTTGCTTCTTCAATGCTTGAATAAGCCGAGTTGGGACCAACGTTTCCAATACTCATCACTTTCCCAAACTATGCAACTTTTGTGAGAATATTAAATGAAAAATGGTTAATAAACGCGGTTCATTCATCAAAGCAATATTCAACTTTTTGAAACTCAGAGGAAAGTTTAGCAACATCCCTTCTAATGTTTTTCGGCTGTTCTCCGTCAACGAGTGCTCTTTTAATCAATTCAGCTATTTTCCGCATTTCATCCTCCCTCATTCCACGCCTCGTAACCTCACACGTGCCAATTCTAACACCACAATCGACAATAATGTTTGCACGTTGAAGCTTTTCCGCCACGACTCTACCATGTTTATAGCCTCCATAATCCAACAACACTTGATGCGACCGGGTAAATTCTAAATGTTGGCAAACGACTGGAAAGCCATAATCATACAAAGCGTTGGCTAAAGTTTGTGCATTGCAGATCACCTGCCTTGCATAGGCTTTGCCAAATCTTTTCGTCTCAGCCAGTGCCAAAGTTAGTGCTGCAATGCGGTTCCAGTGGGCGTTGTCAACAAAAGCCGGATAAATTTTTGTTTTTATGGGTTCTCCATACTCTTTGTTTGCCAAAATTATGCCTCCTTGTGGTCCGAAAAAGGTTTTGTGGGTTGAGCCAAAAAGGGCGTGTGCGCCTTCTCTTAGAGGGTCTTGAAATTGTTTGCCAGCAATGAGTCCCATAACATGTGAGCCATCAAATCCTATACACACACCATTTTCGCGGGCAACATCGGCTAACTCCTTAACCGGATGCGGGAAAGTGATTAAGCTCGCGCCAAAAATCAAGATTTTAGGCTTCGAGCGTCTTATCGCCTCCTTTGCTTTTTCAACAACTATGTTCATGTTTTGCTTTGAAAAGGGGAGAGGCACAGCCTTAATATTAAGGAAGCCTGCCAAGCCATTTTTCCACACTCCGGGATATCCGCCATCCTCGGGGGAAACGCACATGAGCGTATCATTGGGCTTTGCATAGCTTGCTAGGAAGATTAAATCGGCGATGTGTCCAGAGAGAGGACGCAAATCCGCAGTCTCTGCTCTGAAAACTTCTTTCGCCAATTCCTCGCCGAACTGTTCGATTTCATCTGTGAAGCGTGTACCCATGTAGAATCGGTCTCTTGCTGTATATCGGTGTCCAAGTTCTGAGGAGAGAAGCTTGCGAACAGACGGGCTCATAACATTCTCAGAGGGAATAAGGTTTAAGCATTGTTTTCCACGCCACTCTTCATGCTTCTCAACGAGGCTCAAAATTTCATCAATCATGTTCAATCCTCGCAATTTGAGCAATAATACTTCTTTACACATTTAAAGACATTTCCAGCCAGAACTTCCCGGCGGCTATGCAGTTTCCTTTTGTATCATAAATTCATTATCCATCAACAGTTTAAAGTAAAATTGTTTGTGTTATCAAAGGTAAAGTTTAAAATGTTCCCAGTATTAGAAGTGTTCACAATCTTAGATGCAAATCATGAGGGAAGAACATTTGGTGAATTTTCCACTGAGAAAAGTTAAACCTTTAACGCTATTACTGCTCATTCTTATTTCTACCATAATAACCCTTTTATTTATACCACGAGCAAAAGCGGAAACAGAAATAATCTCAATAAATCCATCTTCAGGCATTGTTGAAACAACCGTTCAATTAACCGCTAACATAAGCACCCCAGATAGACAATACAAAATAATGTTTAACGGAAATGAACTTCCTGGCGGAAATGCAACAGGAAATAATGCTAATGCATCATTCATTGTCCCCCACGCACCAGAAGGTGTTCACAACGTAACGATAATTGATGAAACAACCGGAGAGAATGACACCACAACCTTTACAGTATTAACTTCATACTCCTTCCGATCCGTCGTGCCTGATCCGCCAGCTCAACTTCAAGAAGGTGCAAGCGTTACAACTTCTATAAATATGACGGGTGGAAAGTCAAACTCCACATATCCTAAAATTAAAGTGCAAACTCCGTCTGGAAACTTAATATATGAAGCCCTGAGTAATATTACTACAAATCTTGTCGGAGACTTTTATGGTAATTTAACTTATCCCGGCGACTTTTCAAGCGGTGCCAACACTAACTTTACCGGAGAATACAAGATACTCTTCAATGAAACCATTGTATGTCAATTCTTTATAGGGTTAACCAATTCTAGCGAATACCACAGAGGCGACTTTGTAAATATTAAAGCGGTTGATTACCCGCTCAACCAAAATGTCACTGTAACAATAAGGTTTGAAAATGAAACAATTTATTCCGAACCCTTCAACGTTACAGAAGACATTATTAACATAAACTGGCTCGTTCCATCCCATGTGCTTGTTGGAGATTACAATTTGAGCATTACACCAGTTCCAAGTTCCAAGCAGAACGCCAGCGACACCCAAATCTTAAAGGTTCCAGGTTTTAAAACAGAGATCTTCACATGTAACCTTGCCAATGAAACTGTGCCCAACATCTTTGTTAAGGCGTACGATGAATCTGCGGTTACCTATTATAATATCACAAGTAACGAAGACGGATTGGCAAGTTTTATGTTTGAGAGGGGTAACTATGGTTGTGAAGCGTTTTACAAAAATGTAAGAGTCGGTGAATTCAACTTCAACATTACAAATAAGGATGAGAAGGTGAATTTTACGTGTCAGCTTACGAACCTAAAGATAAAAGTGATTGATGCACAGAATGTTAATATCCCAGAAGTTTTCCTAAGCTTCACTTACAATTATACCACAAATTTAGGTGAAAAAGAAAACAGGACAGCAACAGAGTTTGGCGAGACAGATATTACGGGAACGTTACAATTGCGCTCTTTACTCCCAAGCGTCACTTACATAATAAATGCCTCACGTTACCAGCAATTGTTCAATCAAAATAATAACACGATTTTTGATTTACCTGCACAAGCATACTTCGACGCAACGATACTTTGTCCAGCAAGAACGTTGAATGTTAACGTCACCGATGCACTTAACCAACCGATCATAAACGCCGCAGTAAAACTTCAAGAGTTGATGGGCGGATTATTTTACAACAAAACTACGGATGAGAACGGAAAAGCCTCCTTCAACTGTACTTTTGGAAGATACCTTGTGAAGTTTCATGTAGGCGAAATACTGTTAAATGAAACCAAGACTCCTGTGGATCTATTCCAAGACCAGAACATATCTGTTATCTGCAGACTCTACGACTTAACAGTTTCAGTTAAGGTTGTCGACTATTTTGGGCAACCAATCTCAAACGCAAAAGTAACATTGCGCCGAGAGGGTTTGCCGCAGTCTTCACTGTTTACGGAATCCGACGGCACAGCTACATTTAACAATGTTATTGGTGGAAGCTTAAACGTGGGCGTTCACTTAAGTGGCCAAGCGCAACCATGTGTAACAGCCACCTATTCTATTGGAGAACCAAAAACTATCGAGATCAGGTTAGAAAAATACGTTTTGTTAGCTGGTTTTCTTATTGAAACAAGCCAGTTCACAACAGCAATAATAATTGCGGCAACTGTGATACTGATTCTCTCGTTAGAAGTTTACAGGAGAAAACGTCTCAGGCCACAGAAAAGCGAAAGCTAGAGCTTAAATAAGGAGTTTGAGGGAAAAAACTTTATATCAACTTTTGTGAAACAGTTTGTTATAGAAACAATGCAACAATAGTAAAGTTTTGTTAATAAGAAGGACAGAGGTTGTGCATGTGTTGGCTCAGGTAAAAACTTGTTCTCCTTCATGTAAATCCTTTAAGTGTGCGAAAAATGCTATCGTGTACGGTCGAGACGGCGTATGGTGTAGATGGACAGAAGAGATGTGCAACGTTGCAAACTGTACATATGCCATTTGTATAAAGAGGCGGCTGCTTCCTAGGGGAATTTGTGGAGAAACCATAAAGAGAAAAACTGTTGAGAAACCGCCTGAGGAAGTCATTGGTCCAGCAATAAAACTTCGGGGAAGGGCTCTCCGCAAAATCGGAGAAAAAGAAATCTTCTGATTTTTCATAGAGTCTTAATAGGGCAAATGAATCAACTTTTCTTGGATTGAGTAGTTAACTCTTTAATTTGTATTATTTGGCTCGGACACGCTTAACAACGGGCGGTTTTATCTTTTTTAAAATTCTGTATCCACAAACTATGCATTTTATTTCTCCGCCGCGAAGTTCCAGCTCTTCAGAAGGAACTTTTGCCCCACATCTTACGCATTCATAAGCGATTCCTGTTGCTGTCTTCTCCATGTTAACTTCCTCTCCTACAAAGGAAATCCATTTTGCTTTTAAATGTTTCCGGAGGCTGTTATATTTGGGGTGGAAAGAGAGAAGTTGAAAAGACGTTTGAGAAAAATTCTTTCAGAGGTTCTTCCCCCTCATGAGTTGGTTTATGTTTACAATTCTTACGATATTCTGGGAGACATAGCAATTCTACGTCTAACTGACACATCGAGGAAGCACGGTCAAATTATTGCGGAAGCTATTATGAGTGTTCATAAAAATGTTAAGACTGTGTTAGCTCAAACAAGCCCTATTTATGGAGATTTTCGGCTTCGAAAATTGGAATACGTTGCTGGTGAAAATAAAACGGCTACAGTTCATAAGGAATCTGGATGCCTATTTTTTGTTGATGTTGAGGAGTGCTATTTTTCGCCGAGGCTTTTCTACGAAAGAATGCGAATTGCAAGACAGGTTAGAAATGGAGAAGTTGTTGTAAATATGTTCGCTGGCGTTGGCTGTTTTTCCATAGTTATAGCTAAGCACTCCCATGTCGAAAAAGTGTATTCAATTGATGTCAACCCCGCAGCCATTCGATATATGCAGGAAAACGTTAGACTGAATAGAGTGTATGAAAAGGTCATGCCAATACTTGGTGATGCAAAGGAAGTTATTGAAAAAAGACTTTGCAACGTATCGGACAGAGTTCTCATGCCTCTGCCTGAAAAAGCATTTGAATACTTACCTCATGCCCTGTTAGCCCTTAAGAAGACTGGAGGATGGATACACTATCATGATTTTGAACACGCCAAGAAAAACGATGACCCAATCGAGGGGGTTAAGTTTAGGGTGGCTAAAGAACTCGAAAGTTTGGGCGTGGCCTTTGAAATTCCTTTTGGTCGCGTCGTCAGAACGACTGGTCCGAATTGGTATCAAGTTGTATTGGACATCAAGGTTAAGCGGCAATTTTAACAAATTTAATAAATATACTATTTGATATCTGGTATAAATGAGAGGGTTAAAATGAAGAGAAAACTGATGGAAATACTTGCCTGCCCAATTGATAAACATCATCCGCTCGAACTATATGTTTTCGAAGAAAAAGACGAGATAAATGAAGGGTTGATTGTCTGCCCAAAATGTTTAAGGTGGTATCCAATACGTGATGAGATTCCGGAAATGCTGCCTGACGAACTGCGAAAAGAGAATGAGGATTTACCGTTTTTGAAAAAGTGGAAAGGAAAAATTTCGGAAAAAATTCTGCTGGAGGGTAAACCTTTTAATCTTAAAAGTGAATTGAAAAAGAAATCCTGAATATACCCTAATTTAGCTTAACCACCCTGCCTTTTGCTGAAGACTCTAATGCTGCCTCAGCTATTTGAAGTGCCCTTAAACCGTCTATCCCCGTTATCAGCGGTTTCTCCTTCTCTAGAATACAATTTGCAAAGTGTTCAAGCTCGAGTTTTAATGGTTCTTGCCACGGGTATCTGGGCTGCACCGTTTCTTTTACGTCTTCAATAGTCAAATCTTGCGTAATATAATCAAGTTTCATTATCGCCTTACTCCCTGTAACCACTAGAGTCCTCGTTTTGTATGGCGTTAACCAGTTAGATTCAATGAATGCGCTTTTTCCACTTTCAAAGGTTAGCATTATCTGAGCGTAATCTTCAAATTTTCTGTGTTTCATGCTTCCGGTTTTTGCGTAAACGGCACCCGGTTCTTCATTGAAGAGATATCTTATCACATCTATATCATGGATTGCTGTGTCTTTAACGACTCCAACATCGCCTATTCTCTCGGGCCACTCGGAAACTCTTTTTGCTGTGGCACACACGAGTTCGCCGATTGTTTTGCTTTCAATCGCCTTTTTAATGTATTGCACTCCTGGAATAAACCGCATCAAAAAACCCACTGTAAGGTGTAATCCTTTTTTATCAGCTGTTTCTAGCAGTTTTTCAGCTTGTTTTGCGTTTGTCGCCATGGGTTTTTCAACTAAAACGTGTTTCCCAGCTTTCAAGGCTTTCAGTGTTTCTTTTGCAAGGCTTGTTGACCATGTGCAAATGCTTACGGCTTCTATGTCTTTTCTCTCAAGCATCTTTCCTGCGATTGTGTAAGGCGTTGCACTTGATTGTTTAGCCAAGTTTTTGGCTCTTTCAGCATCTACGTCACAGACAGCTAAGAGTTCTGTTTCTTCTAGTTCTTTGAAGATTCTTGCGTGGTTTCTTCCCCAGAAACCTGCCCCGATAACCGCCACGCCTAACTTTTTCATTTCGTCCAGACTCCTCTTCCTAGCCCACGGTATACGAAACCTTCCTGTTCAACCTTATTCGGTTCCACGATTTCTTCAAGGTCAACGATTGCCGCTGGCATTTTCATCATGACCTTCAACTTCTTTAGGCTTAGGCGTTTAAACTGGTCATGTCCTGTCAGTATTAATATACAGTCTGCACTTTCCACAGCCTCGGTTATATTTTTCTTGAGGGTGCGTTGCCTCTCAGCCAGTTCATTGGCAGAAAAGTATGGGTCGTAAAAACTAACTTTAGCACCTCTAGCCTCTAGCATTTTTGCAAGTTCTTTCACTACTTTTTTGGGGAAACTTTTCATATTTGCCACCTGTGAAATTCCGAACAAAGAAATTCTCGCTCTTCTCAGCGTTTTTCCGCAGTTTTTTAAGGCGTCCTTCGTCAAATTAACTACATGTTTAACCATTTCTTCGTTTATTTCTTTGGCAATTGTGGGAATTCGAAGCTTCAGATTCATATTTTCAGCATCTTCAAGTAAAAGATACGGCTCTTCTTGGATATTTTCTTCGACGAGCATCGGCAACGAAAGCGCAGAATAGCCACAAGTCTTAGCAAGCTTATAGGCTTCAAGATAATCTACACCTGCTTTTTCACAAATGAGAGCAAGTTCGTTAGCAAGAGCAACGTTGACATCTTGTTGCACTGCTTCAAAAAGCGTAACAGCTTCTGCTGTCTTTATATTCCAGGCGTTTTTCACACCCTTTTTTGTAATGGTTTCTAGAATGGTCGAAGCGGCATTTAAGCTGCTTTTCTCCGTTGCTGCGACAATTCGCTCGTGATTTGCTGGTGTTTCCACCAATTGTCCATTTAAGACTCGAATTGGACTGTAGGCTAAGCCAAAATCTACTCCAACTTTAAATCCAGAAGTGTTCTCCAAAATCTCTCTAATCAAACCCTCTGTAACACCAAGTCCCACAGCGCTCACAACGAAAACTAAGGAGCCACGGCGAAGACTCGAGCCCACTCGCTTACAAGTGTTTTCTATGTCCAAATAATCAGCTTTTTTCTTTTCGTCAATTTTCACAGGTGCCGTTACAACAACAACATCGCTTTGAGAAACGGCTATCCCAATATCATTCGTGGCGTTCAAGCGCCCCGTTTTTACATGGTTTTTCAATTTGAGCTCAATTTCGCGTCCTAAAAAAGGAGCGTTTCCCCTTGCAAGACTATTTACTATGGTTTGGTCTGCATCTGCGCATATGACTTTGAATCCCGCTTCTGCGAAAAGATAAGCGTGAAAAACGCCAATTAGCCCGCAACCTATGGCGCTGAACGTGTATTTTCCACGCTTTTCAATGCTGTCAATGTCTTCCGGTTTTATATGTAATATTGATGAGGACATAAAGTGTTCACCACACAGTAACTGTGAGAAACTGTTTAACTCCTTAAATTACTAATTATCGTTTTAAGTTTTAAACTGTATTTGTTGACGAGTCCTATGGCTTTTTCTTCTGTTTTAGCTTCTGCATATAATCGATAAATGGGCTCCGTCCCGCTTGGTCGTATTAAAATAGAGCTTTTATCCTCAAACCATATCTTGACTCCGTCAATGGTGCTTATGTTTTGACCCCGTACCTGTTGAACTAACTTTTCTAGGGCTTTTTCTTTAAGTTCCTCTGGACATTCCACTCTCCCTTTCTCGATATAATATTTTGGCATGTTCCCAAGAAGCTTTGAAAGTTTGTTACCAGTTTTAGCCATGATGTCCAAGATCAGGGCTGTTGCCATTGCTCCGTCTCTAACTGATTGATGTGGGCCGTAAAAGATTCCGCCGTTTTCTTCTCCGCCGAGTTTTGCCTTTAGCTTTTTCATGGTTTGAGAAACCGTTACGCTACCTACTTTGGTCCATACGATTTCTCCGCCGTGAGCGTCCGCTGTGTCCTTAACCAAAGTGGAGGAGCTTACTGGGGTAACGATTTTTTCGCCTGGATTATCTTTTAGAAAGTGTTTTTCAACCAAAGCGAAGGTTTTGTCTCCCCAATGGATTTCCCCCTTCTCATCGACAAAAATTGAGCGATCAGCATCGCCGTCATATGCTACGCCTATGTCTGCACCTACAGCTTTCACGGTTGAAGCCAAATCTCTAAGGGTTTCTGGGCGGGGTTCAGGGGTTCTTCCGTGAAATGTTCCGTTGATATCTGCGTTTACAGTCGTGACCTTACACCCTAAATCTCGAAGCAGACGTGGCGCGGCTAGACTGCCGACGCTATTCGCCGCGTCAACCACAACATGATAATGTTTTTTAACTATTTCCACAACGTCCACATGTTCTTTTATCGCTTCTATATAGTCATCAATCACTCCGGGTAGGTCGCGTGTTGCTCCTATTTCGTTCCATTCTGCGTAGTATATCTCCTCATCGAAAAATGTGTTTTCAACTTCGATTTCTTGTTCTCGGGAAAGCTCTATTCCATCGTTCCACACAACTTTTACTCCATTGTATTCGGGCGGGTTGTGTGATGCTGTTATTATTATTGCGCCGTCTTTTTTGTGGTTTTTAACAGCGTATTGCAACGCTGGTGTAGGTGCCATACCCACGAAAAACACGTCGCATCCACTTGCGTTTAAACCGGCAATAACAGCCTTTGCAAGCATGGGGCTGCTTGTTCTGGCGTCGTAGCCTACTATCAGTTTTCCTTGTCTAAAGAATGTTCCTATTGCGCTTCCGATTTTGATCGCTATTTCTGGGGTTAATTCTTTGTTGGCAACTCCACGGATTCCGTTTGTTCCGAATAAGCGTCTTTGGCTTAGCATGTCGTTTTTCCTTCTTTAAACAATGCATTTGGGTGTTAATACGCCTTCAGAAACCACTTTAGCTGGACAGATTGAGACTCCTTCGGCGAGCGAAACGTTATCCTTTATTTTGGCATGGTCACCGAGTACGCATCCCCTACCAATTTTTCCTCCCTTCCCAACGACTACACCTTCACCAATTATGGCTCCGTTTATTGAGGCAAAATCAGAAATCACCGATTGAGGGAAAATCAGAGAATCTTGTATGTGGACATTATTTCCAACGATAACGTTTTGTCCCAAAAATGCGTAGGGACCGATAATTGATTTTTCTCCTATGGAAACTCCTCTGTCAAAGGCTACCGGTTCCTTGACTTCTACTTTATTTCTGACATTGTGCCTTTGTGGTTTGACAGAGGAATCGAGCAGAGTTTTGTTTATCTCTAGGTAGTCTTCCGGCTCGCCTATGTCTATCCACAAGCCGTCGAAAATGTATCCGTAAAGTCCACCTTCTCCTGCAAGTTTTGGAAAAACTTCTCGTTCGATGGAAACGGCGCGTCCTTCTGGAATATGCTTGAAGATTTTCGGGCTGAGAATGTAAACTCCGGCATTTATCAAATTAGTTTGGGCGGCTTCTCGTGGGGGCTTCTCGACGAATCTTTTTAAACGTTTTTCTTTTGTTAGTTCAGCGACTCCGTATCTGCTTGGGTCTTTGACACTGTGGAGAGCTATCGTTGCAAGGGCATCTTTCTCTTCGTGCAGCTTCAAGATTTCTGTGTAATTTACGTCGGCAAATATATCGCCGTTCAGGACTAAAAAAGGAGAGTCGTAGCCGATGATTTTTTCGGCTTTTTTGATTGGACCTGCTGTTCCTAGCGGTTTTCTCAAAGGGTCTCTTGAATAGGTGATGTGTACCCCGCATTTTGGGATTCTATGCTGTTTCATCAGGACTTCAGTTTGATAGTTGACCGCTAGTATTGTTTCTGTAATGTTGTTTTTAGCGAGTCTTTCGAGAGTCCATTGTAATAGGGGTTTGTTGAGTATTGGGAAGAGGGTTTTTGGTCTTGTGCAGCTTAGGGGTCTTAGCCTGGTGCCGAAGCCGCCTACGAGAATCAAAGCTTTCAAATATTTTTCACCGTGTTAAACTGCAAGTTTATATTCAATTGCCTCTTAATATAAACTATTTCTTGAATGGTGAAAGACATGAAGCTCCTACTTCATGAGATGAGCTGGACTGAAGCCAAAGAATATCTAATGAAAAATGATATTGTAATATTCCCGGTCGGCTCAAACGAGCAGCATGGGCCACAAAACCCGCTTGGAACAGATCATTTGATAGCTAAGGCATTGGCGGAAGAGGCAGCCAAACGGACCCGAGTGCTTTGCTTGCAAGTTGTTCCCTTCGGCGTAAGTTCCCATCACAGGCAGTTTTGGGGGACGATCTATGCATCGCCGGAAGCCTTCAAAACTACGTTAAAGAGGTTTGCTTAGCGCTTAATTACTATGGTGTTAAGAAGATTGTGATAGTTAACGGGCACGGAGGGAACTTAAACGCCTTATCGGAGCTGGCAAGAGAGTTGAGAGAAAAAGGAGTTTTTATATCCGTTTTCCAGTGGTGGCTTGTCGCGGGCGAACTTTTGCCAGATCTTTTCAAACCAGAGGAAAGAAGACATGCTTGTGCAGAGGAAACTTCTGTGAATTTGGCTTTGCATCCAGAAATTGTGGACATGAGTAAAGCTGTGGATGAAGAACCACGCAAACAAATGGTGCAGGCAGAAGGCGTAACTCTTCCATTAGACACTGTTGACTGCACGAGTTCAGGAGTTTTCGGAAAGTCAAAAACAGCCTCTGCGCAAAAGGGGGAAAAAGTTTTAGAAGCCGTTGTGGGCGAGCTGGTCAGGCACATCAACATGGTCAAAAGGGCGAAGATTGAAGATTTAATGCAGAAGCCTAAAGTTTAGGCAGTAGGTTTTCTGTTTGTTTATTTCTGTGGTGAGAACTTGTTTGTTAGAGAGCTATAGTAACACCCATCGTAACATTTTTCTGATTTGATTTAGAAAGTGTTAGCAGTCGTAGCTTTTTCCATAGTTCAGGGCTACCGTGTACAAGTCTTCTATGTCGATGAAATCGTCGTGATTTAGGTCGGCGAGGTCATCCCACATGGAATCTCCCTTTGAAACCCCGAAGCGAATAGCTACGTAATATAAATCCCCCATATCGACG
>Ga0315309_1000010_pt1 | contig 159925 bp, 159 predicted proteins | sample TDP4_MG_FD_203080 | JGI IMG/M metagenome (GOLD analysis project Ga0315309, IMG submission 203080) | Freshwater sediment microbial communities from Lake Towuti, South Sulawesi, Indonesia - TDP4 | ecosystem: Environmental > Aquatic > Freshwater > Lake > Sediment | place: Indonesia: South... | reverse complement strand
TCCCCGATGAAAAGGTCGTGTGAACCAAGCCGAACGGATTGGCGCACTGTGCACTCGAAGTTGGCTGGGCACTCCTTGACGATAGGCGCCTTCACCTTTGACGCTGGTTGAGGCGTTAGTCCTGTTTCTTTGAACTTGTCAACGTTCTTTCCTGAGGCATTCCCGCAGAAATCCACCTGATGGATGATGCTTTCCGTGGGAACGTTCACAGCGAACTCGCCGCTCTCCTTGATCATGTTGTATGAGTGTCTGCTTGGGCGGACTGCAACCGCGAGCATCGGTGGCTCTGCACAGACCTTCGAGACCCAGGCCAAAGTGATCAGGTTTCTGTTTCCCCTCTTGTCTGCGCATGAGATCAGCATAACGGGTAACGGGAACAAGGAGTCTGAAGTCTTCCCAAGGATCTTTGCCATAGGATCAGCCACGTTAAAGACTCATCCAACCCATCAGAGGCGGCTCGATACCGATCTGCCAGAGAAGGGCGATCAGCTCGCCGCGGTGATGGACCTCTTCCTCAAAAACGTGAATTAATATGTCCTCTGCGGTCGGCTCAACATCTTTCCCTTCATCATTCCTTACGCTGAACTTCTTATCCAACCCGGATTGAGACAGGCCGTCAAGGTATCTGTGCAGCCGTTCTTCTACTCCCTGCATGTATCGCCGGATCTCTTCAATGTTGGTGTATTCATCGAAGCCTCGGCGTTTGGGCTTTGGCTTGTTTTCCAAAACGTCGAGCCAATGTTCTATGGCGCCGAGGGTGTGTAGAAATATGTTCCTTAGGGAGTGCCAGCTGGCTTCTCGGTTCTTTGTCAGCTCCTCCCAAGGAAGATGGGACAGAGTATCGAAGTACCTATGCCTGATCTCGCGGTCGTATTCGAGAAGACGTTTTACCTCTACCATTGTTCTCACCTATCAGTAGCATTGATTATCGGTTGCCGCAGCTAATGGAGCATTTAAGTCTTTTACCGTCTAACGACATTGCGTTTTCATGGAACCCCTCGGTCGATTGGGTTTGCGTTTGACTCGATTGCGGTTGAGTTGAGGGTGATGAGTCTACGGTTTTTAGGGAATCATGCTCCTTGAACAATTATCGTTGTTGTGAGTAGAGTGAGAGAGGCGAAGGATCTCGTGGAGGTGAAACAGTTGAACGGAAAAATTGCTGGTGCGATTGTCGGCGCGATTCTCGTGGCTGCTGTGTTCGGCATAGCACATCTGTGGGGAAAGAGCGCAAGCCAAAAGCGCTCCTATGGACAGACCGTCCAGAAGAATAAATGAGTGGGCGTAACCTTCAGATCCGGCAGGGACAGGCTACCTTGTCCAAACTCCCTCCGCGACACAGTGTCATTAGTAAGAATGTTTACGCCGTCTCTTGCCTGAGTTGTCTCAGGTACTTCTTCTGGAGCTTGACAACGACCGTGTAGAGTGGATCCACTATCTGAGCGATCCTTGCAGTTGCTGTCAGGCTCAATAGCATGTATGCGTCGTATTGGTTGACGCCGTAGTCTGTCTCAAGCCATCTTATCATCTCTCGGAAGGCTAGTCTCGTTGCGTCTTCCAGAGGCCGCGCGCTACAGACAGTCATGATTTCGTCAGGCGACTCGATGCGCGGCCATTCTATCTTCCGACCTTTCTCCAGACCGAACCTGACAGTCACGACAGCCGGAACCTCGACCGCGGTTCCACATATCTCACCGTCGCCTTGCACCGCATGGACATCGCCCAAACTGAAAAGGGCGCCCTTGACCGCGACTGGAAGCTTAAGCGTGTTTCCTTTACAGACATCGGGAACGTCCATGTTACCGCCGTGCTTTCCAGGCGTGGTGGTAGGGATGGATTCTGATGCGGGTGCGACGCCTATCGTTCCGACGAATGGGTGAATGTCCATTCTGACGGATCTGTTATCACTTAGTCTGAAAGTAGTCTTGCTGTCCTGAATCTCGGAGAACCTCGTTAGCGCAGGAGTCTCCGTAAGCCATCCCTCAAACGCTCCGAATCCCGGAACGGTCGTGGTCACACCGAGACTGGGCAACTCAAACTCCAAGATCTCGACTAGCAGAGTATCGCCTGCTTCAGCTCCTTCAATGTAAATCGGTCCTGTAGCCACATTGTGAAACATCTCTACACCTTCTGTCAACACTTCGGCCAAGCCCTTGCCCGGCCGAATGACATCACCAAAGCAGTCAAACGTTTCAATCTGAACCATTCCGCCGGGTTCTACTGTGGCGATTGGCTTGCTGAGAGGACTATATGTGCAATCTGCGATGGCGGAGAGATTTGCGTATTGTTTCTTGCAGATTCTCCTCATCCTAAACTCTCACCGACTAGCCTATCGGCTCCTACCTGCTTTTGTTTCCACCTCATTGGGCTACCTGTGTGAATACGAATGGTCTTTTCAAACATTCCGTGTCTGTCTATTCGGCTATACCTGCGACGCTTGACTAGGCATCTTTCTACATAGAAGCCAGAGCGTAAGTCCCGGCGACCGCACCAGTCCAGATTGCACTACTGCGGACTCGGTAGTTATCTACAAGCTGTAAGCTTAGCATTCAAATTCGCCTCAAGGGCGAGACGTGGCACTCTGGTCTCGTTTAGTCGGTTAAGCCTCATCACACTTCTACGGTTTCCGATTTGTCAAAGAATCGCTTCAAGGAGACCGCAAACGCCCTAAGAAGGAATTCTCTTTCCAGAGTGTGCTTGACAAGCTTTCCATCAATATGATCAAACACGGCCGAGTAGAATGTCTGCGCATCTTCTTTCAGTTCAGGCGCCAGTATCGGCAATCTGGCCTTGTGCACAAATCTGTTTCTGTATGCATAAAGCAACCTACTTACTACCCTTCTCAGGATATCTTGCATTAGTCGGTCATCACCAAGCCGACAACTCACGTTCGGGTGGCACCTGCCATAATCTACGTAGCATGTTGAGCCATAGCACAGTGGCAGGAACGCCTTACGTACCTCTATTCGATCCTTGAGAATCGCCTTTACCTCCCCTATCGTCATTGTCTCTCTGAATCCCGGCGTCATGGCTTTCAAGGAGCCCTGAAACACATTTTCGATACACTCTGTCTCTCTGCAGTAGCTACGGATCAGTGACCTCTTATCCTCGTTCAGAAGGTGACTATGAAAGAAACTTACTATGGCTTCCCTAGATCCATAATGGGAGTTGTATTTGTCAACGAGGACGTTCAGTGCTCTCTGAACCGCGCCCTCTTGTTGGATCAACTCTTCAAGTTGTTTCGCAGTAGCCTCACTTTTTAACCAGTCGACAAGCGGTACATAGTCTCCTCTCTTACTTTGAAGCTTCTCAATAAGGGAACAAATAGCCACTATCGCAACGGCGTCCTTAAGGAAAGGTGGAACTGCATTGAGTTCATTGTAAAGTATGTTTATGAAGATGCTCACTTCAAGAAAGAGCTCTCTAGTTTTCGGATTCAGCCTTTCAAGATATTTGGCAAGACTCTCCGGACTTGTCAGTTCAGGATAGATCTTGCTGAAGTGTCTTGAGGCCTCCTTGAGCAATCTTTTCAGGTGGCCTTCACGCGTCAAGAGTCTACTGTCCTTCATGTTTGGGTAGACGCCATCCATCCATGGATCCGGCATAGCTCAATGTTCCCCCATTCTCAACATATTGAGGAGCCCAATTAAGATTGGCACGAAGCGCGCGCTACTGCATATTTTGAGTCCGACGGATTCTACTCTAGTGGCGTGGATCTCGCCCGGTCCACCACAAACTCTGTCAGAAGCCCTTCCTTAGTTGACGTTGTCGGCGTCGTCAGGCACCAAGTGAAATAGGCTATCTAGCCCTATCGCTTCTGTTCATATGAAGGATTTGTTCAGCGAACCAGTGACTGGAATGAAGACCGACATTGAGGTGGATCTCAGAAAGCTCCAGGAGAGAGTTGTCTCCTGCAGGAGATGCCCAAGGCTAATACGTCACATCTCAGCCGTGGCAAGGCGGAAGGCTCCAAGGTACAGAGATTGGGAATACTGGGGAAAACCTCTACCAAGCTTTGGAGATCCGGGCGCCCAACTCCTAATCATTGGTTTGGCGCCAGCCGCGCATGGAGGCAATCGTACTGGCAGAATGTTTACAGGCGACGCTTCAGGCGACTGGCTCATTAAGGCCCTTTACGAGACTGGCTTCGCAAATCAACCCCGGAGCTTCAGTGTGAACGATGGATTAAGGCTCAGATCAGCCTACATAACAGCGATAGTCCGCTGCGCTCCACCCAAGAACGAACCTACGAAGCAGGAGATCTCAGACTGCTCAGAGTATCTGGCCGAAGAGTTGATGTTGCTCAAAGATGTCAAGGTTGTACTCACGCTCGGAAGAATAGCGTTCGACAACTACCTCCGAAACATCGAGATGGGGAAAAGTCGCAGACCTAGGTTCAGGCACGGCTCCACATACAGACTTGGGGAGAACGCTCCTCTCTTGGCGGCGTCGTATCACCCCAGCAGGCAGAATACCCAGACCGGGCGGCTAAAGTGGAATATGTGGCTCAAAGTCTTCGAGAACATTAGGAAAGAACTCGGACCCACTTGATACATTGGCCATAAGCAGAGACTGAAGTCTACTTGAGTATCAAGGGCCACAACCGCTTCGAGAACCCAAAGTAGACATTGAAAGGGATCGGGCAGATAGTTGAGGCAGTTTCGAGGGGAGGGGGGTGTATATACACCTGTATAGCGTTTCCCTAGAATTGCGGACCCATATGGCTAGGCCCAACCTTCCTGCAAAGGGCGCTCCTACGGTCCAGTCGGAGTCTCATTGAATTCACATCTACCCTTGCGTACAAGCGATTCGCCACAAGGGCAACGGCCACGATTGACAGGCTCTCTTCTTACCTAGCAAACATTAAGAGTTCAACGCGTCATATGCGTGTTTGGTGCAAATAATGGAACAGTATGACGTGAAAATAACGGTGGCCAAGAAGCTCTCTGTTCAAGATGTGTTCGGATCATCGCCCCCCAAGATCTCAAAAGAGCTCGATCCAGTGTGTACAAGACTCAACGAAGGTGACACCTTCATAGCGCAGAAAGGTGCGTGCCCTCAAGGCTTCTGCGGAACGGCGTTCGCCGACATCCACCGAGACATTACTCACCTCCGATTCGGCGGAAATTACCCGTGGATGCAGGAGCAAGGCGTAGCCTACTCATGCTGCACAGACGGACTGAGACCTGTCGTTTTCAGACTTGAAAGAATGAAGTAAAGAGGCCAGTTTCTCCTAAGAAGAGCTCGGCCTATGCTCCGAACTCGAACTAGCCTTCCCTAACTGCCTCTCCAACCTGGCCGAACTTCACCGCATCCGATAACGGCCCCGAGATTTGCAGCTGTCTGGTGAAGTATGCCTTGGTTGGACTCAGTGCCCCCGACAATATCTTGTATAGGGCGTCTTCCTTTGCCTTCAAAGTCACCTTCGGAGATTGATGCATGCCATCATGAAGGGAGACAGCTCCGTTCTCGAAGCGCAAGTACAGAGGCGCATCTCCTTCCACATCGAACTGGATCGTGCAAATCCAGTCTGACATCATCTCCTTGATCTTAGGCACAGTGTTGGCTTTCTCAACAAACTGAGCCAAAGTATTTTTCACTCTGCTCATAGGCGAACCAACTTCGACATGCAGCGCTACCCAGATCCTATAAGAGTCTTTACGGCCGCCTGCCGAACTCTCGCTTGACTTTCTTCATCAATGCTTCATCTGTGAACAGGTCGACTGATGTCAGAGCCATCGCCTTCGCCGCAACGAGCATAGCCTCATGTCCTCGTTCCGACACCGAGGCCTCCGCAAACTCCCGGCTGTGGCCTGCCAGCTTCTTAGGTCCTATCGCTATGTTCGGATGAATGGAAGGGACTACATAACTGATATTGCCCATGTCGGTCGAACCCTTACCTGCCTTGGGATCGGGTGCTTGGACTCTCTCGCCCAGAGCCTTCAGGTTCCTCTCGAACAGCTTTGCCATCGTCATATTGTTCTTCATATCATCCAACGCTCGCGGCCGCACAATGAACTCCAACTTAGCGCCCGTAGCAGCGGCAGCTCCCTGAGCACATTTCTTAACCCTTCTGAGGATCTTGTCCTTGTACCTGCGATCGGCTGCACGTACGTAGAAGGAGGCGGCAGCGGTTTCCGGCACGATGTTCGGCCGCTTCCCCCCATCAGTAATTATCCCGTGAATCCTCACATCGCTTCTTACATGTTGGCGAAGAGCGTTTATTCCATTGAAGGTTTGGATCACAGCGTCCAGAGCGTTTACCCCTTTCTCGGGGCTTGAGGAGGCGTGAGTAGCCTTCCCCTTGAACTTGATCTCAACAGAGCTTATCGCCAAGATGTCCGCAACTACTTGGGTCTTGTTGCTCGGATGAACGATCATAGCCGCATCAAAATCCTTGAAGATTCCACTCTCGATCATTGTGACTTTGCCTCCGGAACCCTCCTCGTCAGGAGTGCCAAGAACCACTACGCTACCGTTCAGTTTCGGCATCACTTTACTCAGAGCCAGTCCGGCGCCAAGAGCCATCGTGGCTATTAGGTTGTGGCCGCACGCATGCCCGATCTCCGGTAGGGCATCATATTCCGCAAGTAAGGCTATCGTGGGGCCGTCCTGCTTCCCCTTGAAAGTCGCCTTGAAGGCCGTATTCATTCCAGCTACTTTTCTCTCGACCACAAAGCCGTTTTTCTCCAGATCCGCGGCAAGTAACTCTGAACTCTTACACTCCTGTAGCCCAAGCTCAGGGTTGCTGTGAATCGCCTTACTGACTTGCACCAGCCTATCTCTCATGCGGTCGACTTCTTGGGTGACTTGCTGTCGCAGCTCGGTTCTAAGATCGGCGCTTCCTTCCACGGGGTCCTCACCTTCGATCCTTTTGCTTCCTTATCAGGGCGCCAGGAGTCCTTCCTGTGTGGACGCCATTCTCCACAACCATCTCTCCATTGACCAGCACTGATACTATTCCTCTGGGGCGTTTCCTCGGCTCCATGTGATCACCCACATCTCTAATCTCATTCGGGTCAAAAACTACTATGTCGGCCTTCATTCCGTTCGCGAGGATGCCTCGATCCTTCAAGCCGAACCGTTGGGCAGGCAAACCAGTCACCTTCCTGACAGCCTCCTCAAGAGACAAGGTTCTCAACTCTCGCTGGTAAACCCGGAAGTACCTGGCGAAGCCTCCATAGGTGTTCGGATGTGGGTAGAACTTCGGCACATGCCTCGTCTCCCACCGGTAATCAAGCGCGAACGTGTCGATTCCGACCATGGCTCGCGGATGCTTCAGATAGGTAGCTTTCTCAGTTTCGCTTTGAATCATGGCTGGCAAAGCGCGTGTATCCGGGTCGCTCTGTAACACGTCGAACAGCGCATCTAGAGCATCCTTGCCCTTCTCCTGAGCCAGCTCAGCGATCGTCTTGCCAATCACAGCCTTGTCTCCGCTCTCGGTGATCTTTACGCGCGTTGCCCAATGCGGGTCTACTCTCGGGTTCAAAGCGTACCATTTGCCAGCATTCAAGATCTCCTTCAACTCGGACCTGAAGTCACTCAGCGCCAAGGCTCTAGCCAGTCCCTCAGGCGAACCAACCTCTCGAACCCAAGGACTCAGCAGAGCGATTAGAAACGAGCTTGTGAACACTCCTCCCGTGGTATTCGGTATGACGTCGAACCAGACCTCAACGCCGTCTTTCACGCCTTTATCGATCACCTCCAAAGTCGCCTTCGCAGAGGCCTCCTCGAGTATCGGCGGTGGAGGCGGGGTTATTGTGTACCCTGACAGCAGGTGGGAGATTTGGACTGGAATCCCGGCATGCTTCCCAATCTCCACAGCCTCGATCAATCCTTGAATCTTCTCTTGGGGCTTGGTCTTCTCGCGACGAAGTCCAGTCCTGCGCCAATGAGTCGAATATATCCCGCCGTACTTCGTGGCGACCTTCGCCAACTCCACAATCTCCTCAGTCTGCGAAAAGACTCCGGGAGGATAGTCCAATCCAGTAGAGAGCCCCCATGCGCCGGCCTCCATCGCGTTCTCGACGAGTCGCTTCATCTCCTCCAACTCATTCTCCTTGGGCTTCCGCTGCTGGTCTTCCCCCATGACCGCAACCCGAATCGTATTGTGACCAACGAATGTCACCAAATTCGGACTGAACCTTGTCCTCTGCAGCCGATCCATGAAATCGGGAAAGCTTTTCCAGTCAATGTCCAGACCGTACAGATCCTTGGCCTTCCGCTTGAAATCCTCCAACGGAACGATCTCCGGCGAGTAGTACTTGAACGGTCGCAGCTCATGGAGCGCATCGATATCCCAGAACAGGCTGAGCCAGTGATCTTTCAAGGGCGCTGGCGTGAACCCACAGTTGCCGCCTATGCATGTGGTGACGCCTTGCTCCACATAGCTCTCGGCCAAAGGGTACAGCAAGATCGTGTGGTCAGCGTGGCCATGCGCGTCAACAAAACCGGGTGAGACTGCGTCACCTTTCGCATCGATCACACGGGCAGCCTCAGCATCCCTAAGCTCACCAACGCCAACAATCCGATCGCCCTTCACCGCCACAGAGCCTTTGAAGGGCGCCTTACCGGTGCCGTCCACAATCAAGCCATCCCTTATCAAAAGATCACACTCAACCATTGCGATCACATGTGCGAACTAACCAAGAACCACATAAAGGACTTCCCAAGCCCACCCACGAGAAGCGCAATCATGTGCGAAGCGATGCTTGAATATCTGGAAAAGATCGAAAACCCTAGGGGGGGCTGGGGCCCACCTTTGTGTGCGGGCGCGTCCAGATCGTGCTGTCTTTCACCCTTCGGCGAAACCTGTATAAGCCCGGCGAATTCACGGGTGAAAACCAAACGTACAAATTCGAATCGGTATTCCGCCAGCTTCTACTCTCCTTTATGAATGTTGCTGCTTATGTTAAGGCTAGGAGAAGCCATGCGAGTCCTAGCCCTGTAATCGGGGCTGCGACCCATCCCAGTACTATGCGTAGCACTATGCGCCTGTTCATGATCGCGATGTCTTTGGCTTGTCCTATGCCAGCTATTCCTCCAACCGTCGCCTGAATTATCGAAACTGGAACTCCAAGTTGCGTGAAAAGATGAACCGTGAAGGCTCCACCAAGCTGAGCTACAAGCGCAGCCGCGCCAGTCAGAGCTAGGACTCTTTCATTAACCGTACTCACAACTCCGTAACCGAACAAGTAGATACCAGCCACGGCAGCTATCGACAAAAAAACCGAGAGCAGGATTGGGCTACTGACTGCGGATCTTGAGATTCCGTCGACTAACCCAACTCCGTTCGCTCCGAGGGCATACCCAACGTAGAAGGATCCACCCAGCGTCATGACAGCGTACATTCTTGCACGCCGGAATAGACTGCCCATTCTTCTGCTCGCGAGCTTGGTGACCTGATAGATCATAATTGAAAGGGCGGCGGCAACTAGAGGGGCGGCAACCCATGAGAGTGCAACCAAAGCAAAGAATCTCCAGTTTACTCCCATTTCCAGCAGAAGCCCTATCGGGAGGGCCGCCCCAATCATGGCTTGTGTCAGAGACAGTGGCAACTTCAGGGTCGTAGCCACCAGCATCACGATAAGAGTTGCCAGCAGGAGTATAGCCGTGGCCTTGTCGTTTGGGCTGGAGAGTACACCGCCATAGATAGCATTTGAAAGCTTCCCTCCCTCAATCACCGCTCCAGTGATAATTCCGAGCCCTCCCACCGTTGCCAAAACCAAGTACTCCAAGGACATTATCCCAGCACTTGTCTCGACACAAGCAGATGCATTGTTAGCTCCTAGAACAACACATACCAAAACAGCAAGTAGTATAGAGAAAAGAATCAGCGGCTGCACTCGTCACTCAGCCTTCGCGACTATCGCCAACAGTGTCTCTGATGAGTCCTCGGCGGCATCAGCTATTAGATCCAGAGATGAAATGAACTCCTTGATCTGTAAGAGTGTCAGCAAATCAATGTCAGACTTTTGAGAGTAAAGACGCTTCATCAGCTTGGCCTTTATGCCATCGGCAAGCTTCTCATGCTTTGTGACTTCCAATATGCCCTCCACAACGGGATCTGATCCTCGAGCAAGACTTTCAATTGCTACTTTGAGGGCCTTGGCTGACTGGGTTACCTCATCGATCATGTCGTACAGTGAATCTTGATCTGCGAGAAGGGAATGGAAAACAGATGTATGAATGTTGATTTCAGTCGCGGCCGTGGAAGCGTCCTTTGCAGCGTCAGCCATGTCGTCGATCTTTTCGAGCAACTCTAGGAAATGCTCGCTCAGGCCAGAAAAGAATGCTCCCCTGCAGATCTTCAAACCGGCGTCCTGTTTAACATCGTCTGCCAAAGACTCGAATGCTGCTATCATTGCAGCCTCATTTGACGCCAGCTCCCAGTCTTCTTCCGCGACGTAGGCAATCAGTTGCTTCAAGCTCTCTATCTGCTTGAAGACATAGCTCAGCAAGTCATCATAGAAGCGAAGAATCTGCCTATCTCCTCTACCAACAAACTGAATGCCTCTCCAAATAGACAATTCACGCACCGTGGCAGACTGTTAACAGGAAAGAAGTCAGCGGAACTTCCTACTAAATACGCTTGTTTTCAAGTTGTGAGCTGCGCTGTGATTCATGTTCCTTCCTTGAAGGATTTGAGGTATCTTTCCTGCTCAGGAGTTAGTGTATCGACTCGAATTCCCATCGTTTCTAGCTTTGTCCTCGCCACTTCTTGGTCTTGTTCCTTCGAAACGTTGTAGACCCCCGGCCTCATTGTCCTTCCCTCCTTGGCCAGATGGAGAAGTGATAGAAACTGGTTTGCGAAGCTCATGTCCATTATCTCTGAAGGGTGGCCCTCTGCTGCTGCCAAGTTCACGAGGCGACCTTCAGCCAAGAGGTAGAGCCTCCTGCCGTCGCGAAGCGTATACTCAACATTGTTCGGCCTGATCTCTCGCTTCTTGACGGCTATTCGCTCCAAGTCTTGAACTGAAACTTCGACGTTGAAGTGGCCTGTGTTGCAGAGGATGGCTCCATCCTTCATTCTCTCCATATGATCCGTTGTGATCACATCTTTGCATCCCGTTGCAGTGATGAATATGTCTCCTATCTTGGCGGCTTCCATCATCGTTGCAACTTCAAAGCCTTCCATGGCGGCCTTCAGAGCCTTCAGCGGGTCAACTTCGCATATGATTGGACGAGCGCCGAGTCCTGCTGCCCTCATTGCTACTCCTCTTCCGCAGTGCCCGTAGCCTGCGACCGCGAAGTTCTTTCCTGCAATGAGAACATTTGTTGCTCTGATGATGCCGTCAATCGAGGATTGGCCTGTCCCCCAGACATTGTCAAAGTCCCACTTAGTTTCAGCATCATTCACGGCAATTATTGGATATCTGAGCTGGCCCGCCTCATGCATGGCTCTAAGGCGATGTACTCCCGTGGTCGTTTCCTCGGTGCCTCCGATCACTCCCTTGAGCCGGTCCGCGCCCTTCTCGTGGAGCCTCATGACCAGGTCTGCTCCGTCGTCCAGTGTCAAGTTAGGTTTGAAATCGATCGTTTGATCGATGCACCAGTAGTATTCCTCTGTGTTCAGGCCGCGCCAACCGTAGACGCTTACGCCTTCCTTAGCTAGGGCAGCGGCGACATCGTCCTGAGTGGAGAGAGGGTTGCATCCGGACCATGCCGTCTCGGCGCCAGCTGCTCTCAACGCCTCGACTAGAACTGCGGTCTCCTTCGTAATGTGAAGGCAGCCGGAGATGCGAAAACCACTAAGCGGCTTCTCATTGGAATGCCTATCTCGTAGCCTTGCCAGAACAGGCATTCGCGTAGCTGCCCACTCGATCTTCAACCTGCCAGCGTCGGCCAGACCTAGGTCCCGAACCTTAAATGGCATAGTCTCACAACTCACGGGAAATCAATCCTTTAGAGATTAAGTCGGACATCTTCTAAATGAACCTATTCAAGTTGAGAGATGGCATGTTCCTTCATATAGTAGCCAGATCGGCAACCAAGTTTCGAGAACCTCCGCTTAACGTTAAGGTGACTCGCGTCCGATATTGGGACTGTCTTTGATATTGTCAGATTTTCAGGAAGGTGCGCGATGGTTGAATTTGAAGGAATTCGTTCGGCGCTACGGGGAACCATATTCCAGGCTTCTCGGTATAGATTTGGAAAGTGGCAGATCAAGTGAGGTCTTCAAGTGGTTTCTAGCATCGATACTGTATGGTAAACCCATCAGAGAGTCTTCTGCAACGAAGACTTACAGATGTTTTGAGAAGCGGAGAATTCTCACTCCAGACAAGATCCTCAAGACAGGGTGGGACGGACTTGTCTCGGTCCTTGATGAGGGAGGCTACACGCGGTACGATTTCAGCACGGCAACAAAGCTGCTGAATATCGCACAGGTCCTGATGAAAATGTACCCAAGAGACTTGAATAAGCTTCACAACGTAGCAGTCGACAGCAGAGACCTAGAAGCCAGAATAATGGCGCTCGGGAAAGGCATAGGCCCAACGACCACATCGATCTTCCTCAGAGACATGCGAGTGATATGGCCGAAGGGCGATCCAAAACCCACCCCACTAATCAGGCAGGCCCAGAAGAGCTTAGGAATTAAGGACCTGAAATCCTACGCTAAGCGGAGTGGACTGGACCTCGTCCGATTGGAGACTGCGCTGTTGAGACTGGCGAAGGATTTCCTCAGGCGAGGTCTACGTTCGCCGGTGAAGAGACGGACACGACGATTGAACACAAATCCTGCTTCCGTCTCACGTAATTGATTACCCGGCTAGATTTCGTCGAGCGGAAAAATTGGCCGCCTAACATGTTTGTATGGAAACTGCTTCAGGTTCGGGCTGGCTACGCCTAGTGCGTCAACCTCAATTATCTCTTTGGCGAACGGTTCGTATGCTGCTCTGAAATGTCCTCTCGACTTTACGACGAGAACCTTCTTCTCCGTGGGTTCGATGCCATGCCTCCTGAATATCTCAGGATCGTTCGGCGCCATCTTTCGCTCGGCCAAGATAAGGTCGATGCCATCCACATCTAAGATCACGCTTCGACCGACCTCACCCTTCGAACCAGTTCCCATCGGACCCTTGTGCACGAATACCCCGTCAGTGATTGTCTTGACTCGGCCGGTAACCTCGACTGGCGGCCCATGAAAACCGTCGGTCTTTCCGCCAACTTTCATCGTGACCGTTGCCCCTACCCCTGCTTCGATTGCTTTGGCTACTGCTTCAGGGTCCTTGATCAGTGCAAATCCCACGTTTCTCGCACCCATTTCCATCAAGGTTCTGAGCACTACTGTTCCATCGCCTGACCCACCGCCACCTGGATTGTCTGCGACATCCGCCAGAATTACAGGTCCCTCCTTCGCCTCTACGGCTCTTCTAACAGCCTCAGGGACAGGTGTCAGTGGTTTGAGGAATTCCTTTCGAAGGCCCCAAGCGAAATCTGAGAGTTCCTGCGAGTATTTCTCAGCCAGATCTCGATCATTGTTTGTTATGACTACTACGCTGAATCCTGACTCCTCAGTGTCTGCAAATGGGAAGCCTCCGGCCACGTTGATATTGATGACGGCCGGATTCCGCTCCATGGTGTATGCCCTCTCAAAGATCTTCACCATCGGACCCTCGGTAGTTCTCATGTTGATTGTGGGCGGCATCATGGGAGGCTTACGCAAAGCCTTCACAGGCTTGATCTTTCCCTCGACCATAGCGACCGTCGCGTTACACGCCTCAACAGCCCGCTCGTAAGAATCAACATGAGGGTTTGTGTTATGGCCGAAAAGCAAATCACATGATTGCACCAACAAGTTTGTTATGGTTGCATGAAGATCCAGTGTACAAGCGATCGGAACTCTAGGTCCAACAACTCCTCGGACCGAATGCAAAAAATCCCCTTCAGCGTTCCCTACCCCTTCTGCCACCATGGACCCGTGAAGCAATGCAACTACTCCGTCAACCTCTCCGGCTCTTTTGATATCGTCAAGGATCCTTTCCTTTAGAAAGCGGTATGCCTCAGCGGTGACGGTCCCTGAGGGCATCGCATTCGCGGCAACAGTTGGTATCAGCTCAACATTGTTCGATGCCGCTGCATCCATAACGCCTCCGATAGATGTCTTAGTGCCCCTGAATTGCTTGAACATCTCCTCGCCATAGCAAAGGGAACGTTCCTGAAAGTGGCGAAGCTCCGTCTTGACCGAGCTGAACATGTTCGTCTCATGGCTCAGCATCCCAACGACAAACCTCATCTGAACCACAACTCCACACATCTCACCTGAGCATTCGAGTACTTATCGTTTGACATATCATGGAGAAGTTGTCCTAGCGCTACGGAAACTCGCAAAGACGAAACGACAGGATCGACAACTCTCGAAACTTCTAGGGACTCCCCGTTCTACAGCTCGACTTGAATCGTCCTCTCGAGACCTTTCATCCAATCAGAGGCTCTACGAGGACGTGCGCCGTTAGGCGTCCTGGTCAAGCGAATCTTGAAGCGCACGATCTTCCTCTCATCTTCATAGATAGGGGCGGGCACATTTGGGAACCCCGCGTATTTCTCAAGTGCAACATGAATCCTGTTGACCAAATCTTCAGGTATCGACTCCGATGGAAGCAGGTCTGCCTCTGGCTCTGGCGTGGCTTCAACAATCATCCAGTAATGAGATCCAGGATCGGCTGCATCCCAATGCATTCTGAAAGTGTAGTCCCTGCCATCAATCCTTTTAACGAACATGCCCTTACCCACACAATCCACTGTGGAACCGAGATATAGCATTAGAAGTTGACGGACAAGTCACTCACGTAGCCTCCACCAATTATCGTTTGTGGCGGATCTCCTTGGCAACATTTTCCGCCACAGTCAATGTGTGTTCGACGTCTTCCCTGTCGATACCCCTGTGAGTGACCATCCTCACGCGCCCTAACTCTTGCGCGCCGGCCTTTATGCCATGTTTGCCAAGTTCGGCAACCCAGCCCTTTCCATCTACTCCAACGCCGCTTACGTCGTAAAGAACGATGTTCGTTTGAACCCGCGAGAGATCTACGGAGATTCCTTCAATCTTTGACAGCCCTGCAGCCAACAGTTGGGCATTGGCATGATCATCCTTGAGACGTTCAACCATCTTCTCGATCGCAATTATCCCCGGAGCAGCGATTACCCCAGCTTGCCTCATTCCTCCTCCCACCATCTTACGGTATTTCCTCGCGCGATCGACAAATTCACGCTCTCCCACCGCCAGCGACCCTATGGGCGCACTCAACCCTTTGGAGAGGCAGAACATCAACGTGTCAACATGCTGCGTGAACTCTCGTACGTCAAGCCCCAACGCCACGGCGGCGTTGAATATCCTCGCGCCGTCCATGTGAACTCTCAAGCCCCGACCCTTGGCAAGATCGCAAACCGCCTTGATCTGGGACGGTGACCATATTGTCCCGCCGGCACGGTTGTGTGTGTTCTCGATACAAATCAGACTCGTAGGAGGAAAGTGAATGTTGGGAGGCCTCAGCACTTCCTCGATATCCTTCGGAGCCATCACTCCCATGTGGCCCTTCACGAGGCGCGGTATCAATCCGCCCAGAGCTGAGAACGCACCAACCTCATAGTAGTACATGTGGGCCTCTTCCTCCAAGATGACCTCATCTCCTCTCTTCGTTTGACTCATCACGCTCACGAGGTTCGCTTGGGTTCCACTCGTTGTCAGCAGCGCAGCGTCCTTGCCCATCTTCTTGGCGGCAAGCTCCTCCAAACGGTTGACGGTGGGATCTTCCTTGTAGACATCGTCACCAAGCTCAGCGGTTCTTATCGCGTCCAGCATCTCCTCGGTAGGAAGCGTGACCGTATCACTCCTCAGATCGACTATTCGCATCCGAACTCGCCACAACCCACTACGAAACATCAGACATAGTAATAAATCGTCGCCGAGGCCACTATACCGAGTTCGCTCCAGAACAGAGTTGAAACGAGAGATGGATGAAGCAATTCTCCAGTTACATAAACGCGCCACTGTCGTAGATGCGCATATCGACACGCTACTCGACATAATGACCCCACCCGCCAGACCTATGAAATTCCCAACGCCACGAAACTTTGCAGAGCGATTGGACAAGGGGCATGTGGACCTACCGCGCCTCTTAGAAAGCGGTGTCGATCTGGAGGTCTTTGCCGCGTACATCCAGCCCGAATACAAGATCGAGAGAGCACTTCACCGAATGATGCAGCTAGCCGACAGATTCTATCAAATGCTTGACGCCCACAAAGACAAGATGATGCCGTTTACCAAGGTTAGCGATGTGTACGAGGCCGAAAGAAGCGAAAAGATAGCAGCCATGCTCTCGATCGAGGGGGGAGAAGCTGTCGAGGCTGATCTCGGCATCTTCAGAATGTTGCATAAGCTAGGCGTCAGGGCGATCACATTGACTTGGAACGAAAGAAACCAGATCGCGGACGGCGCAGCAGAGGGACGGACCAAAGGCGGCCTAACGAACTTCGGTGTTGAACTCGTCGGCGAGATGAACAAGCTCGGAATGGTTGTAGATGTTTCACATCTGAGCGACGCCGGGTTCTTTGACGTAATACAAACAACGAAGAGCCCAATAATCGCCTCCCATTCAAACTGCCGTGCTTTATGCAATCACAGGCGAAACCTAGCGGATGAGATGATCAAACTTCTCGCGGACAACGGTGGCGTCATGGGGATGAACTTCGCACCCGCGTTTGTAGATGAGAAGAAGGATAACGCGACTCTGGAAAGAGTCCTTGACCACGTTGATCACATAATCAAGACTGTGGGAGTCGACTATGTAGGCCTCGGCTCAGACTTTGATGGTATTGAGACTACTCCCAAAGGACTGGAAGACGTGACCAAGATGCCATACTTCACTGAGGGACTTGTGAGGAGAGGTTACAGGGAAGACGACATTCTGAAGATACTTGGAGGCAATTTCCTGCGAGTATTCAAGAAGGTCATAGGCTGACAGGCCACGACGGAAACTAAGATCGGACTCGTCTGCGGCATTGCGGAGAAACCCCCATATAGAGGAAAAAACTGTTCCATACCGGTGAGTCGGTTGAAGAGGCTATCAGTAATAGTCAGCCTCCTAGCATTGAGCATGATATTGGCTAACGTGGTGTCTGCAGGCGCAGCGCCTGATCAAAGAAGGTTCTCACTGGCATATTTCGATGTTGATGTTGCCTATCCTACCAACGGAAAGCCGGGAGAAACAATCACAACCTCGGTAACCGCAACCGCAAAGAAGGACTGCGAAGTCCAAGATCTGTCCGTTGAATTTTTCGTGTACTCTGCCTCCGGAGAACCCAGATCTATTGGAAGCACATCGATCGTTAAGCAGGCCAACGTAGCCTCAGGGAACTCCTTCCAAAAAAGCGCCGCACATACGATCCCGACAGATGCGCCACGAAGTTTCTTGATGGCCGTGGCGTCGGAAACCGTCAGAACCTACAGTTATACCTACTCTTACTACTATGCATATCCGTACTGGTGGTGGTACAACGCGAGCCGCTACTGGTGGTGGTACCCGGTCTACTATGGCTGGAGGACCTACATGGACACCGTGGACAAGGAAACCGGCCCTCTCACATATGTCTTAGCCACAACACCGGAGTACACCCAAATCAAGGCCGACCACGACAAGTTGACCTCGGACTACAACAAGCTTTCCTCAGACTACTCCACGCTGAGTACGCGATATACTCGACTGGACGAGGAGCGTCAAAGACTCGTTGCAGAGAATGAGAATCTCACTCAAGCACTAGCCCTGACTAGAGTTGCAGCATACTGTCTTGTCGTGACTCTTGTCGTTGTTGTGGCATTGATGTATCTACAGAAGAAAGGAATGATAGTCGTAAGGCTCCAGAAACCACCAACAAAACAGTAGCGAAATCTCCTCTTTTCTGTCCACTCGTTCCCACGCGTCGCTGCCTGATCGAACGAGCGTTTCCCACGTTCTTCGAATAGGGAGTTCGCTCACAACGAAAGAGTATGTGACGGAGCTGCATCCTGTTCACATGTTTCTGTCAACTGTCGTCATAACAAGCAATGAAGAAGGTTTTCATATACGATTGTCTGCGCCTGAGAAGGTTTTTCCGAGGGCTTTTTGAGGCGTAAGTAGTGCCGAAAGTTGATTTCACTCAAGACAGACCTTGAACCCTTGAGGTGATCTTAGTGGAGGGGGTCTTGAGGACCGACAAGCAGATAGGTAGACCACCAACGTACACTTCACCCAGGCCAAGATATCAAAGCCGAAGCCTTAGTCTGCCAAAGACGCACTGGGAATTTCTAGAGGCTCTGCGCGATCGCAGACAGGATCCAACAGTCAGCGACACGGTCAGAAGCATCATAAACATGGTCAGAGAGCAAATCGAGCAGTCAGACCAATCCTCGATCAGGAACCAAACCGTTCCAGTCAACAAAGTCCAGCGATCATCGGCACTGATGTAGGTCCTCTTACTTCAGCTAACTGCGGGCTGTCGAGTGGGCAAGTAGAATTAGAAATAACTGACTTTTCTCTAAATTGAAAAGAACCGTCTGGCATTTTCCGTTGTGATGTCAGATATCGCTTGCGTGTCAACTCCCCTCAGTTTAGCAACAGCGTCAGCTATTGAAACGAGGAAAGCCGGCTCGTTTCTTCCTCCCCTGTATGGCTGTGGGGCCAGCCAAGGGGAGTCCGTTTCAAGAACAAGACTACCTATAGGAATATTCTTTGCGACTTCGTGCAAGCGACGGGCATTGGGAAAAGTGACGGGCCCGGCCAATGAGATCATGCACCCAAGTTGCACATATGATGACGCCATGTCCAGACCCCCGGACCAACAGTGCATCAAAACCCTCTTCCCAGAGAACTCTCGCAGAACCTTGAGTGTCTCTTGTGCCGCATCTCTTTGGTGAACTACGACGGGAAGAGACAGCTCCTCTGCCAAAGCTAGTTGCAGCTCGAACGCCTCCATTTGCCGATCTCTTGGTGAAAGGTTGCGATAGAAGTCGAGACCTATCTCCCCGACTGCGACAACCTTGCTCTTCTTTGCTAGGTTACGTAGAGCCCTCGCCATACTCTCAGTGAATGACTTGGCGTTGTGTGGGTGAATGCCGACCGCCGCAACCACACCTTCATGTTGCTCAGCGATGTTTACGGCCTGCCCAGATGCCGCCAAGTCATACCCAACATTCACGATTGCGTTGACGTTCTTCGTCCTCGCACGCGCAATAACCTTGATCCTGTCTAAGTCGAACGACGGCCACTGCAAATGTGCGTGAGTATCAACGAGCATTAGCCTAGGAACGCCCTCCTATCAACCGACGGTGTTCTTGAGCCATGCAACGATCCATCACGACCGTCAGACCGGCTCTTGAGGCGACTGCAGCAGCAACGACGTTCACTATTCCGAGCTGCATCCACACGACTCTCAACTTACCAAACTTCTGCTTTAGTCTAATTGCTTGGTCCATCACACCAAGAACATCTTCAGATCTCCGAAACACATCAACAACTTCTATTTCCCTAGCCAACTCGTCAGGGATCTCATCCAAGCTGGGATAGGTGTTCAGCCCCATGATCGATGCAGCAGTCGGATTCACCGGAACGATTCGGTAGCCATTCCCCTTAAGGTACGCTGCGACTCTTCGACTGTCTTTATGCGGATCCTTTGAAATGCCTACAACGGCTACAGTCTTGTAGCTTGAGAGTATTCTTCGGATTTCCTCACCCGAACTCATCGCATGAACCTCACTGATTCCTCTCATGGACCGAGTGCCTTAAAGGACTGCGTGAAAACTTGAAAGCGATCCGAGCCATAGGTCAGTGATGTCAGATGCGATGCAGAACCCTCGGTAGAACTGAGCTCAAAGTCTCCGAGGTGGGCTTCGGGGGCATTCCTATACAGACAGTCAGCCATAGAGAGGCGGTGGCTGTCGTTCGACGGGCCTTGAATCTTGAAATCAACTTCCTAGATACCGCGCGAGCGTACACAACAAGCGAAGAGAGGATTGGAGAGGCGATCAAAGGGCAACGAAGCAAATGTGTGATCTCAACCAAGACGGTTGCACGGACTGCTCAGCAGGTGGAAAAGGACCTTCACACAAGCCTCTCACTACTTGGAACATCAAGCGTCGACTTGTACCAGCTCCATAACGTAAGCAGCGACGAAGCCTTGAAGGAGGTCATGAAGAGTGGAGGAGCCCTAGATGCATTCAAAACCGCTCGGCGAGAAGGAAGAATCGACTTCATAGGAATAACAAGCCACAGGCCAAGCGTTCTCATCCAAGCACTAAACAGCGGTGAATTTGACACGATCATGGTCCCACTGAACTACGTGGAGCGCACACCCCTTCAGGAGCTCATCCCACTCGCGAACAGACGGGACATAGGAACGATCATAATGAAGCCGCTCGGCGGAGGGGCTTTTGCAAATGCCGTGGAGGCGCTGAAGTTCGTGCTTAAGCAACCGATCTCAACCGTCGTGCCAGGGGTATGCTCGATTCAGGAGGTTGAACAGAACGCAGCGGTTGGAAGCATGCCGCTGGTATTGGAAAGAGAGGCAGAGGCCCGCCTAGAAGATCAGGCAAAAGTCCTGGGACGCCTGTTCTGCAGGGCGTGCGAGTACTGTCAGCCATGCCCTGAGGGCGTCCCAATATCATCCCTTCTGCGGGTGGACACGTTCATCAAACGTATGGGTTGGGACAGTTGGTATACGAGAAACCGAGACGCCATAGAGAAATATGAAAAATGTCAGCAATGCCGACAGTGCGAATCGAAATGTCCGTACCAACTTCCAATACTGGAGCTCATGGCTGAGAAGGTAAGATGGCTCCGTGAGCAGTATGGGCATATCATCGCTTGAGAGTGTATCTTGGGAGGCCGGCCGAACGCAGGCGGAATCACCGGTCCGAGGACCGAGGAAATGGTGGATGGGTCCGGCGGTTGTATATCTGGGATCCTTGGCCTCCTTGATCCTCAATCAAGCTGCCGATCAAATTGCGAGTACGCTCCTTTCACGTGTTGCGCTTCAAATGTTGGTCTTCGCCATACCACTATTCATCATCATTTTCTACGTTAGAGTTCTTGAGAATACGAGCTTTTGGTCATCTATCGGATTCGTGAGAATCTCTTGGCCGAGGCTCATTGCATTCACTCTCATCTTGAACTTCGTATCATATGTTTTGAGTACATCATTGTTTATGGCGGGAGAATATCTGACACCGAGATTGCCAGAAGGAACTCGATATGATCCAGGAGCCGTACAGACGGCATTCCAAGATCTCCCAAGAGCTGCGTACTGGTACATGATTTTCACCTCGGTCGTTTACGCAGGTTTCGGGGAGGAGGTGACGTTTAGAGGATATGTTCTAACTCGGTTGCGAAGGAAGGGGCAGCTATTTGCCGTCACAATAAGCGCACTTATGTGGAGTTCATTACATCTTTGGTACTTACCCGTGCTGGGATCCACTGGCATATGGCAGCACGTGGATGTGTTTCTTACGGGAATGCTGTTCGGCGTAGCGTATGTGAAGATGGAGTGCATTCTGCCACCAATTGTGGTTCATGGTTTTACGGACATACTGCTGCCGCTGTCTTTCCTATATCCAAGCGGCGCTGTCGACACCGGAGCCTTCGTCATCCTAATACTCGGCCTAGTCACAACAGCAGGGTTCGCTATCTACCTGGTTTACCAGAGGTTCTTTCGTACGCGCTTGCGTACTTAATGGAACAAGAATAGCGCCTTACTCCGGACATTCCTCAATGATTCTCACGCCAGAGGAGGTCCCGATTCGCGATGCACCAGCTTCAATCATCGCGATTGCATCTGAGTACGATCTTATACCGCCTGCCGCCTTGACGCCTAGAGAATCACCCACCGTTTTTCGCATAAGCCGAATGTCCTCGACTTTCGCCCCTCCAGCGAACCCTGTCGAAGACTTCACAAAGTCAACTCCAACATCTTTCGCAAGCGAACACATGTTGACTTTTTCGTTCTCTGTGAGAAAGCAGGCCTCGATAATGACCTTAAGGATCATGCCTTTTCCTTTTACTACCGAAGCCACTGATTCCATGTCTGTCCTCACATCATCGAGGCGCCCGGACTTCAGAGCCCCTATGTTTGCCACCATATCTACCTCAGACGCCCCATTTCGAATCGCTTCTTCCACCTCAAATTTTTTCACCTCAGATGTAGTGGCTCCTAGAGGGAACCCAACAACCGAACATACAGCCACCCTGGAACCACGCAGGAGCTTCGCTGCGAATCTAACATTCACCGGATTTACGACAACAGCTTTAAATCCGTAGGTTCTTGCCTCCGTGCAGAGGCGAATTATGTCGTTGTCTGTTGCGTCCGGCTTCAGGTTGGTGTGATCTATCGATCGAGCAAGCTCAGCTCTCTTCAATTCTTATCACATCTAACGCAAATAGAAGGTTTGCATCCTAACGAAGTTCTCGTTACTAAAGACTTCGGCAAGTATCAAAATGCAGTAAGACCAGGTGACCGTGGCTCAGATGAAAGGTTCAAGAAAGAGCAACATCAATTCAAGGGCCTGAGAGGGAGACGCAAACGTCAGAGAGAATCAGGGTGGCTCTAAAGTCTGTTGTGGGAGCTGGCTATCAGTTAGACAAAGATTGCCTCGACCTACTGCGTCTTCTCGAGGGAAAACTTGACTTGGAGCAACTCACTACGGCGGTCGTCGATGAGGCAACTAGAGCCAAGCTTTCGCCACCCATAATCGATAAGACCTTCCTCGAAAAGGTCGCTCTCAAAATCAGTCCAGAGGAAGGAATCAGTGCAACGCCGGTTCTTCCCAACGGCGTTGCCGCAACGGTCCCTTACGCCAAGGAGGCTAAGGCGCGTCTTGAGATTCTTGATGATCAAGGCCTAGAGATGGGATCGAAAGCAACCGTGGAAGACTTCTGCCGCTATTTCCAAACGAGATTCAGGAAGCTTCGAGAAATCCTTAACGAACGGCTGGATGCCCGCGGCGCCGGAACAATCGGTCAGGCATTGGAAGCCCGACTCAATGAAAAAGTGAGGTTCGTCGCCATGATTATGGACAAGAGAGCCCGAACGGCCCAGATCTTCCTGAACGTGGAGGATGACGAGAATTCGGCCGTGCTAATAGTGCAGAAGAACAATATCGACGCCTTCGCAACGGCTCAAAGCGCACCTTTGGATCAGGTCGTTTATATTGAAGCTGTTCGAGGAAAAGGGGAGGTCTTTATTTGCGAAAGACTAAGTCTCCCAGACATCCCTGAGCATCGGCCCAAGCGATCAGATGAACCCGTGCTCGCTGCGTTGTTATCAGACATTCATGTTGGAAGCAAGACCTTCTTACGCGAGGAATTTACTAAGCTGATCCTATGGCTGAATGGGAAGGCCGGTACACCCGCTCAACGGGAGCTTGCAGGCAGGGTCAAGTATGTTGTGATCGCTGGTGATTTGGTCGACGGCGTGGGTGTATACCCCGACCAAGACCGTGAGCTAGCCATCCCTGATGTCTATGCTCAATACAAAGTTGCCGCGCAATTCATCGAACAGATACCTGATTACATCGAAGTAGTATTCATACCGGGAAATCACGACGCTACCAGACAAGCACTTCCACAACCTGCGGTGGCGAAGGAATTCGCTGAGCCCGTTTACAATGCGAGAAGCATCAACGCTTTGGGAAATCCTGCACGACTTCAGTTGCATGGAGTACAGTTCCTGGTCTATCACGGCCGTTCACTCGACGATGTTGTGGCAACTGTCCCTGGGGTTACCTTCCAGAACTCCGATAAGGCCATGGAGCACCTCCTGAGATGCCGCCACTTGGCGCCCGAGTATGGAAAGAGAACTTCCATCGTTCCGGAAAAGGAGGACCGCTTGGTCATACGCGACGTGCCGGATGTCTTTCACTCTGGCCATGTTCACGTTCTGAAGCACAAAGAATATCGAGGCACCGTCATTGTGAATTCTGGGGCATGGCAGAGCCAGACAGAATACCAACGAAAGATGGGGCTGGTCCCGACCCCTGGAATTCTGCCTGTACTTAATCTGCAGACTCTACAGGTAAACCAAGTTGACTTCACAAAGGCGTAAGAAACAACTGTTGAAGGTGTTGGCGGTTGAGGACGGATCCTTCTCGAAGGCCGACAGGTGCTGTCTTCTGGTCGGCGTCGTAGCCACCTGCAACACTATCGAGCGAGTGATGCTCGACTGGATTCATATCGACGGAACGGACGGCACGGAGAAGGTTGTCTCGCTTGTCAGACGCTCTGAAGGAGTTGATGTGGTCATGCTGCCTTCAGTCTCACTCGGCGGATTTAACGTGACCAACCCGTACAAGCTGCACAAGCAACTCAAGTTACCCATTGTCATAGCCAACCCTGAGAGACCTCGGCTACGAGCCGTCCGCGACGCGCTCAGACAGCACTTTCCAGACTGGAGGCGGAGGGTAGTGGTTTTCGACTTAATGGGCTCACCCGCTGTCCTCCAGCTCGGAAGAGAAGAGGTGCTGTACTTCTACTCTGTGGGACTTCCCGTGAAGAGAGCTAGAACCATTCTACGGAGCCTTACCGTCTTTGGCAAGAAGCCGGAGCCCCTTCGAGTCGCGAGGATAGTCGCACGTGCGTTAAGTCCTACGTCGCCTCTCAAGGCAACGTGGCGAGTATGATGTCAGGCGGGAAACCAACGCCTCATCGGCGAATATGTCCAGTAATGTCTTTGGAGAAATGCCTAGTCGTATCTTCTTCGTCCTTCCGTGTCGGCCAAGGCTCACTACACGGGCGTTCAGGATCCCCAGTACGTCAAGTTCGTTGAGGAGTCCGCTCACCCTCCTCTGAGTGAGGGGTTCCACATTCGTCGTCCCGCAGAGTTCCTCATACACATTGTAAACGTCGCCAGTGATCGCCCCTACGCCGGTCCGGTCATTAATGAGATATGTCGCCGCGAGAACTATTTTGGAGTGAAGCGGCAGCGATCTCAGGACCTCAGCAACTCTGTCGTCTTCGATCTTCCGCTGCGCTAACTTCACGTGATTCTCGTCTACGATGTTTGCACCTTCTCTCTCTGCAAGTTCAGCCGCGACGCGCAACAGGTCTAGGGCCCTTCGAGCGTCTCCATGCTCTCCCGCCGCAAGAGCAGAGCACAACCGGAGGGACGACTCAGGTAGGGCGTTCTCAATGAATGCCAGCCTTGCCCGCGCGAGCAATATGTCGTAGAGTTCGTCCGCAAGATACGGGCGGAACACGAGCTCCTCCTCGCTCAATGAACTCAGGACCCTCGGGTCGAGGAAATCCTTGAAGTGAAGATCGTTTGATATGCCGACGATCCCTATCCAGCTTCCCTTCAAGGATTCGTTTATCCTCGTCATCTCGTACAGGAGGCCGTCGTCGTTCTGACGCTTTACCAAGGCATCAACCTCATCAAGGACTGCTATCATGCACCGTTTCACCGACGCAAGTGAGTTGCGGAACCGATCGAAGACCTCACCGGATGCCAACCCCGTGAATGGAACATTGACCGATAACGCGTGGCATAGTTCCGCAAGAACGCGGTAGTTCGTTCCTGCCAGACGACAGTTCACGTAGGATACGCGGATCGGTGCACCTGTCTCAGCTGCCTTTCGTTCGAGGTGCGAAAGAACGAGCCTCGCTACGGCTGTCTTGCCCGTGCCTGTCTTTCCGTAAATGAAGGTGTTTGAGATTTTGGAGCCGCTAAGAGCGGGAGCGACAATGGCGCCGAGCTTATGTATGTGCTCGTCTCGGTGCGGCAACGCGTCCGGCATATAGTCATGGCGAAGCACATCTCTATTTGCAAAGATCTTCGTGCCTGACAAGAATCTGTCGAAGACACGATCCAAGATGACGCCGGAACTCAGGAAAGAAGCCTCCGTTCGACGCAAACTTCGACCTGAAATATTAACCGTTCTTGTACAGGAAAAGCGAGTTAAAACAACAAATCTCTACAGTTCGCCTCGGTTACCGCTGGTCCACCGGGATCGCGCAAGCGACGCCGGCACCCCTCGATTTCCACTGGAATGACTTAACTTCAGGTGGGAGGTGTTTGGGTCTGTTGGTATAGTAGACTCCAAACGGTTAGGGTCGACTGTGTTGTTAAATCGTTTCGGTATAGTTCTCTGTACTTCCAGCACTTTCGTCGTCGTCTGTCCGAAGCCTTCACCGAGGGTGGATGACTCCAGTCGAAGTGAGGGGGGTCGGGTGCACTGGAAACGTCTTAGTTAACTGGGGCGAATGGACCATGTGGGGAACCCATCGCAGAGCCAATATGCATGTTCCGCGGAATAGGTCATTCACTTTTCGTGAATAGCGCCAATGTGCGCCCTCTTTCGCAAAAGCGCAGCCATTCACGTCGCTAGTCCGCCGACTCTGCTCTTCCTAGTGAACCGGATGCGCACGTACTTCACCAAAAAATGTATTAACTTGTGAACGGAAGAACCGCTACCCTGAGCGTTGGTGAGAGAGTGCCGGCCCGCAAGGTCAAGGTCGAATTCTTCGATGACATGGGCACGAAGCACACTATCACTCTTGAGGGAGCGCTCACCAAGGAAAAGATCGGTAGAGTCCTAGATTACGTAGAGTTGATGGGCAGGCTACCCAACTCTCCTGGTGACGGTTCGCACCAGTCGTCTCGCCAGAAGTTCGAGAGAATGCGCGACATCCTTTCAGATTTTCGAGGCAGGGCGTTTAAGTCGAGCGACATCCAACGCGTGTACGAGGAGACACATGGAGAGTCCATAGGCCTAAGCACGGTGTGCACCTACTTGTCCCGGTTCGTGGAGAGAGGCGTAGTGATCCGCACAGGTTCGTCGGCCGAATGGCTGTATACAATGAAGCCGCCAGGAACATTCTCATGGGATAATATCCTGTCGAAGTGACACGTCCTCGCAGGTCTTCAGAACCTTCCTTCCCTCCTCCGTTAAGGTGTACTTTGGCGTGTACCCATGTATCTGCGTTTCAAACATACCTAGCTCAACCATTTTCCTCGCCATTCTGCTCGTATGCTCCCTGCTGCGGCCTACGACATGAGAGATCTCGGTCGAAGATTTGGCGCCAGTAGTCACTGCTTGAAGCATTCTGAGATGCGCTTCAGAGAGTCGATGCGTCTGCGGGTGGGTAGGTGTTTGTGACGGCCCTGTCTTAACCGCCTCGATGTCTCGTCGCAGTCTCTCATTCTCACTCATTAGGCGTGAAACAGCCTTCCTGATCTTGATCACACTGTCTGTGAGTTGCTTGTTGGCCATGAGTGCCGTTTCGATGTTCCGTGCTAGTTGGCCCAGTTCTTGGACAGCTGCATCCCCGGACACATTTCCCGCTTTCGCCGACTTCAACTGCTCCACTTCACTGCGGACCACGTCTATCACCCGCCTCTGGTCGTCAAGACGCTTAATGATTCCCATCACTGTCCATTCTCCGAGCTGCGACGACTGGGACTCGTCGCGTCTTTTCGATGGTCCAGCCAATTCTGAGTTGCTCCGTCAACATGAGGTTTGAGAGGAGCGTATATCTACGTTTTTAACAGCGACTTGAATCTCCTCACTCGACTATGGCTGGGGCAAGGGTTGGACAGGATAGGCGCCAAGCTACGCTTCAAGGGAATTGTGCAAGGAGTCGGCTTCAGGCCATTCATTTACAATTTGGCGACTCGGCATGGGATAGTCGGCTATGTACGCAACTCGGGCGACGCTGGCGTCGAGGTCCACATCGAAGGAGATCGCAACAGAATTGACGGATTCATCCACGAACTGAGGACAAGATCGCCGCCAGTATGTCAAGTCGCGGACCTGCAGATTGAGTTGACAGATTGTTTCGAGAACTTCCATGAGTTCACCATTTATGTCAGCGATCGACGACGACCATCCTCCGGCTCGATGATCCCACCTGATATAGGGATTTGCCAGCTATGCGTTGACGACGTGTTAGACCAAACGTCAAGATGGTACTCCTATCCGTTCACATGTTGCGCTTCGTGTGGTCCCAGATTCACCGCAACGTTCGATCTCCCCTACGACAGAGATCGAACTAACATGACATCCTTTCCAATGTGCCCGAGCTGTCGTGGGGAATACGAGGATCCTAGGGATAGGAGGTTTCATGCGCAGGGGACCTGTTGCTCTTCATGCGGTCCGAAGATCGGACTTTATGACAACTCTGGGGTCCCTCTTGAGGAGAGCCAAGCACTGAGGGAGGCTTCTCACCTCCTTGATGAAGGTGCGGTCCTTGGAGTGAAAGGAATCGGCGGAATCCACATCGCATCTTCCGCGACTCAGGACAAACCTCTTCTGAAGATCCGCGTGCAGAAGAGGAAACCTTTCCAACCATTTGCCGTGATGTCCCGGGACATAGACAGAGTACGTGAGTTCGCATATGTTTCGGATCTTGAGGCACAGCTCCTGCAGGATTGGCGGAGGCCGATAATTGCTCTGAGGAAGTTACCGAACAACTCTCTCTCTGACCAAGTGGCGCCAGGCCTGGACACAGTTGGTGTAATGCTGCCGTACACCGGAATACACCTTCTCCTGACTCATCACTGTGAAAGCCCGGCTCTCGTTATGACGAGCGGAAACACCTCAGGATTGCCTATGGCGATCGGCAATGATGAAGGAATATGTCAGCTCTCGGATGTAGTTGACTATTTTCTGCTTCATGACAGAGAGATCATCTCAAGGTGCGACGACTCTGTTGTCAGAGTTTTAGGCGGTGTTCCCACCCTCATTCGACGGTCAAGAGGATTCGTCCCAACACCAATCAAAGTGCCAGTGACGGCTCGGAGTGATGTGATGGGAGTAGGAGCTGAGTTGAGGGCCGTGGGGAGCATTCTTCACGGGAGTCAGTGTTATCTCACACAGCACATTGGTGATGTAGATAACTTGGAAACGATGATCTTCCTTCAGGACGCTTTACAGCACATGTTGCGATTAACGGGAGTATCTTGTGAGGACCTCGTAGTAGTCCATGATGCGCATCCGAGATACCTGACATCGAAAATGGCGAAAGGCCTGTCTGAAAAATGGAACAGCAGAACTCTGTCAGTTCAACATCATCATGCCCACGCGGCCTCCTTGATGGCCGACAACGCGATCCCGCCGGACGAATCCATAGTTGCAGTAGCTGCGGACGGAGTAGGCTACGGCACAAATGGTGAAGCTTGGGGCGGAGAAGTTCTGGTTGCCTCATATGCGGACTTTGAGCGGGTAGGACACCTTGCCAAGCAGCCTATGCCAGGAGCAGACATGTGCACAAAGTTCCCCTTGAGGATGTGCGCCGCCATACTCGCCGAGCATCTTGACAACAACAATGTGAGGTCGATTCTTCTCTCCAAGAAAGGGAGAGGGAGCTTGGGAGAGGCTGACCTAGATCGGATGGAGGCACAACTCAAGAATGGTGTGATGGTCACTTGGTCCTCAAGCGCAGGAAGGGTCTTAGACGCTATGGCCGCTGGAGCGGGCATCTGTCTTGAGAGGACCTATGAGGGTGAACCTGCGATGAGGTTGGAGGCTGCCGCTGCAGCAGGGAACGCCGCCCCCCCACTCTCAATACATGATTCGATCGTTCGCCAAGGGGCGGTCCTGACAGTGGACACAACTCGACTCTTGCTCCAAGCACTGTTGGCTATTGGGAGGATTTCTGTCTCAGATGCTTGCGCGTCTTTCCAACACGCTCTGGCGAAGGCTCTGGCTTGGATCGCAATCTCGGCCGCAAGGGAGAGGAATATCCGACGAGTAGGAATAACCGGAGGGGTCGCTGTGAACGCCAGCATAGTAGAGACGACTCGGCGATGCGTCGAAGAAGAGGGATTGGTGTTCCTTCAGCATAGCCGTGTGCCCCCGGGCGACGGAGGGGTATCTCTAGGACAGGCGGTTGTAGCAGCTTCGAGGCTGTGATGCTGTGACATCACACCTCTCTTCGCCGTGCTCCTTGTACGAGGCCCGCAATCCCCTTCTGAAGCTCCTCGGCAATGAGCCTCGTAACTCTCAACTCCTCCTCAGTAATCGCTTCCGGTGAAGCCCTTCGCTGTTCCACGTATGCCTTGACTCGGCTAGCAATCTCTAGGAAAGGTTCGAGCTCTGGGGAGTCAAAGAGGCCTGCATAGCCAAGAAGGAGGATCGTGTAGATCGATGCCACTACATTGTCTCTGGCTTGATGTAATGTTCTATTGAACGATCCCCGGGTGAGATTGATCCTTTCGCGCCGAAGTTTCGTCCTTTCTTGTCCTGACAGGCGCTTACCCACCAATTCTTCTCCTAACAGCGAAATTAGAAGACTTTCGAACTGTATTTCCGTTAGATTCGAATGCTGTAGAAGGATCTTAACGATTGGGTCTTGAAACAACTCGTCAAGGGGGCGTGTGGCGTTCGGTTGGGGGTCAGCCAAGGCGAACTCATCCTTGAATACGGATTCGTATCCACAAGACATAAAGATATCTGGACATCTCGCTAACGCGTCATCTAAACCTACTCCACCGAAACACCTTCCTTGATTGGTCGATACGAAGCTGACCGGTTTGGCTCCGCCATTTCGGACAAGCGTCGGTCCGTCGTATACCGTATACCATATATGATCGAGTATATCGTATACGATATACAGTCGAAGCGAGTGGCTGTGCAATTGACCACGCCCATAATTGCCTTCGGAAACCAGAAAGGAGGCACCGCAAAAACCACCTCGACGATCAATATAGGTCCTTGCTTGGCCGACGAAGGCCGAAAGACACTGATTTGTGACTTGGACCCGCAGGGAAGTTGCAGCTTGGGCCTAGGCATCGACAGCTACGGGCTTGAGCACACTATGTACGATGTGCTCTGTAAAGATGGCAATGCGAGCGAGGCCGTAATTTCCACAGAGATACAAAACCTCTGGCTCCTGCCAGCCAACATAGAACTAGCGGCCGCCGAGTTTGAACTCATCTCAGCCCTTAGACGAGAGGAGATTTTCAAGCAGAAGGTTGCGCCTGTCGCCGGAGACTACGACTTCATTCTCCTGGACCTACCCCCTTCATTGGGGATACTGACAATCAATGGCTTAGCGGCTTCAACAGATCTGATCATTCCGATTGAAACGGAGTTCTACCCCATGGCCGGTGTCAAGATGATGTTGCAGCTACGCGACCTAGTCACAACCAGGCTCGGGTACAATATAGAGACAAGATTCCTTCTGACAAAGTTCGACACTAGAACTAAGCTAAGCTCAGAGGTCGCGGACATGATACGTCAGAACTTCAAGGATCAAGTCTTTAGCACCGTCATTCCGCGAGCAGTGAAAGTCGCTGAAGCACCTTCGCATGGAAAGCCAATCACGCTATACGCTCCCGAGTCGCCGGCGAGCGTTGCATATCGAACACTCGTCAGAGAGGAGATCTTGAGACTTGGTAAGTGAGAGAGAACGCCTCGGGCGGGTCGCCAAAAGTCTCTTCGGCGCAGAAACGCCAGATCGGCCGCGGCCAGCACACCCGCAGCCGACCGGGCCAGTAACTGATGCCCAGATCTGGAGGGAAGCCATTAGACTCGCCGAGGAGGAGCCGCGCATAACCTTCGTCAGTAGCAAGGTTAAGGCGATCCTGATTTACTTACGTAAGACAGTCCCGGATGTCAGCGCTTCGAAAATCACGGCGGAAATAGTTGAGGACGCCATCAAACAAAAATATCCGGAACTGTGGCAACGACTAAGTCGGGAATGAAAGGAACTCACTGTCGCGGTTAAGGAGTGAGTATTTAGAACTCGGGGAAAAGGCTCTCTGTTCTTTGGGTTCCTAGATGGTTTTCGCTTTTTCGGACAGTCTTTCGAGGAGGTCAGGTCTCAGGTCACGTAGTGTTGGTAGGAATGTGCGCACTCGTCTGAGGTCATCGTAGTCAACTTGCGCCACGACAAAGTCTTCCACATCGTACTTCGCCCTTGCTAACACTTCCCCATTAGGGTTCAAAAGATGGCTACCTCCCCAGAACTGAACCCCATCTTCAATCCCGACCCGGTTCACATATGCGAGGAAGACAGAGTTCTCCATGGCACGCGCTTTCGTGAAGATTTCAAAATAATCTCTCCGCACTCCAAGAGAAACCGAGATACACACCACCAATTGCGCCCCATCCACCAGCAGGAGGCGAACAACTTCCGGGAAGAACAAGTCGTAGCAGATGGTCAAACCGATTCGGCCTAGGGGTGTGTTGACGACCGTTGGTTCATATCCTGGCCGAAAATATCTCTTCTCTTCGAAAACCGTGGCTGTGGGAAGATGCATCTTCCTATAGCGGCCGAGGAAACCCGTGGGTCCGATTACAATGCAGGAATTGTAGATGACCCCCTCACTCCCTGCCTCCTCCGGCATGCCAAAGATGACATGAATGTTGTTGTCCCGCGCAACCTTCTCAACGGCCTTTACGGAAGGCCCATCGATCGGTTCCGCAAGATTGTAGAACAAATCCCTGCAAACATATCCTGTAAGAGACAGTTCAGGGAAGATCACCAGATCCGCCTCATGATGTCGGGCTTTCTCAACCCACTCCTTCATGGTCTCGATATTGTGATCCTTATCGCATTGCTTTGGCGAAAATTGCGCGAGGGCGACCGAGATCTTGACCATCTTTTCTTTCGTTCCCCAAGTCTGCGAAAGCTGTCTTCCACTTAAATGTATTATTGGGTATGAAGCATGTTTATGAATGGCGACGAGAGCCATTCGCTGGGAACAACTGTGAGGCTAACGACCGAGGTTTTGAAGATAGACCCAAACCAAACAGAGAGCAGGATCACAAGCTTCGTAAGGCATTACGTCACCCAGGTGAGAGCCCCCGGCGTCGTTCTCGGAATCAGTGGAGGAATCGACAGCGCAACAGGGGCAGCGATCTGCGCCAAAGCCATAGGTGGCGCAAGCGTTCTCGGGCTAAATATGCCTGAGGCCGAAACACGGAATGATGAAGACACTCAAGATGCAGAGCTTGTTGCCAAGATGTTCGGAATAGATTTGGAGACTGTTGATATCTCGCAGATGGTCAAGGCGGTCTTTCAGGGTGTTCCTGCCTTTGACCTCGATGACCGTATAGCCAACGGGAATGCTAAGGCGCGCATGAGGATGATCGTACTCTACTACTACGCGAATAGAACGGGGCGGCTGGTTGTTGGCTCATCGGACAAGAGTGAGGCCATGCTGGGGTACTTCACCAAATGGGGTGACTACTGCGCTGACATCGTACCCCTCGCCGACTTGTACAAGACGCAGGTGCGCCAGCTAGCTGTCCACCTTGCTCTTCCGGCGAGACTGGCTGAGAAACCATCGACTCCCAATCTTTGGCCTGGACAAACGGCAAAAGACGAGCTTGGACTGGACTATGACCAGTTGGATCTGGCTCTTTACGGCTTGGAGCACTTCATGACGGTAGAGGAGATTGCTCGAGACATTGGTCTATCTGTTGAGGTTGTGAAACGAATTGAGGCTCGGTGGCTGGGGTCGGAGCATAAGCGGAGGCCTCCGCTCTGTGTTAAACTGGGATATAGATCGATAGGCCATGACTTTCGTCTTCCATATGATATCTGAACAAGGATCAGATCAAACACTGATCGTGGAAGGTTGAAATAGAACGATTAGGAAGACTGCGCTAGTTATCGAAGGTGCATTACGTGGGACGTCGACGGCGGCGCATAGTAAAGATCGTCAAGAAGAAGCTACCGACGGTCTTTTCGTGCCCTAGTTGTGGAGAGGAAGCAGTCAAAGTAGCAATGGGGAGGGGCGGCCGTCACGCAGTTGTTCAATGCGCTACATGTGGTATTAAGCAGGAACTTGAGACCTCTCCGGCTGATCAAGTGGTTGATGTCTACTGCAGGTTTACCGACAGGTTTTACGGCGTAAGAGAGCCCGCTAGCCCGAAACCGGAGCAGGCAGCTGCAGAGGCCATAACAGAAACGCAGACAGACGTTGAAGTTCAAGAGGAGTCTGGAGAAAAAGGTCACGTGGTCGAAGAGGAAAAGCCGCCACAACCGACATCCCAGCCGCCTGAGACGGAACTTGAAACGAGTGAAGCATCGGGAGAACAAACTGACCAGACTAAAACGGCGACAGATGAAGACTCACAAGGCGAGGAATCTCCTACCTAAGAGTTTCAATCAGAATTATAACTCTCTCACGACGTACTAGTTTCAAGTGAGACCGCCTAGTTGATGCTTCATTGAACGATTCGTCATACATTCGCGAGATTCAGCGCAGATTTGAAGAAATATACTCGCTCGCAGAACAGGCCCGATCCAAAGGCATCGACCCTTCTTCGAAGCCAGAATCAGTAGTGACTAGTGATGTAGCAGAGAGGGTCGAAAAGTCCGTTGGGCCAGAAGGCGTTGCATGCCGTATTCGAGAGCTTACTGAGACCATGCCTCGGGAAGAGGTCGCATTTAAGATAGCTGAAGAGATAGTCCTCGGAAAGTTTGGCATTGGTGGAGAGGAAGCCGGAGAAAATGCAATCCGCACTGCGTTGTCCATTCTCGATGAAGGAAGGACTGTGGCTCCAATTCAGGGAGTAACGGGGATCAAGGTAAAGACGAATCCTGATCGATCCAAGTACCTAGCGGTATACTTCGCCGGACCGATAAGGTCTGCCGGCGGCACCGAGATGGGACTCACACTCGTAGTGTCCGATTACGTCCGAAGAATGATGGGTCTGGATCGGTACAAGGCTACAGAGGAGGAGGCAAGAAGGTTTCTTGAAGAGGTTAGGCTGCATGAGCGCGAGTTGACTCGTTTCCAATTCAAAGTGTCAGACTCAGAACTGTTGAGCGTATTCATGCGTCTGCCTGTAGAGGCAACAGGAGTTGAGACAGATCCTGTTGAGGTCGTTTCATTCAGGAATCTGCCGCGGATTGAGACCAATAGAGTTAGGGGCGGTGCGCTGAGGGTTGTTAATGACGGGCTTGTTGGTCGAAGCCAAAAGGTGGTCAGAATCGTCGAGAAGATCGGAATAAGTGGGTGGGACTGGCTAAAGGAAATTCGTAGCGCCCCGATTGAGGAAGAGGAAACGCGTAACTCTATGTTCATGGAGGATGTTATCGCAGGGCGTCCGATCTTCTGCTTTCCGAATACTCAAGGAGGCTTCAGGCTTCGATACGGGCGATGTAGGAATACAGGGCTTGCCGCACTCGGCATGCATCCGGCTACTATGAGAGTTCTAAGGGATTTTGTCGCTACCGGGACGCAGCTTCGAGTGGAGGCACCCGGTAAAGCTGGTGTCGTGGCCCCGGTAGAGTCGATCGAGCCCCCAATCGTGAAGCTGAAGGATGGATCGGTGGTTCGCGTAGAGAGCCTACAGCAGGCAGCTGAGCTGGGAAAGTCGATTCAATATGTGTTATTCTTAGGTGACTTGCTAGTAGCGTTCGGCGAATTCTTGGAGAACAACAGGCCTCTGCTACCTTCCGGGTTTGTCGAGGAGTGGTGGGCAAAACTTCTTGAGAAAGAACTCTGTCGGAACAACATTGATACATCTAGGCTTGTGCAGGCCGGATTGTCGCGTGAGCGGATAAGCGAGATTCTCACGAATCCTTTGCACGAGATCCCCTCATACACAGAGGCTCTTGCGATCTCAAGGATCTTCGGGATCCCCTTGCATCCCCGCTTCACATATTTCTGGGAAGCGCTTGCTCTTGAGGATCTGAACTATTTGCGTGACACTTTTTCACAGGCTCAAGGGCTGCCTTGTGCCGACAAGGCAGAGAGCATCTTACCTAACGCTCCAAGACTCAAGGGAATACTTGAAACCCTTGCAGTTCCGCACATGGTGAAGGATCGGTCTATAGTAGTGTCGGGGGTCAGTGGGGCAGTTCTGAGGTGTTGCCTAGGCCTTGATAATTTGAACGTTCCACTGGATCCTCAACGCTCTGTATCGGAGAACATTTTCGGAATATCTGGGCTGAGAGTGTCCAAGAAAGTCGGATCATATGTCGGCGCGAGGATGGGCAGACCGGAGAAGGCGAAGAGAAGAGAGATGAAGCCTCCGGTTCATTGTCTCTTTCCTGTTGGTCTACACGGGGGGCCTCGCCGCAACATAACCGAAGCGGCCCGAACCAAGAAGTTAATCACGGTTGAGATAGCGAAACGAAGGTGTCCCTCCTGTAGAGAGGTGACGCATCAAAACGTCTGCAGAAAATGTGGAAGCCAGACCGTCGCAGAGTATGTTTGCCCTAGATGTGGAAGACCAACTCCGAGCAACAAATGCCCCTCCTGCAAAACTGATGCAGTGCGCTATGAGACGAGGGCAGTTGATGTCGGAACGCTGTTCCAGTCCGCCTGCACACGCCTAGGTGTAGATGGGATGCCCGATCTGGTGAAGGGTGTTAAGGGCCTTACGAGTGAGGCGAGAACCCCGGAACCTATTGAGAAAGGAATCTTGAGAGCGAAGTTCGGCCTCTCAACCTTCAAAGACGGTACTGTCAGGTTTGACGCTACAGATGCGCCTCTCACACACTTCAAGAGTAGGGAGATTGGAGTTGGGGTTGAGAAGCTCAGGGAGCTCGGCTACGATGTGGACTTTAGGCAAAGACCATTAGTTGATGAAGATCAACTATGTGAGCTTCAATCACAAGATGTCGTGGTTCCCGAGCATTGCGCGGACTATCTGTTATGTGTGGCTGGATTTGTCGATGAACTACTGCAGAAGCTGTACGGTTTACCGTCATACTATAACGCAAGGACAAAGGAAGATCTTCTGGGGCACCTCATGCTTGGAATGTCACCTCACACGTCGGTTGGCGTTGTGGGAAGGATAGTCGGATTTACCAAGGCAAGCGTGTGCTTGGCGCATCCTCTATGGCATGCAGCCAAGAGAAGGGACTGTGATGGAGACGAGGACGCGATAATGCTTGCGCTGGACGTTCTTCTTAACTTCTCAAGGTCATACCTGCCCGGTAGGATTGGAGGGCTGATGGACGCACCCCTCTTGCTCACTGTCGCCTTGAATCCTGCTGAAGTTGCCAGACAGGCGTTTAACATGGAGGTCGTCGAGACTTTTTCCTTGGAATTTTTTGAACAGTCATCTCGCCAAGCTGATCCCAAACTTGTTCAAGACATCGTTGAAACGGTATCACAACGCCTTGAGGTTGCGGGATTAGGAAGTGAAGCGGCGCTCGAAGGGTTCGGCTTTACACATTTCGTAAGCGATTTGAATGTTGGAAATCTGGAAAGCCTGTATAAGAGATTAGGGACCATGCTCGAAAAGGTTCAGGAGCAGCTGGAGCTTGCGGAGTCGATCGTTGCGGTGAAAGCCACTGATGTCGCTAGACGAGTACTCACCACGCATCTAATGCGTGACGTTACAGGCAACCTGAAGGCGTTTTCAACTCAAAAGGTCAGGTGCATGAAATGTAACACCAAGTACCGGCGCATCCCATTGAAGGGAGTATGCCACAGATGCGGAGGGAAGTTGGTGCTTACGGTGCATAGGGGAACAATAGAGAAATATGTAGAAGTGGCGCGAGACCTCATAAAGCGATACGACCTCGGAAAGTATCATGAGGAACGCCTCCAACTCATTGAAGATGAAATAGAGTCATTGTTCGTTCAGGAGGATGGGAAGAAGCAAAAGGTGCTAGGCGAGTTCATGTAGTGGTGGATCATGCCGAGGACCGTTTATCACCGTAAGGCATATTTGACGGCGACACGAAACGTGAAGGCAGGGCTCACTTCTAGAACGAAGATAATATCCTCGATAGAAGATGGCGCCAAGACCGTGACTGAGATTTCGAAGCGATCCGCTCTCAGCTACGCATGCGTGACGCATCACCTTCACCTTCTTAGAGAGGAGAAGATAACCCTTCGGTCAGGTAGCAGACGAGGGTACACATGGACGCTGAGTGAGTTCGGTCAGCAGAAGCTGCAGTCCTAGATGAAGAGCGGTCTTCTTAGGTCTGCTGCACCACCAAACATTGTCTACAACTCCCTTTTGGAGTTACTTCACCCCAAGGATCCGTCTATATCTGAGCCGTGCCGACATTTCGAGGAGAAGAATATCTAAATCTTCACTGAATCCATGTATAGATATTCAACGGACTGCGCTCTTGAATATCTAGATAAGGTGTCCAGATTAACGAAGCGGAAAATGTGAACCGCATCCTACTTCTCTTGGCATCGACAAGGTGTTTGGCAGCACTTGGGACAGCCTTCACCATATTTCTCGAATGACGCCTTCTCTAGATCGACCCCAAGTAGATTGCAGGCACTGCACAGCCAAGCAAATATATCTGCAGCCTCATCCGCCATTGTCTTCTGGTCCCTTTCTAGGACAGCGCCTGTGAACTCTCCGACTTCGGAGATCATCCACAGCAAGGTACCATGTACTCCTCTGACCTTGTCCCGGCGGAAGTATATCTCCCTCATGAGATCTTGGAACTCATGTACAGCTTTGTTTTTTGTTCGCATCGACACTTCAATCCCAATCCTAACTATCCCTTTTAGGGTTTCAGACTTTCTCTAAACAATGACCTACTGAAATGGCGCGCTTTTCGGACCAATGCCGGACGCCCAATCATAGACATTTATCCTAACGAACTCTACTGTTTTGAGTGAGTTACCAGAGACATTTGAGGACAGGTAGATGAAAGCAGAAACTTTGCCGAGCTTTGAGAAGTATTTTGGCGCGGCGGTCTTCACGTGTGGGATCGCGTGGTTCTGGGATTATGTTGCATCAGTTTATTTTCCTGGTCAGGCTGCATTGAATTTGACGCTTCTCTCCACATTGGTCTACTTTGAGGCTGCGTTCTTGGGTGCGTTTGGTTTGACACGCAGAATGCTCACGAAGCATATACACGTCGGGATACGAGTTGGGTTCGGAGCTTGGATGACGAACATGGTCTTCCGACTTATCGTCTTCGAACTGGCCGAGGCTCTTTGGGGGGTGGCAATCTATCTGACGAGTTTTGTAGCGGGAGGGTTATTGGGCGGGCTCTTTGCTAAGAAGCTTCACAGAGCTGACACCGGAAGGAAGAGTTAAGAATCGCGCGACAGAACGGTTGTACAGTGATGTTGTTGGAGTCCCTTGCTGGCTTGCCGCCTGAAAGAGAGAAGGAAATTATCGAGAAGCTAGCGAGGCGGATAGTGGACTCGGGTTTAGGTACGATGGCGGTTATGACCTTGCAGTCTATTGCTCCGCTGTCGTTCGCAGGGACTCAAGTCGGCCTGGTCGTTGGCTCCCCCGTATTGATGGCTCTTGATTTGCTGGGGGTAAAGGTGTACGAATACGCAGGGCTGTTTGCTGAGTCAACGCGATCTCGAGAGAATGTGGAACGCCTTATCCGCAGAATAGAAGAGCTCATGAAGGTGGAAGAGGAGGCTCAGAGGAAAGCGCGGGAAGCCAGAAAGGATGAGCGAAAAGGTTGGTTTGGCCGGCTTAGGGACTTCTTGACTTAGTGTTCTATACTGCTGTTTCAAGGGTAGCACATTAATGTTCCAAGACACCTCGGCTATCGAAAAACGTTATAACGAGTTTCGAGATATGGAGTCCGGAAAAATATAGGTGAAATCAATGTTAGTCGCAGGAAGAATTTTCGCACTTGGAATGCTGATAGCTCTATGGGTCTTTATCATCGGCGCTATGGAAATGGCGAAGAAAAAGCTTCCTACGTTTCGAAAGCTTTCAGGGCTTGATGCGTTGCCGGAAATGGTGGGTAGAGCTGCTGAGATGAATAGGCCTATACACTACACGACGGGCCTCGGTGAGCTGACTGGCACCGTCGCACCTCAACTCGTCGCAGGACTAACTGTTCTTGGATATGTTTCGGAGTTGGCTGCCAAATATGGCGTCAAAGTCATCTACTCAGTCTACCAGGCCCAAGTGATGCCGATCGCAACTGAGCTGATGAGAGAAGCATACATAAGGGCGGGAAAGGGCGATGCGTTCGACGCCGAAGGTCAGATCAGATACTTATCAGGCGAGCAGTTCGCGTATGCCACTGCCGTGCAGGGCATCGCCGAAAGAGAGCGGCCAGCAGCAAACATAATGATCGGTCCCTTCTACGCAGAGTCGATGATGTTCTCGGAAACATTCTTCAGAATCGGCGCTATCCAGTTGGCTGGAACGGCTAGAGGATACCAGATCCCATTCTTCGCCGTCGTATGTGACTACCTGCTGATAGCCGAAGAGATTTACGCTGCAGGCGCGTATCTATCCAAGGATCCCGTACAGTGTGGCAGCATACAGGGCCAAGATATAGGCAAAGTTATCGGTTGGATCCTAATGCTCGTCGGTGTGCTCGCAACAGCGGCCGGCAGCCCCATCATCATTAATCTTCTGAAGACATAGGTGATAAGAGTGTCTACTTTACTCGTCAGAAGGCAGATACCTATTTTGATAGTGTTCGTTGCAGCCCTGCTGGTGATGGTGGACTACTTCCTGAAGATCCCGGGAACAGGACCAGCTGTCGTAGATCTGCAGAACTGGGGGATCATACTCTCGGCGTTCGCACTAGGCTTTGGCGCCGTCAACTTGTTCTACCTTCACACAAGACACATCTCGCGACGCACTCCAGGACAGTGGCCGTTCAGCATCTGGATACTCGTGATGATCGTGGTGACCGCAATCATCGGTGTTGCAACGGGAGCGACTGGGCCACAATACTCGTGGTGGTATAACTCAACATATTTCGCGCTTAGCGCGACCGTCTACTCCTCACTAGGGTTCTACATGACTACTGGCTGCTATCGAGCTCTGAGAGCACGGAACGTGGAAGCAGCACTTCTCCTAGTTGTGGGAGCAATAGCTCTACTGAGGAACGCACCAGCAATCGCTGTGGGCGTACCCATTATCATACCTATGGAAGCGTGGCTCAGCGCGGTTCCTACAACCTCAGCACAGCGTGGAATCATGATCGGAGCGGCTCTTGGAGCGATCGCACTTGGAGTACGAACAATGATCGGGAGAGAGACAGGGTTCCTAGGCCGGCTAACCGAGGCCGAGAGAAGGGGTGGAACTTGAGCAAAGGAAAAGGATTCTGGGCAAGGCTCGAAGACGTGCCTAGGGAGGTTCTATACGCCATCCTTCTGATCGTCTTCATCATACCTATGCTCAACCCGATCGGCTTTCCTGTGCCGATATCGGATGCAGCGAAGAAATGGTATGCCACAATCGACGCGCTGCCTGCCGGATCGGCGATCATGATAGACTTCGGATACTCAGGTGGAGGAGAGCCGGAGCTGGGTCCGATGGCCGCTGCAGTGTACCATCACATCTTCAGAAAGGGAGGGCTGAAGCCGATTACCATGTCAACATCAATAGACGGAACTCTGCTTTGGGACAAGGTCATTGCAGAGGTTAACCCTGAAAAGTACGGCCGGAAGTATGGCGTCGATTACATCCACATTGGCTACATAGCAGGGACGGAAACAGCGATGGCAGCAGTTGGAAAGGATCTGAGAGCAACGACAAACACGGATTACCATGGTGCCTCCCTAGATCAGTTTCCGATCATGCAGGGCATCAAGGATGCCAGCAGCTTCAAGTTGCTGATATGCTACACAACAGGAGGCGACCAGTCAGAGGGCTGGGTGCGGCAGTGGAACACACCATACAAAACACCCTACCTCTGCTCCGTGATAGCTATGATGGTGCCGACAATGTTGCCATATCAGAAGGCAGGTCAAATAGTCTCACTGTTAGCGGGCGCACAGGCGGGTGAAATGGAACTGATCGTTGGCGTGCCTGCACGCGGAATAAAATCTGCTGACGTGATCACCCTGACTCATGTGCTCGTCTTTGCGTTCGTCGTACTGGGAAACATCGCATACTACGGAAGAAAAGCTTCAGAACGTGCGCGAGGAGGCTAAGCCAATGGCAGTAGACTTAGGGTCCGTCATCCAAATATGGATAGCAGCGCTATTCACGATCTGGATATACAGTATCGCCTTTAGGGACAACGTGTTCTTCAAGTTCGCCGAACACACGTTCGTTGGGGTTGCAGCAGGGCACGGCATCGTATACGGCGTTGATAACGTGCTCCGCTACGGTTGGGCTCCGTTCTTGAAGGGAGGCGTGCTATACGCTGTTGTCTTCCTCCTTGGATTACTTCTCTACACAAGGTACCACAAGAAGTACTTCTGGATCAGTAGGTTTCCGCTCGCGGTAATGGTCGGCATAGGCATCGGGCTATCTATGAGAGCTACAGTCACGGCGGAGTTCATCGCACAAATTCAATCAACAGCCGCAATGAAGGTTCTTGGAGTTGACGCATGGACAGCCTTCAGCAACCTGCTCTTCATAATCATCACGCTGACAGTGGTCTATTTCTTCATATTCACGTTTCCGGGGATGCACAAAGGCAATCTAGGAATAATCTCGAAGATCGCGCGGTACGGAATGATGGCGGCATTCGGCTACTCCTTCGCCAACACAGTGCTCTCAAGGTTCAACATGATCTTCGGAAGGCTCGACTTTCTGATGGCCTCATGGCTGCCGCTTCCAGGAGGCATGGTTGCACTACCGATAGTGTTGATACTATTGGCGTACGCCATGATTCCTGCTCAGAAGCGACCGTGGCCTAAACCAAGACAGCCCAAGTAGCGACTGCAAAACCTTTACTTTCCCTTTTTTGATTTTTCTTAGCCGACTTCCAATGATAGCCATAGACGTTGTGGCAAGACTGGAAGTCTACGAGATCCGCTACAGTTTGGCACACGGATCCCCTAGTGGCCGTACATTTCCACCTATCAGACAGCTGTCGCTTCGTAGTCGCAACCTTCCCTTAAGAAGGGCTACCGCTTAGAAAACCTCAAAGGAACAGTTCTCTAGGTATCCTCAGATATTCGATTGTGGGAGCGCTGAAGGTATGTTAGATCTGGCGGTAAAGAATGGATACCTGCTTGACGGAACAGGTAACCCTTGGCTCAGAGCAGACATTGGCGTCAAGGACGGGAAGGTGGTAAGGGTTGGCCGCTTGGTCGAGAGTGCAAAAACTTCGATTAATACTCAGGGTCTTACAGTATGCCCGGGCTTCATCGATATGCATTCTCACTCAGACGACACACTACTCATCAACCCTAGAGCGGAGAGCAAGATCCGTCAGGGTGTAACTACCGAAGTGATTGGAAATTGCGGAGACTCAGGAGCTCCGATCAATGAAACGATTAGAAAAGAAATGGAAAAGACCGCAGCACCCATCATCTCAGCAGGAGTGAAAATCGACTACTCGACTCTACAGGGATACACAAGGAAACTTGAGCGACAGGGAATATCTGTTAACGTGGCACCGCTGATCGGACACGGCAACCTTAGGAAGATGGTTGTAGGATACGAGAATCGCCCTCCAACGACAAGGGAACTGCAGAGAATGAACAATATTCTTGCTGGCGCCATGAGACAAGGCGCATTCGGAATGTCAACAGGACTCATCTATCCTCCAGGAAGCTACTCCAAAACCGCTGAGATCATCGAATTGGCAATGGTCGCTTCATCCTTCGGGGGGATATACACATCTCACATTCGAGGGGAAGGAGAAACACTTCTGAAGGCTGTGAAGGAGGCAATTACAGTCGGTGAGAAGGCCAAGATCCCAGTTGAGATATCCCATCACAAGGCAGGTGGAAGAAGGAACTGGGGAAAGGTGAAGCAGACGATTCAGATGATTGAGGAGGCTCGAGCGCGAGGAATAGATGTAACCTGCGACGTGTACCCTTACGTCGCCTCGAGCTTCGGCATGGTCAATATGCTTCCACAATGGGCGCACGAAGGTGGCCCGGAGAGGATCGTTCAGCGACTGAAGGATCCTGAGATTAAGAAGCGAATGAGACGCGACATGTTGAAGGGCTCGCTCAGCTCCGCACACTGGGACAAGACAATGATAGCCCACTGCCCGAAGCACAGAGAGTATCAAGGAAGATTTGTGGCAGACCTAGCGAGAGCAAGACGGGAGGACCCATTCGAGTTTGCATTCAGCCTGTTGATTACTGAGAAGCTGGCTGTAGGAGTGGTTCGTTTCGGCATGTGTGAAGAAGACGTAGAGTACGTCATGCGTTATCCGGGTGCAATGATTGGAAGCGACGGCTCAGCGCTTGCCCCATACGGTCCACTCGGCAAGGGGCATCCTCACCCAAGAAACTTCGGAACTTTCCCACGAGTACTGGGTTACTACGCTCGAGAGCGTGGGATAATCACGCTGCCCGACGCAGTGCGCAAGATGACCTCACTGCCCGCGCAGAAACTTGGCCTGTGGGATAGGGGAGTGATTCGGTCTGGCGCGTGGGCTGACCTAGTGGTCTTCAACCCCAAGACAGTGATCGATGTGGCAACATATGCCAACCCGAAGAGATATCCAAAAGGAATAGAGTACGTAATCGTGAATGGCGTTCTCACGCTGAGTAGAGGCAAGCATACTGGCGCGATGGCTGGTAAAGTTCTGAAACGCTCATAGGAACCAAGGTCAGGGCTGCGCTCGCTGACAGAAGGGGCAGAACCTTGCCACCATCGGTATAGACTTTCCGCAGAAGGCACAGTACTTCAGTTGTGGTGGTGTAGGAACTGACGTCACGGGTTGTGGCGGAACGACCGGTTGTGCGGGTTGAGCAGGTTGAGCCTCAGGGCGCGGGGTAGGTTGGACCCGCGTTGCTGGTGGGGGCGCAGTCGGAGGTGCGGGAGCAGGCACCTTTCCTTTTGTCATTACCTCTTGAGTCGCTTCATATGACAGCTGGTAGATGAGGCGAATCATCGTTGCTACGGAGCCGAGCAAAATGATAAGATAACCCAAGAGCGCTACAGTGATCCCGGCGAGAGCCTCAGTCCCAAATGCCACAGGTCTTTGATTGAGTAGGTCAGTGAGAGCGTTTGTAAGAGGTACTGTCGCAAGTGTGAGGCCAATCGCTATCATAACTCCGCCCAGTATTCCCCAAACAATAAGCCAAAGAAAGTAGATCAGCGCCCTTTTGAAAGCACTGAGCCAGCTTAGAGGCATATCCCTTCGTAACCTCAGTTAGGTATGTCGCCTCGTACCCGTTAAGAGTCTTTCTGCCATGAAGCGATCTGAAACGTAGCCAAACTTCGCGTAGTTCTCCGCGTTGATTACAAAGGAGCCAGTTGCTTTCCACTGACACTGTTGCTATGGCTATGTTGCTCGTGAGCCCGTTCAGAAGAGCTTGATACGAGATTCCTGCTAGATCTGTGCCAGGTATTCTTGAAGTAGGGACAACGCTGTTGGGCGGGCCCCACCCCCTCCCGACAGGTAACAGTACTGGTAACGGTAAATGGCAACCGTTTCACTTGCGTGGGCGGGTAGAAACCCAAACCCAAAGGGACGAATAGACTTCCGGGAGATCTCCATCGCCCAAAGGTGAAGTCGGCGATCCAAGAAAGGCATATACAATGATCTCGGGCGAATGGGATCGGTGAGCGAGGGTCCCCTTAGGTGAAGTCGATGAAGACTGAGTTATTCGGAACTTTCTCGATGGTCGCACGGTGTGAAAGGACTGGTGAACTGGGCGTCTGCGTTTCAACGGCAGTTCCGGCGGTGGGCTCAATAGTGCCGCACGCTGAACTTGATGTAGCGGCGATCGCGACCCAAGCCACTTCAAACGTGGTGTACGGCGTCAAAGGGCTTCAACTCATTAAGCTAGGGTTGTCGCCGACCAGTGCCTTGGATGCTCTGCTTCGAGAGGACGAAAAGAGAGAGGTTAGGCAGGTTATAATGATCGACAAGGACGGCAGGACTGCAGCCTTCACCGGAAGAGAAGCGGTTGAGTGGAGCGGGCATCTCACAGGAAGGAACTATGCAACTGCTGGAAACATGCTTGTCGGGCCGCAAGTCATTGAAGCAATGGCAAAAGCCTTCCAATCTACTGAGGCACCACTTGAGGAAAGACTGATGGTGGCACTCGAAGCTGGACAGAAAGCAGGAGGAGACAAGCGAGGTAGAGTCTCCGCTGTATTGCTCGTTATGAAGAGACTTGAGGATGATAGTCCGAGGCCTTGGATTGATTTACGAGTGGACGAGCATCTTGATCCGGTGGCGGAGTTGCGGCGCATATATGAAGTGTTCAAAGCTCGATATCTCTCTGCCAAAAAGGTCTGATTAGGAAGTGGCGTTCTTTCGAACCTAGAAGCTTTGGGGATGCCTAGACGATCTATCCGAAATAGTGTACTTGGCCTGCGGTTTCTAGAGGTTTCCTCAGCTTCTTTCCTTTCACACGTGCGAGTCTACCTTCAATTATTCCGAGCGAGACTTTTTGCTGATCTATTAGAATCTTGGTTCTTGGAGAGAGATAGGTGATGTCCACATGTCCTATGCATCCGGGAAAGCGTCTGTTTAACGATTGTTCCCACTCCATGTGTTCTGAAATGTCTGGGTGAGCGCTGAAAAGAAGCGCGTTGTAACCTCCTATGCTAATTCTCAGAGCCATAGATACATGTGGGTCGTCGTGAAGTGAGTGGGTCACTCTATCTCGGGCCTTCCTTAATTCGGCCATGGAGTATGTCAAGACGTAGTTGGGCGGACAGAGCAGGTCAGGAAACCTGCACACGGGTTCGAGTATCCACCCTTCCCTCAGCATGAGGTCGATACGTTTCGTCACAGTCTTCCTGTGGATTCCGAGTTCTCTGCTAAGGAGGTTCTCGTTTAACTTGAAGACGCCTCCAGATATCAGATGCTTGAGAATGCTGAATTGGAATTGTTGAAGCGCTAGTCCGTTGACTTCGATTTTTCCCTTTTGGTTGAGTTCTGCCTCCATTAGGCCGATTGCGGCGCTTGGGTCATACTTCAACATCAGCTGGTTGGAAACATAGATGGAACTGGATGGAAATCGCGTTTCTCTGGGAGGTATCTTATGTTCTTCGGTGAGTGCCTCTCTCCAGAGTTGGTATGCCAAGACATCGCTCTGGTATATGAAGAGAAGCGTGTTGTACTCAGCGTGCCTAGACCAGTAGGCGGCGAATATGTGCTTATCTCTGGCGACCCAATCATAGATGGGTTTCTCATAAGGCAGGTCTGCTCGTACAACGACTAGAAGAGGATATTCCTTGTAGAGTCCCATGAAGGGACAGACCGGTGGGTTGACGACCTTACGCTCCAGCAGTTGGAGAACCTCATTTCTGATGGTGTTCCGATGTCTTCTCAGTAACCTCGCCAACGCGTTGATGTTTACGCTCACGGATTCCCCTGATACTAGGCTTCTGAGCAAGAGGAGATTTGTTTCATCCTCTAACAAGTGTGATGAGGAAGGTCTAACTATGGCCGACACAGCTGACATCCAGGCAGCCCTCGCTGTACCATTATTAGCATTTTCTGGACAATCTCATAAAGATAATGTTACACTCCCAGCCGGGACCGCTGGCAAGAACTAAGTAAGCATCGAGGCTCGGCATGTGCATTGTGCACATTTTTTCCCGGCTTTTTGTAATTGGGGTTTATGGGTGGGACAGTGATGGGTATGGGGTGCGCAAGGAAGTGGAGTGATGTTGAGCAAAATGAAGGTGGTTCTGCTGGAAGTAGCAGAGCACAGGGTTGAGGAACTACTTGGACAGGTTGATGCATCCACTTTTCCCGATAGATGGGGACCGGAGAAGGTAGTTCACACATACGATCCGAAGACCGGAGTTCGCGGTGTCCTAGTTATCGATAACACGGCGAGAGGCCCTGGCAAAGGTGGCATGCGAATCGCCGCCGATGTGAACGCGCGACTAGTGTTCGCTTTAGCCAGAACGATGACATGGAAATGTGCGTTGGCAGATCTTCCGTTCGGTGGTGCCAAGGCTGGAATGAGGGCTGACCCATTCAAGACTGACAGGATAATGCAGGTACGAGCGTTCGCCAGAGCTGTGGCTCCATATGTTCCAGGCCAGTGGATCAGTGCGCCTGACATGAATGTTGGCGAGAAGGAGATAGAAGCTTTCGTCAACGAGGTAGGCGACCTGAGGGCGGCCACAGGAAAGCCCGAGCATCTTGGAGGCATCCCGCATGAAACGGGTACAACGGGATTCGGTGTGGCCGTAGCTATCGAAGCCATGTTGGAGCGTGTCAAGGGCGAGATACCTTTGCCGAAATCTTTGAGTGAAGTGAAAGTGGTCATTCAGGGCTTTGGAAACGTGGGCTCTGAACTCGCCAAGTTCCTGCACGCGAAAGGTGCGAAGGTGATAGCCCTGTGCGACTACTGGTCAGCGATACACGACGAGAAAGGCATCGATATCACGAAAGCCGCAAGATTCGCTTATGCCAAGAGTGAGGCACAGTCGTTAGCAAGCTACAAGGAAGCAAAGAAGATTCCTCGAGACAGCATATTCGATATAGAGTGTGACATATTCGTTCCCGCGGCTGTAGGCAACGTCATAACAATGGAGACAGCTCCTAGACTCAAGACGAAAGCGATCGTCGAAGCAGCAAACAATCCTACGACTAGTGAGGCTGAGAAGTTCCTTCACAAGAAAGGAGTTCCAGTGCTACCCGATTTTCTAGTGAATGCAGGTGGCGTGATTGGGTCATATGCAGAGTACAAAGGACAAACCATTGACGAAGCCTTTTCACTAATTGACTCGAAGATCAGAAAGAACACAACGCTAGTGCTCGACCGTTCTCTTCAGACGGGAACTATGCCGAGGTTTGTTGCAATGGACATCGCTATGGAACGCGTCGCCGAGGCGATGGCCTAGACTCTTACTCACACGGAATGGAGGTGAAGAATGAATGTCAGACATTGAAGAGAATAAGGTCAAGGTGATACTTGCGTTAGATCAGGCCAAGGGTCCAGCGCCTATCGGCTACATATCCCATAAAACTGGAATAGACAATCCACGCGAACTTCTGAGGCAGCTTGAGGAGGACGGCATCATTCAAAGGCTACCTTTTAACTCTTGGTCTCCAAGTGGTGCGCCACAGTTCGAACTCACGGCCAAAGCAAAGAAGCTTCTGCAGCAGCTCATCGCGACTCGGCTTGAACAACTGATCGAGGCAGGTGTATAAAACCTTCGCCATGCTAGGCTGCGGCGAGTCCAATCCTGCCCTTTTTTCCTGTCTGAAGGTCTGTCGTGTAGGTGGCAAAGTCCGTCAGCGGACCTCTGAGCCTCGTGAGACCTGTGAAAATGTGGATTGGAGGCATACAAACATCCTGTGAACTGATACTTTCCTTGTAGTAATGAAGTCCAAGATCGACGAAGCGCCTTTTGAGAAGTGTAGCTTCGGGTCTAGACTTTTCGGGCGTGATCTCTGGATCTCTGTGGGAAGCCTCAACCGTCTCTTCACTACGCTTGCCCACACCTTCAATTCCCGTTTTCCAAGGCACTTCTTCTTTGCAAACTTCCGATGCCTGCGATGCGGGAAGTGCTGCCGGCACTACGTACCTCCGATCAGGACCCACACCGAGGAGATCAAGAGATGGATTAGGGAAAGAAAGAGAGGCATACTTGAGCATGTCTGGTGTTTCAAGAAGGAGGGCTATTGCACAGAACGAGTATCCAGGAAATCCACATGCGCAGACTGTCGTTCCAATGTCATGCAGATTGAACGGAGATCAGCCAGAGGCAAGGGGTGCCCCTTTCTCAGGAGAGTGAGAAACAGACCTTACTACGAATGCGGCATTCACAACACCGCGCCGGAAACCTGTTCGGGCTATCTATGTCAAAAATCCCTGCCAGTTGCTCATCTAAATTGGAGGAACGTGGATGAGCTGATCGCCAAGCTGGGCCTACCCGAATACAGGGAGCTCACGGCAACGTGAGGAGGCTGATTTCTGGTTTATCATAGCAGGCTATCAAGGCATATCCAAGTCAGTTGATTCCGAACTGTCGCGGAAAGCACTCTGCTGGGTTCGGGCAAGCGAATAGTGTATACCTCACCAATCCTAAGCTTGAGATGAAAAACTCAATACCTTGCGAAGGCGATCTCCCTTATCTTCTTGGGGAAAGGTTTTCTAGGTTTACTTCCGCATTATCCCCGATCATCCTTGACCTGCGGGAGTTCCCAAGCCAGGTCTAAGAGATAAGCCTCGACTAGAGGGGCAGGGTTCAGGACCCTGTGGCACAGGCCTTCGGGGGTTCAAATCCCCCCTCCCGCACCATTCCCAATCGGTAGAGTAAGCAAATCTTGAGCCGTCTTTCTGGGCAAACGGTTGCGATAAACTTCCTCCCTTTTCGTGACAGAGCGGACTATTCAGTGTTCCCAAAGTCGCAATTGATGATTTCTAGGAAAACTAGCCAGATGTATAGGGGCCTATCGTAATCTCTGCAAAGAATTCCTTTTTCGCTTTGCATATAGGGCAGATGTATGGAGGTTCCTCCCGAAAGACAACGTAGCCACATTGCTTACAGTACCACAGCTTCATCTCACTCTTCATAGGTTTCGCCATGGAGCCGGCTGCTGAAGTTGGCATAGGTGAAGGTGTTTCCACTGGTGTTGCATACGCTCTCATCTGCTTCTCTTGTGGCCTCCTCTCCGGGATCGACATGACAGGTGCCTTGCCTTCGAACACATCTTTACTTACATAGAGACCGCAGTAGCAAGTTCCAAACTCTTCCACATCTGGATCCCGATAGTCGCAAGGGCAAATAATGTCCTTATCAAACTCAAAGTTTCCGGAGGCCAGTCGACATGGGCATGAAGGATAGCCATGTCTCTCTTCATTCTTCTTGAGACCTTCAAGCAAATCCTTTAGAAAATTCTCGTCTGGATTCAGGTAATAACCGCGGCTCTTAGCGTCTGACTCAGCCCTCCTCCGCACGGACTCCAAAGTTATCGAAGTCCAAGCGCCTCCTTCAGGTCATCTACCTTGAAGCCTGTAATCAACCGTTTACCGTCGATCAACACTGCGGGATAAGCGTAGCAGTTCCACTTTCGAAGGTCATTTTCAATCTTCTTTCTGTCTTCTGGACTTGCTAAGTCAACATCCACGTACTCATGATGAACCTTCTTATCCTTCAGGAACTGTTTGGTGCGCTTACACCAGGCACATGTGCTCAAGGCATAAACGAGCACCTTGTGATCCTTCATTTCGCCCGGTACTACAACAACATTCACGCCTTTCGCCTCAGGAGAGAATTGGCCTTCACTATGCCTGTCTTATAGGTTTGCAGCCCCAATTACAGCGTGGTCCTAAGCATTCTCAGGGCTACTTGATTTTTCACAGAAACCTTCGGAATGCTCGGAAATGTTAAAGGTCGTCGTGCCAACTCAAGCAGCATCCCGTAATTAAGGAAGAAGGGCGCGGCTGTGGATAAGCTGAAGCTCCTCACGTATTGTGGTCTTTACTGCGGACTTTGCGCTCAGCGCGGAAGGATACCCCATCAGGCCACTGCTCTTAGAGAGTCTATGGTGAAGGAGGGCTACGAATTCTGGGCTAAAGAGTTTCCTGGGTTCAGTGAATTCTGGACTTTTCTGTCCGGCCTCTGTGATCCCAACAAGTCATGTCCTGGATGTAAGCAGAATGGCGGACCGCCGTTTTGTTCGATTAGGAAATGCGCTCGCCAAAGTGGAATCGACACCTGCGTCTTCTGCGGGAAAAATCCCTGTGAAAGAGTAATTGAAATTGCGAGAGGTTATCCAACACTCATTGCGGATGGAAAGAGAATGAAGGATATTGGGCTTGGGGCCTGGGTTGAGGAACAAGAGCAACGTGCGAGAACAGGATTCTCATATGCGGACATTCGATGCCATCCTTACAACGTTCCTGACAAGTGAATGCATCCTTGTACCCCCCGATTTCTAGCGATTCTTAGGCTTACTGAGCTTGAGACTAACAACGGATCTCCTAATCCAGATCCACGTCTCGCATAAGCACAGCTATTGCCACATTGCGGGACCGTAGCCCGGTCTTCATGTAACCCTTAGCCACCCTTTCCTATGGAAGTAGACTGCGAGTAAGCGAGCTACTGAGAAGCCAATCAGAGCGACTTCCCATAGCGGCAAGGCCATGGAACATCGATTAGGTTCATGCCGAGTAACGTGCCTTGGCTTGTTGAGATGAGTCCGACACTGCAACCTTCTCTGTCAGGATTCCCCAATTGGAGCTAGCCCAACGACTGTAGATGTCTTACAGTTCCGAGATAAGTTCCGTCGAGCAAATGCAGTTCAGCGTTCTCAAGATCAATCGCAGAGGACCGTAGCACTGGGCCTATCAGGGTCCGCCCCCTCCTTCCATATTCGATTCTTCTGTTGACCGATCTACCCCCCAAGTTCTCATTAAAGGAAGGCATCACGATACATTGTTGATCGACAAGATCAAAGCCGAACTGCTTCTTCGCCTGCTCCTCAAACTTTTTCTGAGGTTTGATCTTCATATGCTTGAGCAGGGCGCTTGCGAGTTTGCGACTCTTCGATCGGGCTTTCACCCATACTTGTCTCACCATACGAAATCCAAGTTCATCCGTGAACGTGACTACGGGATGAAGGTGCGCCATAACCATTGTTTCGCATCTAAGCAGTTCAGCTTTAGGCCAAGCGTGGCCATGGAGGAGCGCGATCTTCTTCCAGAGGGTGATTCCGCTTGATGAGTGAATCTTAACGTTGGGGGTGGTTAGAGCCTCTAGGTTTCCATCATGGTTGCCCGACACAACCTGAATGTCTTGAACCATCTCACTGATCTTCTCGAAGAACTCCGGAACGTCCCTCCACTCTTCAAGCTCAACCTTCCTCACTGTATGCTTGACATCTCCCAAGAAGATTATCGATGATGGGTTGGTCGCCTTGATGAGTTGGATCATCTTCTCAAGAAGCTTCGGAGTCTGCGATGGGACGTGTATCCCTTTCTGGGCGAGGGAGGCCTCCCACCCTATATGTAAGTCCGCAACCACCAGCACCTTCTCTGACAGGTTCTCAAGAAGGAGCGCCGGATATGGTTCGACGGGCCTCAGGCAACTAGCTGGCTCAGTCACACGAATCAGTCATGATAGTCGAGGTTTCAACTAATAACCGTTGATCGGCTGGAGTCATAGAAAAGAGATTAGTGCGACCTGAAGCGCATAGAGCGAGAGGAAGCTCTCCAATTGGAAACGGCGGAGAAGAAAGAGCTTCGAACCATTGAGAAGCTTTGTTCCGAGATAAGACTCTCCAAGGGAATCGACGGCAAACTGAGAGCAAAGCTGCTGGCACATTTTGCGGCCAGATTCGAAAACGCTCTCAACCTTATCGAAAGGAGGAGGGTGAGAAAATACTTGTTCTCTCCCAGCGGACGGGTCATATGGGCCGTGAAAGGCAGGAAGGCAGAGTATCAAGTCATCCCCGACTCAAACTTCTGCAGCTGTGACGACTACTACTTCAGGGTCATCGATCGTAGGAGGCAACTGTGCTACCATATTATCGCGCAACGACTTGCTGACGCATTGGGAAGCTATGTCTTCGATGAGCTTCCCGACTCCGCCTACAACAAAATTACGGAGAGATGGCATACGTCCGAAGAATCTTGACGAGGTCTGTGCCTGCTTGAGCACATGTTTTTAAACTCTTTCCATTATTAGACGTGGCGATGCGAGGAGTTTCAACCGTGACAGCTGACGAGGCTTACGGCTTACTCATGCTGGGAACTCAGATACTGTCCTTCATAGCATTGCTTCTCATATTTGTCTACGTGGCGTACGAGAGAACAAGGCCCACATAGGCCATTCAAGGCGCATTGGCGAAGTGTAAGCTCGGGCATGAGAGGAAGATGTAGGGGGGAGGGGGGAGCCGTCGTTAAACGACGGCACTTCTCCAAAGCGTCAGGGACACAGAGTGGAGGCGTCCGGTTGAAGGGAGTAGTGTGAGAGTTGAGCGTCTTTTCGCTTCTGCGGCCTAACCTGCAGAGGTTGCTTGACAGGGAGGCTATTGCTGAACCCAGCGTCATCCAAGATCTCGCCATTCCAAAGATGCTTCAAGGAAAAAATGTCTTGATCATAGCGCCTACAGGGACAGGTAAAACCTACGCCGCAGTCATGCCCGTCTTCGAGTTATTCCTGCGAAAGAGAGACAGAGAGCCAACAAAAGGAATCTCCATTCTCTATCTTACTCCGCTACGGGCGCTCAATCGAGACATTTTGAGAAGGCTTGCGGAAAACGGCAAGCAGCTCGATATCAAGGTGCAGGTCAGGCATGGAGATACTCCTACCCACGTGAGATCGCTGCAAGCAAAGTTTCCTCCGGACATGTTGATCACGACACCCGAAACCCTTCAAGCGATTCTTCCTGGAAAGCGGATGAAAGAACACCTGAAAGCTGTGCGGTGGGTTGTGGTTGATGAGATTCATGAACTGGCAACGGATAAGCGAGGAGTTCAGCTTTCAGTAGCCTTGGAAAGGCTGCGAAACCTAACTGAGAGTGAGTTTCAGAGGGTCGGGCTCTCGGCAACCATTGGCGAGGACCTCAAGGTTGGACAATTTCTCGTCGGAGAAAACCGAACCGTAGAGATAGTTAATTCTGAAGAGGCACGAAGGTTCGAAGCTGAAGTGGAATACGTCAAACCGACAGAGAGGGACTACAAGGACTCTGAAAAACTCGGGATTCCAGCTCCAACCGTAGCAAGGGTGAGAAGAATATGCGAACTGATATCACAGCATAGGTCGACGCTTGTATTCACCAACACGCGCGAACACGCAGAGGCTCTTGGATCGCAGATACACGCTCTCGACGAAGCCTTGCCTGTCAAGGTCCATCATGGCTCCTTGTCTAGAGAGATAAGGGAAGAAGCTGAGAAGGAGTTCCAGTCAGGGACGATCAGAGCGGTCATATGTACGTCGTCGCTAGAGCTTGGCATTGACATTGGCTCCGTCGATTTCATCATCCAATACATGTCGCCTAGAGAAGCAACACGGCTAATCCAAAGGGTTGGAAGAAGTGGACATAGGATCAGAGGCATTCCCAGAGGCGTCATAGTTTCGGGATGGGCCGATGACATCCTAGAATCGTCCGTCATCATCAGCCACGCAAAGAAGGAACGACTGGAGAGAGTCAAGATTCACGAGAACGCCCTGGACGTCCTCGCCCATCAGACAGTAGGAATACTCCTAGATCAGGGAAGGTGCAAAGCAGAAAAAATCCTAGAGACCATCACGAGAGCCCACCCGTACAGAGCCCTAGATCTCGAAGATTTCATGGCCACTCTCAAGCAGCTTGTTGATCTGCGCATCGTGATGCAAAGGGAGGAGATAATTCAAGCAAGGTTCCCGAAAGCCTTCCACTACTACTACGAGAACCTCTCGATGATACCTGACGTGAAGCGATTCACTGTCTTCGACTTCATAAGAAGACGTAAGATCGGAACACTTGATCAAGAGTTTGTTGCCCGAAGCTGCAAAGCAGGCGTAGAGTTCATCATGCATGGCCACACTTGGAGGGTAGTTGCAGTGGATGAGGGGAAGCTCTCAGTCGAGGTTGAACCTGTCCCTCCCAGCCTCACAGCAATTCCAAGTTGGGAAGGAGAAATAATACCGGTCGATTACGCCGTCTCGGAACAGGTAGGCGCCCTTAGGAGAAGGATCGTGCGGGATGCCTTGCAAGAATCTCGCTCGCATGAAACCGCGTCTGAACTTTCAATCAATTCTGAAGCCATCAAAAAAGTCTCTGACACGCTCAGTGAGCACATCAACGAGTATGACCTCCCAACTGAAAGCGACGTAGTTGTGGAGAAATTTGAGAACTGTATAGTGATACATGCTTGCTTCGGCAACCTTGTGAATGCGACTCTGGCAGCAGCACTGGCGCCTCTTCTTGCAGCGAAGTACGGGATCAATGTCGCGACGCAGACAGACCCCTACAGAGTCGGACTGATCGTTCCAGTCAAAATCTATGCTCATCTTGTTGCGAATGAACTCAGGAACCTTCAGCCCGAAGATCTTGAAAAAATAGTCTTGGGTTCAATGGAGGAAACAAAACTCTTCGCATGGAGACACTGGCATGTGGCTCGACGATTCGGAGCCGTGGAGAGAAAGGCAGACTACAAGTCGAATCGAGCGAAATTCTTGGTTTCAGTATATAGGAACACGCCGATAAACAGGGAAGCACGACGGGAGGTCCTTCTAGAAAAATTCGACCTAGACCAATCAAGAGTGCTTCTGCAGAAAGTCTGTCAAGGAGAGATTTCAATCAAAGCAATTGAACAGAAAGGGGCCAGCTGCTCCCCATTGGCTATGCCCATAGTAGATAAGGTGATCCCTCACGACCTCCTCCGCCCAGCAGTTCCGGCGAAGGCGCTTGCCGAGATCATCAAAGAGCGGCTACTATCCGAAACGATGAGGCTTGTCTGCTTCTACAAGGCTGACTGGGAGGGACTTCGAACCGTCCGGACGCTCCAGGAAACCATTCGCTGTCCCATATGCAGGTCGACACTGATAGCAGCAACATATACTCGCGATGAGAGTCTCATTAAAATCGTGAAGAAGAAGCTGCAACGAAAACCACTGTCCCCTGAGGAAGAACGGGAATGGCAGAGAGGATGGACTAGTGCCAGCCTAGTTCAAACCTCGGGGAGGCGAGCGGTAATTGCGATGAGTGGAAGGGGTGTAGGCCCAACCACCGCAATCCGCATCCTGAGGCGTTTCTGCAGAACGGAAGAAGAGTTCTACACAGAGATACTCAAAGCAGAAAGAGAATATGCTAGAACCCGCATGTTCTGGGACTAGAACCCCACGCGTCCGACGTCGTTTCGAGATCTCAAGTTCACGTAGTCGTCCATAAAATGGTTTGGCCAGAGGAAGCATAGTTGATCGTGCATCTTCGCTCTTGAAGAGGTTTTGCAAAGGAAGACTCATAATGAAGAGGGCTTCAATGTAGACACGAAATGAGATCAAGAGAACAATAGTCGCGGTTGTTTAGGGAAGTGGCAAGGTGATAGTCACCATGGGGCGAAGCATTTCAGTGATATTCATTCTCTCAGTAGCGACATACGCGAGTTGCTGTCGAGCCTATGCGGTCGAGTCAGTAAACCTCTTGAAAAACCCAAGTTTCGAGGAGGTTGGTGCTTGGAGAACCCATACGGCCGATGCCAATGATGTCGCTGATCCGAGGAGCCCCATCCAAGCCCACAGTGGAAATTACTCTGCCTACACCAAGGCGACCACTATTGGTGGAGACGGATACGCTCTGGTATCCCAAGACATTTCCATACCCATAGGCTCGAATCTGGAATTGTCCTTTTGGCTTTACGTGAAGCACCACGAACTCCCATTCCACGGATACGTAAAGGGATTCGTAACCAGCTCTGGAGGCAGATTTCTTGATGTCGGAATCTGGTCAGGCGATCCACCTAAGCCAAAGGCGAACGAGTACCGCTTCCAAGCGCGAGTGGAAAAGTACGACACATGGTTCAGAATTGGAGTAGACCTAGGAAAGCTTTGGATCGACGAAGCAAGTTTTCCAAGAGACGACACGATAACGACAATCTCCCTCGGAATCTATAACGGACTTGTATACGCTCTTCCTAAGAACCTTCTTCAACTTGAAGTATTCTTCGACGATGTGTTCTTGGGGCCGTCGGTAGGTGAGGAGGAACCTAGCTTTACTTGGCTTACGATCGCAGCAGCAAGCTTGATCGGCGCGACGATTGTAGTTGCTGCAATTGTCAGAAGACGGTTACGTTCTGTGAAACGTCCTTGTACTGTCTGTGAGAGTCCCGTTCGGGGAACACTTGGTCAAATATTGTGAGGAGAATTCTGCTTGTCTGAGAGTGTCATTCACGCGATTCTGACGCATCGCAAGGATCTCTCAAGGGATATAGTGCTGGATCTTATCAAGAAGAAGAAGGCTGAGTCTGGAGGCTTCCTTTCCGATCAAGGTGCTGCAATGCTCGTCGCTCAAGACCTCGATGTGGAAATTGAAAGAAGTGGACCGCCAGAAATCAAAATCAGAGATATGGTAAGCAGCCTAAGCGATGTGACGGTTACAGGTAAAGTCACAACAGTTTCGACTCTTCAAGAATTCAAGCGCAAGGATGGCAGCTCCGGCAAGGCATTGAGATTCATTCTGGCAGACTCGACAGGCGAAGTGAACTGTGTAGCTTGGGACGAACAGGCTGAGAGATTGGTGGGTCAACAGCTTCACGACAGAACCGTATCCATATTACACGGGTACACGCGTGAAGGTCTCGGGAGAAACGTGGAGCTATTCATCGGCGATAGAGGTGAAGTTCAACTCGTGGAAGATGTCTACGAGGTTCGTGGGCAACCTACAGGCCAGTTCGCCAGCATTGCGGATGCACTGAAACGCGAGGGAGAGGTGGACCTTGTCGGCATCGTGAAGACACCGCCGAGAATCACAGAGTTCAAAAGGGCTGATGGGTTGGGAAGAGTTCTTCGAACAAAACTCATGGACAAGACCGGAAGAATAACGCTCGTTGCTTGGAACGAAAAGGCAGACGAGTTGCGCAGTTTGACGGTGGGAAAGGCGGTCCGAGTATCCCGAGGAAGAATCAAGACTTCCATAAACGGAAGCGCAGAAGTCCACGCGGACATGATGAGTCGCGTGGAGCTTCTTGAGTCTACTCCGGCCCAATTGGCCAATGTTGAATTGCAACCACTCAAGATCTCGCAGATCAGAGCAAACATGCGAGACGTAGATGTCTTGGCGAGAATACTGAAGGTTCAACCTCCAACGGAAGTAAAGAGGACGACTGGAGAAACGACAAGAGTCATGCGTCTCCTTCTTGGGGACGATACAGGCATCATCCAAGCGTCTCTCTGGGACGACAAGACGGAACTCAATCTAAATGCAGGAGAAACAATTCTCATAGAGGACGCGACAAGCAGGGAACGTCTGGGCGAAGTCTCGATAAGCATAGGAAAGGCAGGCGCTATCACAGTAGGCCCTGAGCTAGGGCTTAAGGAGCCTCAACCGTCTCCGAAGAGAATCGCACAGTTGCCACAGGGGGGAGGTCCAGTCTTCGTGGAGGGGACAGTCGTCAGCTCCCCCTCCTTGAGACAGGTTCAGACTTCGAAGGGCGAAGTGGTCGACTTCTCTGAAATTCAGTTGAGGGATGACTCGGGCGAATGTAGAGTAGTATTTTGGAGGGATCTCGCAAGACAGGCCGCCATGTTGAGGCAGGGCTCCAAGGTAAGGCTGTTCGGAGTCTATCCTCGCCTCGGATTCAAAGGTGGAGTTGAGCTATCTTCAGGTCCAATGACATATGTCGAAACGGTTGGCGAGCCGACTTCTCAGAGAGTCGATAAGATCATTGAGTTGAAGGAGGATGCCGAAGGGGGCGTTCATGGAATCATTCTAGAGTTATCGAGTGCGTCTCATGCTTCGCCCGTGTGTAGAAGATGCGGGTCGAAGATCGAGTTCCAAGATGACACAACAATCTGTGAGCAGTGCCAGTCGAGCCAAGACATAGACCTGTCTGCCACTCTCTTTCTCAGGATCGACGATGGATCGGGTTACATTGACACCATCGTCAAAAGTCCTGAGTCAAATGCGCTGCTAGCCCAGGACGCAAAGTGGATCCTCAGAAGTCTCATCGAAAGGAAAACGCCGAGAATCCAGCTCACCGTGGAAACCCTGAGCCGGCTGATCGGAATGAGAGTTTTGGCGAAAGGAGTTCTGACTAAGGATTCGAAAACTGGCAGAAGCGTTTTTCAAGTGAAGGAGATTCAGGAGATCCCTTCAAACCGTGACCAGCGCGGTCTATCAGGTGGGATCTTCTGAAACTGGGAGTTGCCCAAGTGCGGCAGTTTCCTTGCCTGCCGCGAAAGCGCTGAGATTTACTTTCACGAACTTCTCAGGAACGTGTCCCTTGATTGTTTGGATCAGGTTTTCCTCCCCGATTGGGAGCAGGCCAGTTGCCGCCAATACCCCCATCAGCACCATGTTCACTGCCACGGAACTTCCTTCTTCCTCTGCGATTTTGAAGGCATCCACGACGGTGGTATGCTCCGTAAACCTCTTGCATTGCTCTACAACCTCTTCGAGAGGCGGATACTTGTATGCGCCAGTGGAAACGGTCACAGGCATGATTGGCTTTGAATTCATTATGATCCTTGTATCTTGATTGGCGAACTTGAGCGCTCTGAGCGTCTCGATCGGTTCGAATCCCAAGATCACGTCCGCCCCCCCTTCCGTTATTGTCGGCGAATAGATATCACAACCGATCCTCACGTGAGATACGACTGAGCCTCCTCGCTGCGCCATTCCATGTACCTCGCTTATGATTACTTCCAATCCTTCCTTCAATGCTGCGTCGCCAAGAATTTCGGTGGCGAGTATTACTCCCTGTCCACCCACACCCACGACTATGATATCGATTTTCTTGGGGCTCATGTTGTTCACATCTAGTCGAACGTCTTACTCGCAAGCGTGTACGTTCTGCTTAGTCGCCGCTCTTTGACGTAACTTGACCTCTACGCACGGCCCTCTGAAAACCACGACAGCTGGGCCGGTCTGACGGATCGCTTCCTTCATTGCGGAGACTGCGCTTTCGAACTGGAAGGGATCAACAACCTTGACGAAATCTATTCCGCATGCCCTCGCTATGTCCTCAATCATTATTCGTTTGGTTGCCTTTCCCATGGCTGTCAGTCCGGTTCCCGGGTGAGGTTGATGGCCAGTCATCGCCGTGGCCATATTGTCGAGTACTATGTATACGAACTTGTGATTGTTATATGCCGCGTTGATTAAGCCAGGGATCGACGCGTGAAAGAATGTTGAATCTCCCACTACGCCAATCACAGGATCGCTTGTGACTCTGCCGAGGCCTGCCGCAATTCCAGCGCTTGCCCCCATAGAGATCATAACGTCTCCTACGGACAGAGGCGGTTGATAGCCAAGAGTGTAACAGCCGATATCAGTTGCGACGATTGCCTTCCCTCCGGTAGCGACTCTGATTGCGTGAAAAGACGCTATGTGTGGGCATCCTGGGCATAGCATAGGCGGCCTAGGAGGGGCCACCTTTTCCGCTTGGGCTGCCTTCTTCGCTATCATTTCAGAACTCGATTCAAGAGTTTTCCCAAGGATCTTTGACAGGCCTGTGGCCACGATTCCCGTGGAGAACTCACCGTCTCGCGGAAAGAATCCTTTCAGTTTTCCAAAAATCTCGACATCCCTAGCCGTTTCATGGGCGATCGCCTTTGCTTGAACCTCTAAGAATGGTTCTAATTCCTCAACGACGACTGCCTGATGCACGCCTCGTAGGAATTTGGAGATCAAATCTATGGGGAGTGGATTTATCATTCCCAGCTTCAACACTTGTGCGGAAACGCCAATCAGACGTAGTGTCTCAATGCAGTAGTTGTACGATACTCCTGAGGTGATCAATCCCAGTGTACCTGTGCCAAGGATCTTGTTGTACGGGGATCGCTCGACAACCTTTCTGGCATGTTTCATCTTTTCTAGGAGGACTGGATGCCTCCTACGGGAGTTTGCTGGAACCATAACGAAGCGTTCAGGATCTCTGACAAATGAGCCGACTTCTCTTTTCTTGATATGTCCAAACGTTACTATGCCTCTTGTGTGGCTGACACGGGTTACCATCCGCAGCAAGACAGGAAGCTCCAGTTCTTCCGAGGTCTCGAAGGCCGAGAGGAGCATGTCTCGGGCTTCTTGAGGGTTCGAAGGTTCTAGGCATGGGATGTTGGCGAGTAGCGCGTAGTAGCGATTGTCTTGTTCATTCTGAGAGCTGAAGCAATTGGGGTCATCAGCGGAAACGGTGACAAACCCTCCTCTGACCCCGGTGTAGGCAAGGGTGATCAACGTATCGGAAGCAACATTGAGTCCCACCATCTTCATGGCCGTTAGGGCCCGTGCACCTGCTAGAGAAGCGCCTGCGGCTACTTCCAAAGCTACTTTCTCATTGGTCGAGTACTCCATATAGATGCCTGTGTCGTCGGCGATCTGGGCTATTGTGTCCCCTATCTCAGAGGCAGGCGTACCTGGATACACCGCAACAACATGAACTCCTGCCTCCAAGGCTCCACGTGCGATGGCTTCGTTTCCAAGCAGAAGATGCCTCTCGCCGGGCTTATCTTCAAGGAGAACGCGGGGGTCACGCAACACATTCAACCCCTTCGTCGAGACTCTGCCTTCAATCACTCTAATATCTGTTCTGAGAGGTGAAATCTGGGATACTGGATGACTGTGAGTGTCTCTGAGAAACTTCGCCCAGAACACAAGCCAAGCTTGGATTTGAGAACGGCAGGCTGGATCAAGCCCTCATCGGTCCTCGCACTGAATAGTAGCCCTAGAAAGGAGCGAGGGGCCACGGACAAAGTGCTTCAAGCGTTCCTCGAAGGAGCCCAATCAGAAGGCGCCTCCACGGAAACCGTCTACCTTCAAGGAATGGACATCAGGCCATGCTTGGGTTGCTTCTCATGCTGGATCAAAACTCCGGGCAAGTGCGTCCAAGATGACGAGGCTGAATCCGTTCTCAAGAAGATTCAGAGAGCCGATTTGCTGGTTTATGCCACGCCTCTCTATTATTTCACGATGACGGCGACTATGAAAACGATGATCGAGCGATCGCTTCCTCTTCTAGAGCCATATCTCGTGGAGAGTGCTGAGGGGAACACAACTCACGGGCCCAGATCAAGTAAGGTGCAACCATCAGTTTTGATCTCTGTATGTGGGTTCCCGGAGGTCTCTAACTTTGACACTTTGAGAGCCACGTTTCGACGGATCTGCCGGCCGCCCTACAACTCGCTCGTGGCAGAAATCTTCAGAACAATGAGCACAGTCATACTTTCGAAAGAGTTCAGCTTTCTCAACGAAAGGATTGAGGAATATCTCAGCTGTGTGAGAAAGGCTGGACGGGAGGTCGTTGTAAACGGAAGCATATTTCCAACCATACAAGCCAAACTGGAGGAGGATCTGATGCCCCCGGAACTCTATCGAAGAGGCGTTAATGAATGGTTCGAGAAGAGAATCGCCAAGGCCTGAGAGAAAGCGTTATCCGGGACGTAGCGGTTGAGGGGCTATCTCGGTGAAACTTCCTTTACTGCGCCTTCAACTATGTCAAGCGCTGGGTCAACGAGTTCTCTCGTGATTGTCAGTGGCGGAGCGATTCGCAGTGTTGACGGACCGCAGGTAATCAACACCACCCCTCTTCTCCAACTCTTCGTCATAATCTCGTTTGCCTCGTCGGAACCAGGAATTTTGGTCTTCTTATCCTTGACTATCTCCACGCCGATCATCAGGCCTTTGCCTCTAACGTCGCCGATGATGCCATACTTTTCTTGCATTTCCTTGAGCCTCCTCATAATGTAAGCCCCTTGTCTCGTCGCATTTTCCATCAGCTTATCCTTCTCAATTATGTCGAGGACAGCTTGCGCAGCAGCGCACGCCACTGGGTTACCACCGAAAGTATTCGCGTGGGATCCCGCCTCCCAATCCATGACCTCCGCCTTTGCGATTGTGGCGCCGAGGGGAAGCCCAGACGCGATCGACTTCGCGATACAGACCACATCTGGTGCGATATTCCAATGCTCGATTGCGCACCATTTGCCCGTTCTTCCAATGCCCGACTGAATCTCATCGTCGACGAGGAGGACGCCGTACTCATCTGCGAGTTTCTTGAGTTTCTGGAAGTACTCTGGAGGTGGAACAGCGTATCCTCCTTCCCCTTGAATAGGTTCGAAGAAGAAGGCTGCTGTATCCTCAGGGGGAACGTACTTGCGGAAAACCCACTCATCTATGAAATCGACACACCAGTAGTCACAGTCGGGATATGTGAGCTTGAATGGGCATCGATAGCAGTAGGGATAGGGAACATGAGTCACTCCAGGCATTAGTGGGAAGAAGTGTTTTTTCTGGATCGGTTTGCTGGCAGTCAGGCTTAGGGAGCCTACCAGCCTTCCATGGAACCCACCTATGAACGCGAGAAATAGCTGTCTCCTGCTGTGCCATCTTGAAGCTTTTATCGCGGCTTCGATCGCTTCAGCTCCACTATTTGAATAGAAGATCTTCTTTGAGAAGGTTCCAGGTGTTATCTTCTCAAGCTTCTCTCCAAGATCGACCAAGTTCTCGTAATAGAAATCTGTGTAAGCGTAGTGGAGAAATCTCTCAGATTGCGTCCTTATGGCTTCTATAACTTGGGGATGGCAATGTCCTACGTTAAGGCATAGGAGCCCCGAGTTGAAGTCTATGTACTCGTTTCCGTCCACATCTTTTACGATACAATCTCTTCCCGATTCGACCACTAGAGGGTAGAATCGAACCATCGATCCCGATATGATCTTCTCGTCTCTCTCGAGAAGTTTTCGTGCCTTGGGTCCGGGTGGGGTGACGAGGATTCTTGGATACTTTGCTTCTGACAATGAACACCACAACCTCGCGGGGGGAAACGGGCTTTACCTGCTCCGCTCTAAAAGGATTGTGGAGAAACGAGTCGCGGTACCGTTTGTTGGGAGTCTATTCCTTTCTGAGAGCGATCTCTATTGTGGATATGCTAGCTCTTGTTCCGTCCGGTCGCGTGACGTCTTCCGATCCAATGTTAATGTTTCTGACTAAGAGGTTTTTCTGGAATTTTTTCAACCGTTCCACGATATCCACAGCGTTGTTGATCGATTGGCCTCTGGCTCTGAGCACGATCTCGTCTGCGCCTGAATTGAAGAGTGTGACACATGCAACCACGTAGTTCATGACTGGCTTCTTGCCAACCCGTACTAGATTCTCCTGTATCGCTGTCATGCTACCGCTCTCCTTGGAAAGTGTAGAGACTAAGGACAGATCTTCGTCTGATTAATCTTCCTATAGTATTCCCAGTCCTCATCGACGTTAAGCTGGATCTGGGACATTTCCCGTTCGGTGAGATGTCTAAATCGTCCCTGTTTCTCAAGATAGAGCTGAACTGGTTTTCTTCTTGACTTCTCAAGCAACGGATTACTTGGAGCAGAAAGAGAGAAGACTCCTTGCTCTATTTCAAAGAGTGCCCATACCCCTGTCTGGACGGCAAGCCTTCCCAGCTCAACCGACATTGCCGGATCGGTTCTCCAACCCGGAGGGCATGGAACCAAAATGTGAAGATACTTCGTTCCTCTAATCGCCTTAGCCTTCTGAAACTTCTCGACAAAATCCGTTGGATATGAAGGGGACAATGTGGCAATGTAAGGAATCTTGTGAGCCGCCATTATGAGAGGCATATTCTTCTTCTGCTCCTTCTTGCCCGTCGGAGTCGTTGTCGTCCACGCACCAAAAGGAGTTGAGCCACTTCTCTGCATACCGGTGTTTCCGTATGCTTCGTTGTCGTAGCATACGTAGATGAAATTGGTTCCTCGTTCTGCCGCGCCGCTTAACGCCTGAATTCCTATGTCCACGGTTCCACCGTCTCCTGCCCAACTAACAACCGTGATATCTTCGACTCCCTGAGCCCTGAGTCCAGAGACGACTCCTGAGGCTGCGGCGCCCGCGCTGGCAAACGCTACGTTAAGGACTGGAATATTCAGGGAGGTTAGCGGAAAGAGGCCCTGGATCACGCTGGTACAGCAGGCCGGAACTACGAAGATTGTCCTCTTTCCAAGCGCTTTGACAGCCAGCCGTATGGACAGAGTAGTTGAGCATCCGGCGCATGACGCGTTTCCAGGTAGGACATACTCCTCTCTTGGAAGTTCCTTAAGCGTAACCATCATGTCACCCCCTCAACCCGTACCATGTCAACCTCTGATCAACTCGGCCTTTCTCGGCGCATTTCAAGGCGTGCATCACCATCTTCTCGACATCTCTCTCCGTGATGTCTCTCCCTCCTATTCCGGCTATGAAGTTCATTGCAAGCGGCCTCTCATCAAGATCGCAGAGAGCGCTCTGTACCTCCGTGAACAGTTGCCCTCCGATGCCGGAGCTTATTGCCCTATCAATAACCGCAACCGCGTCAGCCTTACCGCAGACTCTTTTCACTTCTTCGATGGGGAAGGGCCTGAACGTGCGAATCCTTGCCAAGCCCACTTTGTATCCATTATCCCTCATCTTCTGGACCGCGACCTTGGCCTCGCTCCCAGTAGATCCCATAGTAACAACCAGAGTCTCAGCGTCATCGCAAGAAACTTCCTCCAAGAGGTCTCCGTGATATGGTAGCCCAAACCTCTCAGCGTACTCTCTTCCAACAATCGGGATCAGTTCCCTTGCATTGTCCATTGCCTCTTGGATCAGATACCTTAACTCCATGTAGTAGTCTGAGGATGCGAGAGTTCCATGGCTTATCGGATTATCGATGTCTAGTTTCCAACCCGGCTGGTAGCGAGGCAGAAAAGAATCCAAGTCCTCTTGGTCAGGGATTGTGAAAGGCATGCTTGTGTGAGAGAGAACGAAGCCCTCAAAGCATATCATTGCTGGCAGAAGAACTCTTGAGTTCTCACATATCTTGTATGCCTGAATTATCGTATCAAAGATCTCTTGGTGCGATGCGCAGTAGAATTGAAGCCATCCAGTGTCTCTCTGAGAAAGGGAGTCATTTAGATCTGGCAGTATGTTCCATGGTGGGCCCATGGCCCGGTTGACGACCGCCATAACGATCGGTAATCTTGCAGCGCTCGCCCAGTGAAGCATCTCATGCATGTAGGCAAGACCATGAGACGATGTGGCTGTGAAAGTCCTTGCTCCCGAGGCGGACGCCCCTATTGAAGCGGCCATCGCGCTATGCTCCGACTCGACACAGACATACTCGCTCTTCATCTTGCCAGAATCTACGAGTTCCGCAATTATCTCAACGATCGCCGTTTGTGGAGTTATTGGATACGCCGCCACAACTTGAGCCTTAGCGGCCTGAGCCGCAAGGCCAGCAACATGGTTTCCACTATCAACAAGAGTACGTGCCAGTCTAGCCTCCCTCCCGACGCATGGTCAACGCCTTTACTCGGCATTCATATGCGCAAATTCCACAGCCCTTACAGTACTCGTAATCTATGACGGGGCAGTCTTCTGCATCGCGGCTGACCGCCGCCTCAGGGCAGTAGACCCAGCAGAGTAGGCATTTGGTGCACTTTCCTTTGTCAAACACAGGTCGAAACGTTCTCCAGAAACCCGTTTTTCCGCCGGTTCCCTTAGTCGGCAGTGAGAGACATGTCAGCGGCAACTCTCGAAGCGTCCTTGGCGCCTTCTGACCTCTCAACTCGGGTGATCTCCCAAAGACGCCTAGTTTAAGCTGACAAAGATAACCTTTCTGAGACACTCGGGATGCCAATAAGGGACGAGGCTTGGTCAATGTCAGATCGAATGGTCCACCTACTGGGAAGCTTACATAGGAATCAGAAATGAGTCATCTTGAACCACTTCGTTAGCTCGTAGTGGCGCGTTCGTAGGCAAGCCTAACGGCCTTCGAGTTGAGTTCACCAACATCGCCTGGCCACTCCTCTTGAACCACCTTCTCGGCAGACTCAAGCCGTATTTCTTCTGTAGTCTTTGCAAAAGCCCCGAGCATCGCCGTGTTTACTACTGGCTGTCCTGCAACAAGGAGTTTGAGTTCCAAAGCTATATCGGTTGCATCTACGAAAGAGACCTTGTGCCTTCCTCTCAGAAATGACTCAGGGAGTTTGGGTTTGTCAGCACAGTTGATCAATAGGCTTCCCCCTTCCTTCAGTCCCTGTATCACGTCTAGAGCTTCGAAGAGAGATGGGTCGAGGACGACAACGTAATCTGGCTCGTACACCTTGCTGCGGAGAAGTATTTCTCGATCGCTGATTCTCGCAAACGCCTCCACAGGGGCGCCTCTCCTTTCGGCGCCGAAGAAAACCATTGCCTGAGGCCATTTTCCCTCTAGGAAAGCGGCTTTCGCCGTTAGCTCTGCGAGAATTACGGCTCCTTGGCCCCCTCTACCGTGGAATCGAATCTCTCTGAGGATCTTTTTCACGCACCTAGGTCGACTACGGGATTGGCAACTGCCCATATAAGCCTAAGAAACCTAAAGAATCTGCCCAACAAGAGCCAGAGTCCCATGGCATCTAAAATGTTCCGGCTGCCCGACCAGCCTTGCCCAACCTGCGGAAGGAGTTCTCTACATCTTACTGAATCGATGGAGGATGTTGACTACTTCGGTCCGGTCTTGCTGACAACGATATCTTGCAGCTTGTGCGGATATAGAGACACAGATGTAGCCTTGGGTTCTGTAAAGCAGCCAAACGCAATACGCGCTCAAATAACTTCAGATAAGGACCTGGCGATGAAGATAGTCAGATCAAGTTCCGCTTCGATCAAAGTGCCAGAGCTTGGAGTTTCAATAACTCCGAAGGCTTCGGCGCAGGGCTTCATCACAAATGTTGAGGGAGTCCTCGATAGGATACAGCAAGTCCTTGAAGGAATGATTCCCTCCCTCTCACAGAAGAAAAGGAGGCGAGCTAAGTCGGTTTTGGCAAAGCTGAAGAGGGCGCGGGAAGGAAAACTTAGATTTGTAGTGGAACTCAAAGACCCTTCTGGCAACAGCGCAATCGCTGGAAGCGACATGACTAAAATCAGGAAACGCCCCCTATCGAAGAGGGAGCTTGAGAAGCTTAGAGAGCAATTGATGACTGTTCGACCATGCCTGAGCCCCAGATAGATTTAGTTCAACAGGTGACCGGAGAAGAGCCTTTTGACTGGCGTGAAGATCGGCTGGCAAGGTGGCGTTGTAGTCTTCACAAAGGAAGCTAAAGTCATCCTTGACCCTACAACCGGCAGACGAACGGGAAGAAATACTCACATCTTCATAACTCATGCCCATGCCGATCACACGTACGGATTCAGAAGCGGTGCAAAGAAGTACGCTACGCCCGAAACAATTGCGATCTACAAGAGGCTAAACGGCAGGCGACTCGACGATGTGATTCCGGTCAAGCTGAATCAAGCTATCAGAGTTAGAAACATCAATGTGACCCCTATCAATGCCGGTCACATGCTAGGCTCAACGCAATTTCTTGTTGAGACTCCGGAAAAAAGGGTGCTTTACACCGGCGACATCAACTGCGTCGACACCTTGACCACAGAAGCAGCACAAGTAACCGAATGTGACGAATTGATTACGGAAGCAACTTACGGAGATCCGTTCTACATCTTTCCGAGTCGCCACATGATCTATGCGAAGATTGTTGAATGGGCGGCAGCTCAGGCAAAGAAGGGCAGGTCGCCAGTTTTTCAGGTGTACGCTGCCGGTAAGGCCCAAGAGATCGTGAAGCTCTTCAACATTTACACTACCTTACCCGTTGTAGCCAATTCATTTGTATCGAAGGTCAACGACGCTCACACAGAGTTCGGGGTGAAGCTGAACTATGAAGATGCCTCAAGAAGAGAACGCCAAATCCCTAGGGGTGCTCACGTCTTTGTCACAACTTACAGAGATGATTCAACTTCTTCCGAGAGATCGGCTCGGGCGGTAGCCACTGGTTGGGCTCTAAAGATGCCGTCGAGAGGCTTAGCCTCGTTCCCGCTTAGCAGCCACGCGGACTTTAGACAACTGGTCCATTACGTGAGAGCTACAAGAGCCAAGAGGATCTACATCTATACTGGCTACGTTGATGTCTTCGCAGATTACCTCGGGAAGAAGCTCGGAGTAGCGGCGAGACCGTTGCCGGCACTGGCTCAGACAGAGCTAAGCGACTTCTAGACGTTTCCCGCAAGATGAAATACGAGTATACCTCAAACTGACGAGTTGCACTTGCCCGAACCTTTGAGCATAGAACACTATGCAGATTCATGGTATTGCTACGGTTTGAACGTGTAAAAAATGAATATGCTCGCAGCGATCAGCGCGACAACCATAACCATGACGACTTCTGGGCGCAGCTTTATTCCCGGGGTTTCCTCCTCGAAGAATCGAAGTAGCCCGGCACTGGCAGCGGGCATCGGTGCTTCATCGCTTCTTCTTTTTTCTCGGCTCAATCACACTCACTGGAACGTTCAGATTTGATCGGTTACCTAAAAGTGTTGTCTGCCTGACCGTAACCTGAGCAAGATCTCATGCCTAGCGGAAAGCCTTGCCCCTAGACCGAAGGCGTATGTACCTAGGGGGGAGGGGGCCACAATTTGTGGGCCTTTTCGAAAATACTTGGTCCTTCTTGAGCTACTAGTCGCCTATCGAATCCTGATGTATTCGTAGGCGTCACGTATGGTGTCGAAGGCGAAATGGATCTTCTGGAAACCTCTACGGAACTCGATGACGTCTTGTCTAACCCTTTCCAGAGGTTCCCCTTTGACAACTACTCGCGCCATAAGCTCAGCGATTTCTCTCATCTCGCTTTCTCTCATTCCGAGCCGCGTACACTCTAAGGTTCCACACCTGATTCCGCCTGGCGCCTCAAAATGCCGGCCGAACTTCAGATCGTAGGGTAGCAAGTTTCTGTTCAGGACTATGTTTGCTTGCTCAAGTTTCTTCTCGATCGTTCTTCCGTCGCCGTAGCTTGTGATATCCATTATGAGAACATGCGACTGACTGAATCCTTTCTTCTCGCCTAGAACCTTGAACCCTCTCTCAAAGAGTGCTTGGCCGAGAGCCTTCGTATTCCTGACGATCTGTTCAGCATATTGTTTTCCGAAGGCGAGCATCTCGGCGAATGCAACTGCCTTGGCTGCGACGCTGTGAAGGTGATGATTGCTTACGCAGCCGGGGAACGTCGCTCTCTTGATCTTGTCGGCGAATCTCTCCCACGAGATGACTATGCCGCCTTGAGGTCCGGGTAAAGTCTTGTGCGTACTTGCCGTGACAACATCCGCGCCCTCTCTCAGCGGATCTTGAAATTGTCCTCCGGCGATGAGGCCACTGACATGAGCAGAGTCGTAGCATACTGCGGTGCCAACATTGTGGAACGTCTCTGCAAGTTCCTTGAGAGGGTGAGGAAACGGAAACACTGATGCGCCGAACATAGCGATTTTTGGCGGGTTACCCTCCTGTCTGGCCATCTTCTCAACCTTAGCCCGAGTCTTGTCAACATCGATGTTCATCTCGTCGACATTGAATGGGAAATACTCCACCTTCAGACCTCGAACGGCTCCAGCAGTCCCTCCCAACTCCAACTTGCCTGTGCTTATGTGTCCTCCGTTCGGTATCGCAAGCGACATCATCCTATCGCCGGGACTCGCAAAGGCGCTGTAGACAGAGAGGTTAGCGCAGACTCCTGAAACCGGACGCACATCAACAAACTCGGCTCGAAAGAGCTTCTTAGCTAGGTCTATACACAGAAGCTCCACTTGGTCAATGTAGATGCAGCCTGCATATACGCGCTCACCGGGCCAACCTTCAGCATAGCGGTTTCCGAAATCGCTCGCGAGGGCCTCTCTGACTGCGGCGCTAGGGACGTTCTCGCTCGCAATGAGCGGTATACTCTCAGAGAACCATTTGTGATGTTGCTCCAAAAGTTGAAAGACTCTGTCATAGGCGTCTTTCGGACTAGACATGTTAAATCACTCGGAGGAACTCAACGTACATCACTCTTTAATGTCTTTTGAGCGCCGAGCCATCTCCTTGGTCGATGTAGAACGTGAACAGAATCATTGATCTCCAATAGAGCAATGGTTTTGTGTCAAGGAATTCCGTAATGAGTAGTAGAGGTGGGGATCATGGATTCACTAGTCGCTAAGGACTAGGCATCGTCCCACCAAGATATGGTGATATTAGAGTTGCAGGACTGGAAGTCTCCGTTGAAGGCCGATCCAACTACCTGGCTCTTGGAAGAGAGCAATCCCTCTGTCAGATATCTCACTCTTAGAGACGTTCTCGAATATTCTGAGAGTCATCCCGATGTCGTCAAATCGAAAGAAGCCATTGCGTCCTCAAGAATCGTCGTGAAGATCCTCCAGAAGCAAAGTAAACTTGGAACCTGGGAGTCTCCAACGAACCTTTACACTCCCAAATACAAGTCAACATACTGGCAGATCGTGATTCTTGGAGTTCTTGGCTTGGCCAGAGACGATCCAAGAGTGAGGAAAGCTTGTGACCTGATTCTTCGACACCAACTGAAGGAGGGTGGATTTTCCACGCATGTAGCCGGCAGAGCTGACGAGAAGTACTATGATCTTAAACGTAAGGGAGAGACGCTAGGAGATCGTAAAAGCTGGACGGCCGAGAAGACAAGAGAACATGAATATTCATGTCTCACAGGAAATGTCGTCAGCGCTCTTCTGAGGTTGGGCTATACGCACGATGTACGGGTCGAACGGGCTCTGAACTGGCTAATCTCAATCCAGAACAGCGACGGGGGATGGCTATGTCCCTACTGGAAGGCGCACATCAAGGATGTGCACAGCTGTTTCTATGGGACTATTTGTGCACTCGAAGCATTCTCGGAAGCGGAGAGGATATCCAATGCCATAAGGAAAGCAGCCGAAGGAGGAGCAGAATTCATATTGATGCATCGTCTATTCAAAGCTGACCATCACAACTTCCAAATAATCAATCGCCATTGGCTCAAGCTGTCATTTCCCAGTTTCTACGGCTATGACATCTTGAGAGGTCTTCTCGTCTTGGGCAAGTTGGGTTACGGAGCTGACGAAAGGTGCAACGAAGCCATATCCATTCTACTGTCCAAGCAGAATGCTCATGGTCGTTGGATTCTTGAGAGCACGCCGACCGGCAGAATGCATGTAAGCTTGGAGACGAAAGGGAAGGAAAGCAAGTGGGTAACTCTGAATGCTCTTAGAGCCCTGAAATGGATTTACTCAACTCGTAAGGAAGACTAGGTCGATTGTCTCCGTACCTAGGTCCGTCTACTGCTTGAAGTTCCATTCGATTGTTGCGTATTTTCTTAGGCGAAGCTCCGAGGCCTGCGTCAATTCGGAAGGGGAGAGAACTTGCTCGGAAATTTTCGTATGGAACGCCTTCTCGAATGCGGATCTCAAATTGTTTTCAAATTCCTCAAACAATAAAGGCTTTCCAAGGAGATATCTTATAGTCGTGACCTTTGACGCCAGTTTCTCAAGAGGCATGCACGCCATCGGCAACCCCATCTTCAATACCTTCGTCATTGTTTCTAGGTTGGAATCGAGGAGAAGCGTTCCATGTTGAAGGAGCGCGTTCTTTCGATGTGTCTGGGCGCTACCGGAGATTTTCTTTCCATTAACTGTCACGTTCGGACATTGTCGCCCTTTATCGTCGAAGCTCAACTGTGCGTTGAGGCCAAGATTTCTACACGTCATAAGGATTCCGCAACAGAGGTAACGGTACGAGGAGATCACATCGGATGGAATAATGTCAGAGCGCGCGATGATACTGTACGTTAATTCTCCTTTAGAATCATGGTATACTGCTCCTCCTCCGGTTGGTCTTCGGACGACATTGACACCTAAGGTCTTGCAGGTCTCGACTTCGACCTCTTTCTCGACTTGCTGCGAGAAGCCAATGGAGACTGCTGAAGGCTTCCATCGGTAGAACCTGACGGTGTTCGGAGCAGCTTCTTCGACTACGGAGTTAAGGATGGCTTCGTCAATCGCCATGTTTGTGAAGGCGTCGTTGAACCCGGTTCTGATAAGCCTCCATTGCTCAGCCATGGCAGGCACATTCTAGGGTTTGCTCAACTTCCTCGATCTCTGAAGGTGTCAGAGGACGCGGGAAGTTGTATACTGGGCCGCTCGGTCTTTCGTTGTAGAAAGGCCTGTTGCAGTTTGGGCAGCCTGATGTCCGATAGGGCGAACCTGATCTGATCACGCGGGTCAGCTCTTCTCTTGAGATCCCAAAATCTACAAGGGTCTCTGCTGGATCAAAGCTCATATCCTCGACCCTAACGAGTCGGTTGACCAAGAGAAAACGCGCTGTCTGAACTCTCCTATATCGCGAGAGTGATGGCGGAGGGTTATTTTCCAATCTAGTTCCGGGAATAGGAGTGAAGGCAAACAGTGCCGGATATACACCCTGATCGACCATTTCCTGAATGAACCCTAGCATATCGCGATCTGTTTCGCCAAGTCCGACGATCATATGTGTCGTTACTCGGCCGGTTCCGAATACTGAGGCAGCTTGGCGAAGTGCGTGCATGTGGCTCTGCCAAGTGTACGGCCCCCCAACAATGGGTCCTTTGACCATGCTGAATATTTCCGGAGTGACAGCGTCCAGCGGAATGCTGATTCGATCAACTCCTGCGTGGTGAAGCCTGTGCAGGGTGTCGACGTCTACTGGCTGGCAGGAAACGGATATGTCGATGCTTATCCTCGAAAGGATTTGAGGAATGATCGCCAGAATGTCGTCAGTCACTCCAGGGTAATTTATCGCTTGAATGCAAACCCTTCTTACATGTTTTCCCTCCCTCACTAGACTTTCAAGAACTTCATCTAGGCGAAACAGTGGCCAGCTAACCCTTGAGAGGAGATCGGGTTTACTGCGACTCGTCTTAGCCTGAGAGCAAAAGAGACAGTTGGCTAAGCACCTTCCCGGGTGGTGAGTGAGCAGATACAGAGTGGTTGGCCTTACGCCTAGGAAGCCATCTGTAAGCCCAAGTGTAAGTGCTGAAGCTGTAGAGACTCGAATGAATCTGTCTTGTTCATTGGCCACGAGATGCTGCACATTTTTGGGTAGTCTCCTCAGATCCAGAGCCACGATCTGACATCAACCGATCCTTAATAACTCTTGGCTACACTCGCCCAACCGACTCTTATTTAGTCTCCGCTGAGACCCCATAGGCGAAACGACTTGAGAGAAGAGAAGCTCGCGAGATTCCGCCGGGCTATGGCAACACAGTTGGAGACACTTGCGAAAGATCTTGGAGCAGACCTGCTCAGCGTGGCTGATCTGACGCGGTTCCAGCCGTACAGCGGCATGGATAATTCTTTGCTCAGTTTTCCCTTCGGGATTTCCGTCGGAATGAGACTCTCCAGCTCGATAGTTGATCGCATAACCGTCGCTGATCCTACGCCTGAATATGCTCACCATTACAGGGCTGTAAACGCACTCCTAGATGATGTCGCCTTGAGAATCGCCAATCGCATACAGGCAGAAGGGTATGCTGCCCTACCGATACCCGCGTCTCAGGTGACAAGGCCCGAGCTGCATCAGGGAGCTATATCTCATAAGGCGGTTGCCGCCCTCGCAGGACTCGGATGGATTGGAAAGAGCCAGCTGTTAGTCAATCCTAGACTTGGTCCCAGACTTCGTCTGGCTTCGATTCTGACAACGATCCCGTTGAAACCCGGAACTCCGCTTGAGAACAAATGTGGAGAATGTGATGTCTGCGTCAGAGCTTGTCCCACGCATGCGATCAAGTCAGCCGAGGCCATCAGAGAGAGATGGGTTCAGGAAGAGGTATTTGACCGAGACGCCTGCAATCAGCGTCTAGTCAAGTTCAGAAACGATCCCCGATATGGAGCAAGCATATGCGGCATATGCGTCAAAGTCTGCCCCATCGGCATCGAAAAAGCTGAGGAGAAATAGTTCTTCGATTCCTATCCAATCTTGGTTGCCATCTCTACCAAAGCCGTGCACTTGTCAACTAGTTTCTTCAAGCTGCTTTCCGACCTGGCTTCACAGTAGAGGCGGATCTTCGGCTCTGTTCCCGAAGGTCTGAGAAGGGCATAGCTGCCGTCCTCATAGTTAACCCGTATTCCGTCATAGGTCCATATGTCCTTGACTTGTTTCTCCGTAGTGAGCTTGGCCTTGATGTCTTCCATGGCCTTATGCTTGATGTGGTCCGAGCACGGAAACGCCAACCTTCTCTGAGGATAATCAGGTATGTCTTCAAGTAAACTCGACAGCGTACATCTTTCCTCAGAGAGCTGGCTTACAAGTTTGCAAGCGGCGTAGATGCCGTCTCCCCAATATCCCCAGTGAACGTCGATTATTTTCCATGGTTCACAGCAGAGCAGCGGGATATCTCCACCTGAGACAAGAGCCTCATGCGTCTTACCCAACCTCGTCCTCTCGACGCGCCCACCATGTCTCTTAGCCACCTCGTCTATGCGCGGAGAGGTGTCAACAGATGTCACGATCCTACCGGGCCCATATCTTTGGAGCAGGATCTTCGCAAAGAGGGCGAGGAGCCTATCATTTGTCACGTAACGACCATTCTCGTCGAGCACTGACAATCGATCGGCATCAGAGTCATGTGCCACGCCAAGATCTGCTCTCAACTCCGAAACCAGCCTAGAAGTATCGCTCAATGTCTCAGGTGTCGGTTCTGGGGGTCTGCTAGGAAATGTCCCATCAATGTTGGCATTGATCGTAGTTACCTTACATCCAAGTCTGGAGAGCAGCGTAGGCGTAACATTCGATCCCACGCCGTTCCCGCAGTCAACGACTACATGGAGCGGTCGTTCTACCGGTTTGATGCTGGATAGAACTGCTCTCACGTAGCGATCTACGACATCTTGGCGAACTGTCGTGGATCCCACTCTGTCCCAAGGAACCATTTGACAGGAGTTCCTGAGGATTAGCTTCTCAAGGACCGCTTCCTCGTCACCCGTGTATTCTCGCCCGTCATGATTGTAGCATTTCAGCCCGTTGTCGGTTGGAGGGTTGTGTGAGCCTGTTATCATTATGCCTGTGTTCAGCTTGTTCTCTTTTGTTCCAAAGGCAAACACTGGAGTCGGAACCATTCCGAATTGAACGGTCTTACAGCCGCCTGCCATCAAGCCAGAAGAGACTGCGTGCCTCAAGTACGGGGAGGAGGTCCTAGCGTCGTGGGCTACTGCGACGCTTCCATAGTTCTTAAGCGAAGTGGCAACGGCGAGTCCCAGTTTCATTGCTAACTCGGGCGATACTCTGTCTAAGTCACCGCGTATACCTGATGTCCCGAAGAGCTTGGGCAAGGGTCCTCCCTTAGAAGCTGAGGCTAGGATACCAGTACGGTTTTCCTCTTCCCTCTCGATCCTTATCCCATCTGCTCAGGATTCGAACTGCCTCCACGGCTGCTCTGCAAGCTTCCTCCTCGCCTGCGATACGGAACTCGTCTGTGATCCGGTTGGCATAGACGGCGCAGACACAGCCGGCCCTGAGACCGTAGATTCCAGAGAGCGTGAAGATCGTTGACGCCTCCATTTCAAAGGTCAGAACTCGGACGGAAGCAAGAGAGTTCACCGTCTTCTCACTTTCTGCAGGCAAGTAATGGTGAAACCCGGGTCTGCCTTGGCCAACGTAGAAGCTATCTGCAGACGCGGTATACCCCAGATGGTATCGGAAGCCAAGCTTTTCAGAAGCCTCGACAAGTGCCAAAGTCGCATCATAGCTCGGCACAGCCGGATACTCAAGCCCGACATATTGCCTACTAGTTCCATCTAACCTAACGGCGCCTGTTGCGATGGCTAAGTCTCCGGGCTTGACCTCTCGACGAAGTGCGCCACATGATCCAACTCTGATGAACGTGTTCGCTCCAATCGCGGCGAGTTCTTCCAGCGCAATAGCGGTCGCAGGGCCGCCTATGCCAGTTGAGCAAGCTGAAACCTTCACTCCGTCAACGTTCCCGGACCAGACACGATACTCGCGATGCATCGAGACTTCTTTGGCTGAGTCCCACATCTGGCCAATCTTGGGTACACGATCAGGATCACCGGGTAGGAACACATATCTGCCGATGTCGCCGGGCTTACAGCGGATATGGTATTGCATACCTCCGCCGATAGTTGGATGGTTGGCCGAAGTCGCTTCCCGGCTCAATGAGAATCCTCCGAATCATCAACACCCATGTCGCTCCACAACTAATTAAGATGGACGGAGAGCAGCCTTCGCGAAATATCGCGAAAATCCGGCTTGTCTGGCTGAGTCCCTAGCTCGTCTTCTCAGCCAAGACCAATGCGAATCTTCTTGTTACGCGAATTTCTGATGCCTCTATCCATTCTTCAAGGAGTCTTCTCCACCGGTCTTCAGTCAGTTGCTTCTTTCTGTACTGAGCGCCAGCGGATGACAGATACAGTTGATCAACGAATGTGCCAAGTGGGACTCTGAGTGGAAAATGGAGTTCTTTCGAATTCATCACTCTGAACCCCGCGTTCCCAACTTCGCGACTCAAGCCGTCGGAATCTAAACGGAACATGCCGCGATCTTTCCCTAGAACTCTCATCTGCAGATCATCAAGAAGATTGTTGAACTCATCATTTGAGGAATAGTCTGCTAGAACAAGTTTGCCTTTGGGTCGAAGGACACGTTGCAGTTCGCTGAGAAGTAGGTCCCTATCAGTGTAGTCGGAGAGCACGAAGTAACATGTAACAGCTGGCATAACGCCGCTCTGCAGCGGAAGGCGATCGATACTGGCTCTCAAGAAGTCTGCTGATGGAAGACTGGATCTTGCTCGCTGAAGCATCGTCAGAGCGAAGTCCACTCCTATGATGCGATAATGCTGAACAAGGGCTGCGGTCGGAATTCCGTCGCCGCACCCGACATCGAGGACCGGGCCTTCAAGATCTCCTAGAAAGAGAAGAGACTCATTCATGATCCCTTGTAGGGTCTCGCCGCGTTTGACGAGATCGCTTCTTTTCCCGAACGTTTCGCCTCTTCTCTGCCACAGATCCATCAGCTTTCTCAGATTCACGGTGAGTTCTTCCTACCAAGAACATTAGGATTGAAACTCTATAACCCCACTCAGGTCGATGTAGGATAGCCAATCATTCATGTCTTCACTTAGAAAATATTGGTCCGTCGGCCATAAGAGGTCAGCGCTTGACTAGCCATGTTGCGTAGAGGTCACCGCGTTGGCTTTTCGGTATGCTACCTGTCGGTGGACGCATTTATGGTGAAAGGCCATGTCGTTAGCGAAATCTTCCGTGGTGTCGCTTGGGCTCAGTTTATCGGCGTCACTTCGTATGACGCCCAGAAGACCGCGGTTTGAAGCATACGAGCAATGGCACGATCTGGGCGATGAGGAAGTTTTGCGTCACCTTCAAGTACGGAGTCAAACGTTTCTTCAGCGTAGCTATGAAGCCCCTACGAGATGGAACAATGAGGCTTCCCTTAGGAAAGATCCCGCCACGGCCGCTCATCAAGATCATTTTCAGGCATCTAGGTGCCCAAAGGTCAGATGTTGTACATGGTCCTTCTCACGGTGAGGATGCGGCGATCATCAGGGCTGGGAAAGAGTTGCTTGCGTTCTCATGCGACCCGATCAGCGGCGCACTGAATAGAATCGGATCCCTTTCCGTTCGCGTCACAACTAACGACGTAGCGACGAGGGGAGTTAGGCCTACTTGGTTTCTCTCATGCATAATGCTTCCTGAAGGATCGGGAGAGGCGGTTCTCCGCACAATTTGCGGTCAGATGGGAGAAGCTGCAAGGAAAATCGGGGTGGCAATCGTCGGTGGGCACTCTGAAGTAACGCCCGGTCTAGGTCATCCGTTAATAATAGGATTTGCGGCAGGACTCGTGGGCAGGCGCGGGTATGTAACCTGTGGGGACGCTCGACCTAGAGCGAAGATCATCATGACTAAAAGTGCTGGCATTGAGGGTACAGCGATCTTGGCCGCAGACCGGGGCGAATTGTTGGCACGAGCGTTCGGCAATGGTTTCGTCAAGAGAGCGAGTAAATTCTTCCAGATGACGAGCATCGTTGAAGATGCCATAACAGCGTTCAATCACGGAACAGTCCAAGCAATGCACGATCCGACAGAAGGTGGTACGGCAGGAGGCCTGAACGAGCTAGCGAACGCCTCAAAGACGGGATTTCGTGTTTATGAGAGTGAGATCAAAATAGCACCTGAGACTGAGAAGATCTGCGGCTTCTTTGGAATAAACCCGCTCAGGCTAGTGAGTTCTGGTTCTCTCCTCATAGCGGCCTCCGAGGCAAGTGCTGAGGGGATTGTGTCTCAACTCAAGAGGCGAAGAATAGAGGCTAGAGTAATAGGCGAAGTACTGTCGAATCAGGCGAAGCGAATTCTCATCAGGAGAGATGGCAAGGAAGAGAAGCTTCCGTTGCCGTACGCAGATGATCTATGGGCAGCTCTTCGAAGGCGTTCAAGCCGCGGAAGACAATATTGATGACCGCTTTCTTCCGACAAATAATAGAACCAGTGAGCCTACTACTACGACAACTAGGCACTGACATCAGGTCCCGTCAACCGGGTAACCTGAACAGCCTTCTTGCATTTGAGTCGAGGATCTTGTTAAGTTCCTCTTCAGTAAGTCCAGCTACCCTGATCTTCGCCAATTCAAAGGCCGGATGTCCAAATGGCATGTCTGAACCATATAGGACTCTCTCCACGCCAACCCTCTGCACAGCCTGCTTTACCTTTGTATGCATCGGCATGCCTGAAGTTTCAAGATAGATGTTCTCATGCTTCAAAGCCATCTCTATCGAGCCATTGATGTATACAATGTGTCCGTGCCCCATGTGGCCCAAGATGATCTTTACATCAGGAAAGCGGTCTGCGAGGTTGCCAAAGTGCCACGGCAAAGACCACGGCGGATGACCTGAATGAAACAGAATCGGGAGCTGAAGCTTTCGAGCGATCTCCATAACAGGATCGATCAACTCATCATCCGGGAGGAATGAATCGAGAAGGGGATGCATCTTCACACCTTTGAAGTTCCATTCGTGGACAGCCTTCTTCACCTCTTCAGCCGCCTCCGCCCTCTTCGGATCCACCCAAGATAGACCCACAAATCTGCGAGGATACTTGTTAACAGCCTCCCAAGTCAAACGGTTCGGCAAAGAGCAGACTACAGACAACTCTATGCCATACTCATCCATCAGCCTGATCATCTGATCGGCATTCATGCTGACGTTGAAGAGAGGAAAGTTTCCAAGGTGTGCGTGAGAATCGATCATTGCATGTCTAGCCTTCCCGGCTCTTAGGCGGGATGACATACATCTTGCCCAAACGTTTCCTTAGAGCGTAAAGCAAAGGAAGGGTGACGACGATAAAGATTGCATCCATAGGGAAGAAGCTCAGGTCAAAGAGGGCTGCACCCAAGCCGAAGAGACTGAAATCATAGGCGAAATAGCCGAGATTCTTCTCCGTCACAGCAATGGCCATCGCCACTCCCTCCCACAATCTCACGTTCCTCTTGACCACAGCCCTAATGGAGCCGAGGAGCACACCCATACAACCCCTGATCACCAATGTTGCTGGCGCATAGTAGATGTACTGGCTTCCGTAGAGGGGGTTCCATAGATCAAAGAGTGTTGGACCGATAGCCGAGGATAACCCACCTACAACGGGTCCAAAGAGAATGCAGACGATGAATGTGACGATGTCGCCGAAGTGCCATATACCTAAAGGTTTCGGCATAGGTATCGCAATGGATGTGCCTACGTAGATCAGTGCGGCCATCACCGCGCTATACGCAACTTCACGTGTACCCAGTTTCATCACAAGGCAGTCCTCTTTATTGTGCGCTTGACGAGCGTGTTTGATAGCGGAGAAGCGTTATATCAAGAAATCCCCATATATGGGCTGAACCCCGCCGACTCAACCCCTTTCACTTCATATATTATTGAGCTTTCGGATGCTCAACAGTCATAATCGGAAGCTAGATCGCATATCTTCCGTTCTTCATGATTGGTGTTCCGTCTAGTTCCACCGTAGCCTTGCCAAGTGTGCCTGCCACCGAAAAATCTGTGTTGTTCTCGCCCCCCAACTGTCTATTTTCTCCTATGCCTATCGAGACTGCGCCTCTCACAAGAGAGTCAATGTTAAAGCCGAAGCGTGCTCTGGGATTGATGCCTAGAATGAGGCTTCCCATTCTGTCTTTATCTCCTTTAGCCGCCTCCCAGCGGCCTTTGACTGCACTCAAGTTTTGCCTCGCATTGAAGCTGACAAGCCGGCCTTTCTCGAACTTCCATTCGATACCCCAAATCAGCTTTCCGGATCTCGGCAACGGTAGATCAAATCTCACGCGGCCACTAACAGTCGTTTCGATTGGAGCAACAGCGACAGTTCCAGCCGGAAGGGATGTGAAGACCTGCCCGCGTTCCATGTCGGCCTCGTCTATTACACCGTCTGACACATAAGGGATTCTTCCAGCGATCTCAAATCTTAGATCTGTTTCATTTCCTTGCTTGATGCGGACGTTCCGCCCTTTCCCAAGTATGGAAGCCAATCTTCCTCCGGACTCCGAAACGTCATGATAGTCTACCATCACAGCCGATTGAACGGTTTTCTTCCATGACAAATAGTTGAATCGATACGTCTTGGCTGCTCGGGGATGGACGATGCTGAACTCTAGGGCGGCAGTCCTGATACGCTTCTCGCGGCTCTTCTCCCAATGAACCTTCTCACCCTGTGCATTCGCAGCAGTCTTGCTTGCTGGTACGTCCTTGAACCTTGAATGGTCTTCAGGCGCGCCGACAAAGATTTCAACTGAGGTGTAATCAGCCAACTCGAGACAGTGTCTTGAGGTCTGCCTCAAATCCTCCTCGGATAGGATCTTTAGATGCTCGAAATAGAAGTCATCTGTGTACAATGTCATAAGGACGTCTGCGCCCACCCTGAAGCATTCCAAAGCCAAGGCCGAAGCGAGGTCGGACGTCCAGTCCCATGTGTTAACTACCACAACATCAGTACCAGTCACTCGTAGCGAGTCTCGAACGACTTTCTCAGCCAACACGCGTAAAGATCTATCCAAGTCTCGAACCAACCTGCGTCGTCAATCAGTCTTAATCATTTGTTGTAGCTGCGGTTTTACCGTTTGCGCTCTTCTATTCGGCAGCTCCCTTTTTCTAGATTAGGAGGAAAGAATACCTTCAGCACGCGACCCGCTTCTACTGTGCCGCCCATCGGGTTCTCGGCCTCGCATTTGGTGAGATAATTTTTTTAGATTCTAAACGCTTTGAGCGTAGTTTTCGAAGGTGCGAAAGGGAAAATCATTGTCGAGAGATGATTCTGAGGCCGCGAAGCTCACGTCAGAAGTGAGGGAGATCGCCTTGAACTCAGGCGCAACGTTGGTTGGAGTCGTTTCGGCAAAAGCGATTGACTCTTTGCCAAGCGTCTGGGTTGGTTGGAAGCTTCAACAGTACACCAAGAAGGCCGCAGACATAATGCCGGACGCGAGATACGTCGTTGTGATTGGTTATCATGTCTGGGATGATATGCTTGAGCTGGCGATGAGAAAAGGCGAAAAGTGGGTTTACCTGGGCTACATCCCCCTCACGCTTTCAGCACAAGCAGTGATAAACCGTCTAGAGAAGAGCGGCTACAAGGCTGTCATCGCCTATTCACTGTCCTACAAACGATTGGCACAGCTTGCGGGGTTTGGAAACTTTGGGAAGAATGCCCTAATCGTGAATCCCGCTTTTGGCCCATGGATACGGCTGGCCTCTGTCTTAACGAACGCTGAAATGTTGGCCGATAAGCCCTTTGAGCAAGATCTTTGTGGTGACTGTGAAGAATGCGTCAAGGCCTGTCCTGCGGGCGCTCTAACGCCACACAAAGTGGACGACAGCAAATGTCTTGTTGGGATCCATCTTGTCGATAAGGAGAATTTTGAGCGAAACGAAAAGTGGGCAAAATATGAACCGTCTTTCACAAAGAATACCCACTTGATGTGCAGGATATGCCAAGATGCATGTAGATATGGAAAGGGAAAGCGTGTGTAGATGCAGAGTTGTTCAGGTCTTCTTGTCTTAGGAAATGTTCCTGAGAAAACGTTACATTCCTCTGTCTCCAACGGCCAGCGAAGCCGGATGCCAGTCAAAGTTCAGGGCACAAAAAAGATAGGGAAAGACTCCAAAATGAGACGCCCTGTCACTGCTTTGGTTTATCCTGTAAGGCGCGGGGCCGCAGACTGGGAATATTTGCTACTGCATCGCGTCGCAAGTCGTGGAGGCTTTTGGCAAGGAGTCACTGGCAGTATTGAGGAGGGTGAGGATCTCATGGAGGCAGCAAGACGTGAGCTCTTTGAAGAGACAAGACTCGTCCCCTCTCTAATCGAGAGGATTGACTATTCGTACTCTTTTCCAATTGAGGACAGGTGGCACCACCTATATCCTTCGGGGGTGGAGAAGATCACGGAATATGTGTTCATAGCCCATGTGGATGGTCGACAGGGGCCGGAAATAGACCCCGTTGAACACGATGGATGGAAATGGTGTCGATTCAGTAAGGCACTAGAACTGTTGACTTGGGCGGGCAACATAGAAGCACTGAAGCGGTGCGATAGCGTCGTGAGAACTCGTCGCTAGAGACGGCAAAGGGTTTTATGCACGCAACTCTCTTCCCTAGACTGCCCTTGTCAATCTCTTGAGAGTTGTGGTTCGCGTATAGAGTACTGGTTTGAACGAAAGTCCTTCCCAGAACTCGTTCGCTACTTTATTCATGACGGCGTTCCGGAGCGTAACATGTCTGATGTGCTGGCCTGAGAAGAACCGTGTTGCTGCTTCGACCAGAGACGTGCCAACACCGTGTCCCCTGTGCTCTCTCTCAACGAATGCTTCTCCAACCATCCCTATGCGTCTGAACTCTCTATCGGGACATCTTCTAGTCTGAATGGTCGCTGTGAGGTATCCAACTATCCCATAGGGCAAACGCTCGGCAACGAACAATCTTGCCGTCCGCTGACGGAGCATCTGTCTATAGCGGGCAAAAATTCTCCTTCTTCCGCCTTCTGGGGGCCAGAGGCCGGGAAGCTTATGATGCTCGTCTAGTTTATGCTTCAGCTCCACGATGCTACGGAGATCGCGTTCTCTGGCAACGCGGACACTGACTCTACCTCTGTCTGTGGAAGCTGCCTTCATGGGTTCTTCCCATCTCACTAAGCCTATTAGCTCTTAGCTTCACGCAACCACTGTTCTATCCTTCTTGGCCCAAGAAGCGTGTCAAACCTTGGAAAGTCGAAATCGGGACCCAGAACATTGTACTGCCTGTTTGTTAGCAAGGCTAGTAGGTGTGTCGGGTTTGCGTACACTCCTCGAGACGTTCAACCGCACGCCTCAAGTGTGGTATCGTTATTGAACCCCCAACGACCAGAGCCACATTGAAGGCTTCAAAGAACTCTGGGCCGGTTACCCCTTCCTCTACGCAGCGGACTATGTGGTACGTTATGCAGTCGTCGCATCTGAGTACCATTGATGCCACCAAGCCTAGCAATTCCTTTGTCTTGGTTGGGAGGGCGCGCTGCTCGTAGGCCCTGGTATCCAGGTTGAAGAAGCGTTGAATCTGAACGTCGCCTGACGCCAGAATCTTCTCGTTCATTTTCTCGCGATACTTTCTGAACTCTTCCAACGTATTGGGCACAGTTGTTTCACGAGCTGCACTATGACGGACATATTCCAGAAATGCTTTTCGAAGGGAGGTAGTGGGATGGATGGTTGGATGTCTGAAGGGGCTGTCAGAGAGCTCTTGTCTCTATGAACTCCTTCATTCTTTCACTACATCTACGGACTAGCTCACGCGTTCTTTCGTCTACAACCAGGATCACCCTCTCGCCCAGGTATTCAGAAGCCAACTGCACCTCTTGTCTAGCTGCTTCAAGCGACTTGTCCTTATTCATTAGATAGCGCATTGCTGTGTTCAATCGTCGAATAGCGACTCCGACAACTTCGTCGCTCTCTTCCCACCTTTCTCGGTAATAGGCTTGCATTAGATCCAGCAAAATCTTCTGCACTTTCAACGTAGTCTCAAGCCTATCCTCGGGAATCGTTAGCTCCGACGGATGCTTCCACATCTCTTCGAAATATCGCGCAGTGGCTCTCTGAAGAATGTCGAGTTTCCTTCTAAGGCTGGGGTCAGATTTCAGGCGCTCAATGCCAGGTGACTGAGAGACCTCCAAGGCTTGGCTCAAAAAGATCTTTGCATCAATCCAGAAGCCATCGGCAAGGCTCTCTGTGGCATTGGCGACGTAGTTCATCCAATCGTTTACTTCGCGTTGAGCCTCGCCAACTTGATTAATCAGAAAGTAAAGCACAGATTCCATCTCTCTCATCGTAGCTACCAGAGCCTTCGGATCCGATTCGAATGGACCCTGCTCCAGTAGCGGTTGGAGCCAGATAGCGGCCTCTCTATCGTAATGGCTACGAGACGATGCTAGTTTGTCATGAAGCCTCCGAGCCTTCTCCAGATCCGGATCAGAGTAGAGAGTGAGTAACGTTTCGATTTCGCATCTGTGAGGAATAGCGCTCTGCAGTGCGAGCCCAACAACAATCTTCGCGAGTGTCTTGTCATGCCGCAGATTCATAAGAGCCTACTTGCCTTTTTCCAAGACTTCGACAACTTCATCAACATACTTGAAGTACACTGGATCTCTCAGGTACTGCATGCGGGGTCGAGGAATATCCACTTTAACTTCTCCAATAATTCGTCCCGGCCTCGGCGACATCACTATCACACGATCGGCCATGAATACGGCCTCTTCGACATTGTGGCTCACCATGAAGAAGGTGTTTGTCGCAAGTGAAGACTTCCCGCGAATATCCAGTACCAATAAGCGCAGGATCTTCGCCGTTAGCTCATCCAGTGAGGAGAACGGCTCATCCATCAAGAGAACTTCCGGTTGAAGAGCTAGCGCCCTTGCGATACCAACTCTCTGCTTCATTCCACCCGAAAGGTCATGAGGATAGGTATTCTCAAAACCTTCCAGGCCGACCATTCTGAGATAGGACTTGGCGACTTCTAATCTTGCTTCTTTCTTTGACTCTAGGATCTCTAAGGCAACCTCGACATTCTCTAGCGCAGTTTTCCAAGGTAGTAGGCCAAAGAGCTGGAAGATCATAGTGATTTTTGGAGTGGGGGATATCTGAGGTTGGTCATGAAAGAGAACCTTGCCAGAATCGGCGTGCTCCAAGCCTGCAATTATCCTTAGCAGAGTGGACTTGCCGCAACCAGATGGCCCTACTAGACAGACGAAGTCGCCTTCATCAACTGAGAAATTGACGTCTTCAAGGACTGAGATCTTGGATTTTTCCAGCTCGAAACTCTTTGTTACGTGTTTTGACTCAATCACGGCCAAGTAGTTACACCTCAACTCGGTACTTTTCGAACTTTCTCAGTAACCTTCTCCATACCAGTCCTTCCATTGCAAGCACGATGACGGCTATCTCGCCTAACAGGAAGAGGAGCCGTAGAGCGTTACCTTTCGGAGGCGGGAGGTAGCCAGTCTTGTCGAGATATGACCCTAGTCCCGGGAGTGAGAGAGGTTGCCCACCGGACAGCTCCATTTCATAGGGCATGTACTCGGCGAAGATTATGGTGTTCCATCCAGTTCCCCAAGACAGGATGCTGCCCGTGACGATGGCGGGCAAGATTGCCGGAATTACAATGTGAGTAATACGTCTTAGGCCCTTGAACCCGAGGAGACGACCCACCTCCCTTATCTCGCTGGGGATGCTCTTAACAGCGCCGACGACATTGAGGAACATGTACCATATCATATCCAAAACCAGAACGACGATTGCGGTGGTCTCCAAGCCAAGCCTGCTCCCGAAGATGCGGCTGAGATAGACAAAGAATATGGGGAACAGCGCCAAGATCGGAATCGCTTGTCCAATATCATATATGGGATAGAAGACCGCTGCAAACTTCTTATGCTCAGCAGCCAAAACGCCCATCCCTAAGGCAATGCCCAGAGAAATGACATAGGCGACTGCAAGCCTACCCAAGGTCAAGGCCGTATAAATGGGAAGATTCAGAAACTCTGGGTCCTCGAAAGCTTCGTGGAAACCCACCTCGCTAGGGATCTGTCCAGCTATGTAGTAGATGATTAAGAACGCTGCAGCCAAGGATATGGCGAGAGCGACAGCCTTCTCCAGACGAGTGTATCGTTTCACCCACTTGGATGCTAGGATCAGCGACTTAGGCCTGTGGATCCGATCACCCAGATGCAACCATCTCGGCCGAATCACTCCAAGTTTTCCAAGGCCTGAAAGGCCTATTCTGGTGACGGGCTTGTACGTGCCTGTGGCGGCCTTTTCCATGAGCCTGTGCCACGTCAAGGAGTTAAGGTAAAAGACTATTGCAGTAATCAAGACCAGAATTATCACGGAGAGATTCAGATCGTTGTAGACGTATGCTGCCTTGGCCAAGTAAGACCCTAGCCCAGGAACCGAGTACGTTGTGCCCAAGTAGACGATGTACTCAGCAGCTATCATGAAGAACCAGCCGTCACACCAAGCAAGTGTGGATCCGGAAATCAGGGCGGGAACGATTGCTGGGAGGATCACGTGGCGAATGTACTTGAAACCTGTTACCCCGAAGCTTTGAGCCGCCTCGATTATGTTCACGGGGATTGCTTTGACCGCACCCACAACGCCGAAGAATATCGCCCACGCCATAGATGTAAAAAGCAGCAATATTGCCGAGAGTTCAATTCCGAATTCGCCCCCATGAAAGATCGATATGAAGAACAATACTATGACAGGGAAATAGCCGAGTATCGGAATGGACTGTAGCAAGTCAATGAACGGCACAAGTATGACTGAAGCGGTCTTATTCGTCGAGGCTAATATTCCGAAGGGCACACCCCAAGCAACTGAGATCCCTAATGTTATCGTGATTCTCAGAAGAGTTCTGAAGGTGTAATAGGGCAGAGAGGAGATCTCAGGATTCTCAACAAAGTTCATCACCAACCAGTACGCTGTAACTATTGCAAACAATCCGGCAGCGAAGGCTACTGCTTGTCTCCCCATCCTCACCGCATGCGCCAGCTTGTCATGCTCTCTCCGCGTTTCCTTCCGAAGCGGTCGGCTTCAAGTGCGATTTAAGAATATCGCGCCAGCTGTGTGGCGGGCAAGAAAATGAGAGGTTTGGCGCCCGGGATGGGATTTGAACCCATGCGGCCCGTAGGGCCAATGGCTAGCCAGTCTACGCCCATCTAAATTCAGATCTCGAGGCCTGCGAGAGGGTTCTTGCCTCTCATCGCCTTAACCTGGCTTGGCTACCCGGGCGGCTTATCGATTCTCTCAATTCATCATTGAACCTTTGTTGCCAGCTATAAAAGTAGACCGATGACTGAGCTTCAGGATGGATTACGCGTCATAGATCGCGTTGGTGGTTTTCCTGCGTATGACGGAGACTCGATGTCTGGTTCTTCGGAAGAGCTTTTTAATCTGGCAGATAGACAGCTCCAATCCACTTCGCAATAGCTTCATGGTTACAGTGATTCGATGATTCCGCTCGGAGACGATAACCCTACAAGAATAATGCCGATAATCACTTGGGCGCTTATCATAGCCAATGTCGGAATCTTTCTCTGGGAGATCCTTATCGATCCGAGACTCTCCGTCCAGATGATCAGGACATTCGGTTTCGTGCCGAGTGCCGTTATCAGTCAAAGAACGTACTACATGTTCCTAACCTCTATGTTCCTGCATGGAGGAATCCTGCATCTAGCAGGAAACATGCTATACCTACACATTTTCGGGGACAATGTGGAGGACCTTTGCGGCCATGTTCCATTCCTTTCCTTCTATTTGATCTGTGGATTTGCGGGCTCCCTCTTCCAGCTCGCCTTCGATTGGGGTTCGACGATCCCTTCCATCGGTGCTTCCGGAGCGATATCAGGCATACTCGGAGCATACGTCTACCTCTTTCCCCATGTCAGGATTAGAACCGCCGTCACATTCGGCATATTCGTACGTTTGGTTAGACTACCAGCTTACTTTCTAATCGGGTTCTGGTTTCTCTACCAACTGACCTTGGGACTGTTGGCAACTGACGCCTCAGTGGCCTATTGGGCTCATGTGGGAGGATTCATAGCTGGTCTCGCGCTAGCCAGAGTCCTTGCCCGAAGAAGAGAGGCCCATCCGCTCTTCAGACGATACTACGCTGTGTCGTAGGAAGTAGTGTCCTGTCTCGATTGCAGGCTGCCCAGTTCCCTTGTCGTACCAAACATAAGTACCCCTAGCCGAGTCCTCCTCAATCTGAAAGGTGCATGCTCTGAGAATATCTCTGAAGAGATGGACAGTTCTCCTTCGATCAACAACAGGTCGACTCAAGCAATGTTAATCTATTCGAACAATAAGGTTCCAACCTGCATATTAGGACAGATTAGCCATGGAACTTAAGGGAAGCAAGACCGAGAAGAACCTTCTGGCAGCGTTTGCCGGAGAATCCCAAGCAAGAACCAGATATACCTTCTTTGCCAGCGTGGCGCGAAAGGAGGGCTACGAGCAGATCTCAGCCATATTCACCGAGACGGCTGACAATGAAAAGGAGCATGCACAACTTTTCTTTAAGCTGCTTCAAGGAGGAGATGTCGAAATCATGGCAAAGTATCCGGCCGGGATAATTGGAACCACCACGCAGAATCTGAAGGCTGCGGCTGCAGGTGAAAAGTTGGAATGGGGAACCCTGTATCCTAACTTCGCAGATGTTGCGGACAAAGAAGGATTCAGAGACGTAGCGGGCACTTTCCGTCGTGTCGCATCTGTCGAAGCGCATCATGAGCGAAGATATCTAAAGCTTCTCAGCAATGTCGAGGCCGGCCAAGTATTCAAGAAGTCTAATATCGTCAAGTGGAAATGTCGCAACTGCGGCCACATCCTTGAAGCCAAAGAGGCGCCAGAGAAATGCCCAGTCTGCGCTCACGCCCAAGCCTTCTTTGAACTCTTATGCGAAAACTACTGAGCCGTCAATACGAAGACAACGGCGAAAGAACTCTAAGGCGATCCAGCAACTCCTTCTCTTGCTACTGTATCAGCCCGCTCAGGTCTAGCGACATTTGAGAAACTTCAGCAACCGAAAATGAAACTTGATAGGGAGCCCGTCCCGGCGGACTATAAGCTGACTTAGATTATCTTCAGCTCTCGTCCAACTTTTTCGAACGCGTTGATCGCAAAGTCGAGATGTTCCTGTCTAAGCGCGGCGTTCATCATCGTCCTTATGCGAGCCCTATCCTTAGCCACCATTGGGTAGACAATTGGGAGGGCGAATACTCCTTCCTCGAAGAGTCTAGTACTCATCTTCCTTGCTACTGCGCTCTCGCCTACGATAACTGGCGTGATGGGAGTTTGGCTTTGGCCTATGTCGAAGCCTAAGTCTTTCAAAGCCTTCTTGAAGTACCGGGTATTCTTCCAGAGGTTTTCCAAGTGTTGCGGCTCGTTCTCGACGACATCGATCGCGGCCATGCAAGCCGCTGCTACCGGGGGCGGGGAGGAAGCACTCAGCAACCAGCTCCTTGATTTGTTGAAGGCGTAGTTGATTAGGTTCCTGCTTCCTGCAATGTATCCGCCAACAACGCCGAAGGCTTTCGAGAAGGTTCCCATCTCGACGTGGACTCGCCCTTCCACTTTGAAGTGGGAAGTGATGCCGCGTCCCTTCTCGCCTAGGACTCCGTCTCCGTGGGCGTCGTCAACATAGGTCATTGCTCCGTGCTGCTCTGCGACTTCAACTACCTTGTCGACAGGGGCGATGTCCCCGTCCATGCTGAAGACTCCATCGGTTATTATCAGGATTCGGCGATAGTTCTTCGTTTCTGCTTTGTCCAAGACTCGGGCGAGGTCATCTGCGTCGCAATGCTTGTAGATTGCTCGATCAGCCTTTGAAAGTCGAACTCCGTCGATTATGCTTCCGTGATTCAACTCGTCGCTGACTATCAAGTCTCCTTCGTCAGCCAATTGAGGGATGAGGCCCTGATTCGCCGTGAAACCAGCTGAGAAAGTTAGCGACGCCTCAGCGTGTTTGAACTCGGCAAGTCTCTCTTCAAGCTCTATATGTATGTCCATGTTTCCGGCGATTGGCCTAACTGACCCGGATCCCACGCCGTACTTCTCAATTGCTTCGATGGCTGCCTTCTTCAATTTTGGATGGTTGCTTAGACCCAAGTAGTTGTTCGAGCAGAGCATGAGAACCTCTTTTCCATCGACGATTGACTTGGGTGAGCTACTACTCTGTAAAATCCTAAGCTTCCAGTCTAGCTGATCCCTAACCAACAGTTCGTATTCTTGCTTCAGGAAGCCCACGGGATCTCTCATCTCACATTGACTCCTAAGAGGGACTCGGGGATGGAGTTGGCCATAAAGCTATTTGTTTGGATAGCTTCCTTGGGTTCTGTGGCTGGGAGTTAGCTTAGTTCTGCCCAATCCCTTGTTACCTGAGCTGTCCTTCCATGTACCGCTTGTTCAGTTGCTCCAGCATATCCTTGGTCATCGTGGCTAAGTCGTAGCTCGGTATCCATCCCCATTCTTTGCGGGCAGCACTGTCGTCGATGGACATTGGCCAAGAGTCGGCGATTTCTTGTCTGAAGTCAGGCTTGTATTCGCACATGAATTCTGGAATGTGCTTCCTAATCTCTCCGGCGAGCTGTCCAGCTGAGAAACTCATACCTGCCAGGTTGAAATCAGAATGATGTTTGAGGTGAGATAGGTCTGCTTCCATCAGTTGTATGGTGGCCTTGATACAGTCGGGCATATACATCATTGGAAGGACCGTGTCCTCTCTCACGAAACATGTATATCTGCGGCGCTTGATCGCTCCGTAGAATATTTCTACAGCGTAATCCGTTGTGCCACCACCCGGAGGGGTTTCGCTGCTGATTATACCCGGATAGCGAATGCCTCGGACATCAACGCCGAATCGCCTGAAGTAATAGTCACATAGCAACTCACCTGCAGCCTTGGTAACCCCATATATTGTTCTGGGTCGAAGCACCGTTTCCTGCGGGGTATTCCTGCGAGGAGTCTCCGGACCGAAGACTGCTATAGAGCTTGGCCAGAAAACTCGTACAAGCTCGTCTTCCCTAGCGATCTCAAGAATGTTATAGAGACCATTCATGTTAACTTCCCAAGCGAGCTGCGGGTTCTTCTCGCCCGCAACTGAAAGTGCAGCCGCCAGATGGTAGATTGTGTCAATGTCATACTTCCTCACGAACTCTTCAATGACCTCTTTCTTGGTCACGTCGGCGAAGCCGAAGGGACCAGAGTTTAGAAGCTTCTCGCTGGGCTTGGTTTTGTGGCCAAGAGCCACCACGTTATCATTACCATATTTCTTGCGGAGTTCCGTCGTGAGTTCGGAGCCGATCTGACCGAATGCACCTGTTACGAGAATTCTCTTCATGGCGCTTTTCAACCGGCAGACCTCTACCGAATCTCGCTATCTCAAATTGAAGCTCCAAGGCCTTGTGAGCGTACTTAAAGGTCACTCAATCTTCAACGTCATGCAATATTGACGTTCAACAACCTAGAGTTCTGCAGTGGGATGCTTGATTGTTGCTTTTTGAATCTACTTGAAACGTCAGTTCGGACTGAAGGTAACGAACTCGTTTGCAGCCAACTATTGCTCGACCAGATCCCGGAGGTGTGTCTGAGTGTGAAATGCATTCGTGCGGTATGGATATGGCAACATTTCACCTATCTTCCGCCTTAGTTTTGTCTGTTTCTGGATGGTGCCACCCTTTGCCATGACCATCACGACCCATATATCGCCGTCTGCGAATTCCCTTATGTATTGCCTGCAAGCACCGCACGGTGCGAGATTCTCGATCGAGGGATGGTCTGCGACCACCGCGACTGCCTTGATCTTCTTGTTTCCATGAATGACCGCATGGTCGATAGCGTTTCTTTCCGCGCATACTCCTAGCCCCGCTACCTCGCTTTCGACGTTGCATCCTTCATAGATCTCGTCATCATCGCCGAGCACTGCTGCTCCAACTCTGAAGCCCCATAGAACCTTTGCGTTTCTCATACCTCTGAGGGCTGAGTCTAGAAGTCGAGATTCGATCGCCTCAGCCAAGGCATCATCGGTCATGTTTCAATCGTCCTCGAGGTAGAGGGGCTCCGTAGTCATCGTTTGCCTATTTTAGCGTGTCTGTACAGCATCTTCGTGTTTGCCATCGTTTTTCTGAAGGAAGCGCTTCAACTCTTAGATGGTTGTCTCCGCTTCGATAGAGGCAGGGCCGTACCGACCTAGGTCAGGATAAGCTTCGAGAATGCTCTCTGCTTGACCAAGCACATTTACTTTCTCTTTATCGCAGCATAGGTCAATCCAATCAGCATCGCTATCGAGGTCGCCAAGTAGATTGGGCCGTATCCAAACACTTGGACGAATGACGCAATTATTGGGGGAGCGATGATTGTGACCAAGTCTCCAACTCCGAGATAGACTGAGTTTGCAAGGGCAAGGTCGAGACTGCCAGACCTTGACACGACTAATGCCATTGACGGAAAGATTATGCCATGCGCCATTCCCGAGGCGAAGAGAAGCGCAGAAAAATGGACAAGAGAGTTGCCAAAAGGCAGAGTCATCAGTGCTACTGCATATTCAAGGAACCCTAAGCCGATCATGCTTTTCTCATCGAGTCTTCGAAGTAGCGTTGGAAGGAGGAGCCTGATCGACACCATGGCTAGGGAGTATATGGCGAATAGAAACGAGATCCCGGCTGATGTAAGCTGGAATTCTTCTGAAAGGTAGAGGGGGAGGAAGATGAAGATCGAATTGACGCCTAGAGAGAAGAACATCTCGAGTATCGCGGAGAACCGGACGTTTTCATCCTTCAGGACATTCTTCAAGCTTCTCTTGATGTTCAGAGAGGTTCTTGATCTTGGAGAGGCGGCTATGAGGGTCGAGCAGAGAACACCTCCGAGCCCGATTAGAGACGCGATGAGATAAGTTTCCCGGATTCGGAATTGAAGTAGCAGGAGGCTGCAGATTCCTGGCGCTATGAACATTGCCAAAGAAGATGATAGCGCGAATAGGGAGACACCAGTTGCCCTGCGAGAGGAATAGATTTCCGAAGCCATTGTAAGTCCAATGGTGAAGATGGCCATGAAGGCCAAGGTATTGACGGCATATGCGACAAGGACTTGAGAAGGCGCAAGCGCTAGGTACAACATCAGTAAGGAGCCCACAACTCCAAATGCCCCAATGCGGATCATTGGTCGACGGCCAAATCGGTCTGAGAGAAGACCCATCGGGATCCTTGAGAAGAGCCTAGCAGCTGAGGCGGCGGACGCTATCAATCCTATGAATGCAAGGGACGCCCCGAGTTCAGCTGCGTAGAGGTATAACGTAGGCGTAATCATGTTTGAGGCCACCATGGCAAAGAGAGCCAAACCTACGAGTGTAAGCATGGATCTTTGATCAGTGGGCGCAGCTTCTCTCTCAGGCAACGGTTGACTCCCCCATACGCCTCGCATCCGTTTGAAATACTAACTGTACTGGACACATCGTGAAGCCAGAGACTTCGTCAGGGATCGCTTATAGGTCTTCTACTTGGCTGTACTTTCACGCGCTTTTGCCACTGAAAAAGTTGAAAAACCTCTCACTCAGAAGACTAGTGCCAAGCCGAGGTGGCAGAGAGGTTATGCGGCGGCCTGCAGAGCCGCTCTATGGGGGTTCGAATCCTCCCCTCGGCACCATTCCTCCTAAGGTACGGGTTCTCACTCGTGTTTCATAATCAGGTTGAACCAAAACGCGAACTATCACCTAGTCCTTGACCTGGCAAGAGTCACTTTCTCAAACTTCTGAACATTGATCAAGGATTGCGTCTCTGCGTATGAGATAACATGGTGCTACCGCTACATTTTTGTAGTACCGCAAGGATCTAGTACTACCTTGCTATGGTTCATGTGGTGGGAACGCTTGACAACGGTGACGGTGACTAGGAAAGGTCAAACAACAATCCCCCAGGAGTTACGAGAGAAGTACGGGCTCAAGGAGGGAACGAAGTTGGATGCGGTAGACGCAGGGGACGGGATCCTGTTGAGAAAGGCGCTGTCCACTCGGGATCTGGCAGGAACAAGCAAGAGCACCTATGATCAGCTGAGGAAACGCTTGAACGAGATCCGGCGAGAAGATGTCTGACACACTTTACGACACACGCTACTTTCTAACGGTTTACACAGCCAAGGAAGCGACACTCAAGAGGAAGCTCCTGAAGGAGTTGGAATCCCACAGACCTAGATATGTCTCTGCTATGACTATTTACGAAGTATACAGAGTGAGCCTTGAAGTTGAAGGTCGTGACGTAGCGAAAATGCGGAAGACTACTATCGAGAGGGATTTCGAGATAGTCTATGTGGATTCTGATATTGCTGTGGAAGCTGCTGAAATAAAGGTGGCTCAGGGGAGGGATTTTCCATTGGCAGATGCAATCATAAGTGCCACAGCCATTCTTCGCGGGCTAACCTGCTTCACAGACGATGAGCACATTAAGGCATTGAGTAGTCTGAGGACGCGCTGGGTTTAGGCTGAAATCCTCTAGTTGCTCGGATGTCAACTACTTCGATTTGGCTCCGTACTTTTCGTATGAAACTAGCTCTTCAAATGGTTGTCGAGTCTTCTCGGGCTTCTCTGCTGGATACCCAATCGAAACTGTGCATATGATCCTAAAGGTGTCCGGCACACCTAGCAGTCGCTTCATCTCTCCTTCGAATGGTGCGTCTATCACACCCATCCAACAGGTTCCTAGGCCTTGAGTATGAGCTGCAAGAAGGAAGTTCTGAGTCGCAATAGGCGGATCACATTTGAAGTATTTTGGATGCTTCTGTGGGTCGCCTAGCACAACGAGAACCACCGGGCTCTGCGCCATGAATCTCCCATAGGGGTGGAGCTTGGCTAGTGCCTCTCTTGCCTCCTTATTTCGAACTACGATGAAATGCCAAGGTTGTCTGTTGCTGGCCGACGGAGCCCACCTAGCAGCTTCTAGACACGCGAGAAGTTTTTCAGGCTCAACATCCCTCGTTTGATCGTACTTCCTTATGCTTCTACGCGTACGGATCGCTTCGAGAACATCCATCTCAATCATCGCTTGATTGCCAGAGTGGCCAAGGATTCATGCAATATATGTAGCGATTGTGCAGTCCTAGCTCAACAGCAGGCTTTTGACGCATTACATCGTATCCACAGGTGAACAGGACCTGTGAGAAGAGTTCCCTAGACCCTATCCCGGCGAAGATGTTGCATGGAAAGCCCTGACGGACTCCATGCCCCTTGACGTATGCAGGAGAACCTTGGCCCGATACAAGGAGTCAGAGGAAAATTACCTGTTGAGGGCTCCAGGTGATGACTATAAGATCGCTCCAAAGCAAAGGGCAATTGAACACTTAAGCAACCACTCTTTTTCTCCTAATGTTGACTTCAGGGTAATGGTTCTTGCATATTTAACAAATGCAAAAGAAGTCGAACTAAACAGGAAGCTAGTTCAATGCTATCAGCTCAGAGGAGGGGACTCCTTCTTTAGAGGAGCCCACAAGCTTCCTGTCCAAGAGCTTGAGACCAGATTCGGAGGATCTGCTACAGCGTTCAGAGAGGCTTGCCTACAGTTAGATGGAAAAGAAGTGCCGTACGGCGATGTCTCTGTCGAGGTCAAGGCGCTTCCAAGGCTTCCCCTGACGTTCGTTCTATGGGTTGCTGATAATGAGTTCTCAGCAAGAGTCTCGGTTTTGTTCGATTCTACGGCGGACGAACATCTGCCCCTAGATGCCCTACTGGCAACTGCCAGAACAGTTGTCAGACGCATAATCACTCACAGTCAGGAGGGATAGATTGAGGTGGTGTCGAGAAGGCTGGATCGCTATGTCGCCTCTATGCATTGTGGAACCAAACTTCATTAGGATCAAAGTCTTGAAACAGCTGGCTCTAGGTCAACTGTGACTGGTGGTGAAGCCTGCCCCTCCAAGTCTATAATACAATGACAGGCCGACTGGAACCTTTCGAACCGCTCAGCGAAGGCAAAGTCAACATATACGTTTGTGGACCGACTGTCTACGACTACTGCCACATAGGCCACGCCAGAACGTACTTGTCCTTCGATGTAATCGTCCGCTACTTAGAATACAAGGGTTACAAGGTCAGATATGTCGTCAACATCACAGACATCGACGACAAGATCATTGCTCGCGGCGAAGAGGTGAATGAGCCGCCGTTGGTCTTGGCAAGAAGGTTTGAAGAGGCCTTCCATGAGGACATGAAAGCGTTTCACCTCAGGCCAGCCGATCATTATCCTCGCGTTTCAGAACACATGGGCGACATCGTCGCCGTGGTCAAGGCTTTGATCGCAAAGGGTTTCGCATACGAAGTGGAGGGTGAGGTCTACTTTGATATCACGAAGATTAAGGACTTTGGAAAGCTATCGCATCAGAAGCTTGACAAGATGCATGTCGGCGCCAGAGTAGTGGTCGATCGAAAGAAAAGAAGTCCATATGACTTCGTGTTGTGGAAGCGAGCCAGAGAGAAGGAGCTCGGTTGGGACAGCCCATGGGGGAAGGGTCGACCAGGATGGCACATGGAATGTTCAGTTATGTCGATGAAATATCTTGGACCGCAACTTGACGTTCATGGAGGGGCAAAGGACCTAATCTTCCCCCATCACGAGAATGAGATAGTCCAGTCTGAGGCGTATACCGGAAAGAAGCCTTTCGTAAAGTATTGGATTCACACCGGCTTTCTTAGTATCGATGGACAGAAGATGTCGAAATCTCTTGGAAACTTCGTAACGATCAGAGATCTCCTCAAGAGGCACGGTCCGGAGTCATTCAGGTTCTTTGTCCTTTCAACGCATTACAGGCGTCCCGTTGACTTCACAGAAGAAGGGTTGGTCCAAGCACAGGCCTCGCTTAAGAGCATGTGTGAGACACGTGACCGACTGAGGACTATGCTCGGCGATCCCAACTATCAAGCCATAGGAACTGATGAGGAGAAGAAGTTGCTGGAAGAGATGGCGGATACAAAGGAGAAGTTTCTGATGGGCATGGACAATGACTTCAACACAGCAGTCGCGCTTGCGAGCTTTCACCAGCTGATAGGAATCGGGAATAGGATCGCAGATGTGAAGCCATCCAAGAAGCTCGTCGAAACAATCCTAAGAACAATCAATGATCTAGGCTCGATCTTTGGCCTATTCCAAAGAGAGAAGGAGAAGGCGGAGCTCCCCGAGAAGGCAAGAGTTCTGATCGAGGAACGGGACAGAGCCAGAAAGCAGAGAGACTGGAAGAGAGCGGACGAGATCAGAGAGCGGCTTAGAAAAATGGGAATATCTTTGAGAGACTCTCCTGAAGGCACCATATGGGTCTCTGAAAAATAGCAAACTCAACTAGCAGTCTTCGACGGGTTCAGTTGCACTGTGTTGCGAGGATGGCGCTAAGACTTAAAAGCTCTCCCGCGTATTTCAGGTAGGGTTCATTGGAGGCACCCCAGCGCGGCAGAAAAAGAAGAAAAGCGATCCTGGTTCTTGAAGACGGTTCTTCCTTTTTTGGCTACGGTTTTGGAGCTAGAAAGAAAGTAGCAGGAGAAGTTGTCTTCTCTACTGGAATGGTTGGCTATACAGAAGCTCTGACAGATCCTTCTTACTACGGCCAGATCCTCACTCTAACATATCCACTTATTGGGAATTATGGGGTACCAAGAGCAGGCTCTAGAACCGAGATCTCTCCACCGTATTTTGAGTCTGACGGAATCAAGGTCAAAGGGCTTGTGGTTCAGAACCTGTGCGAGACGCCCAGTCATTGGGCATCATCTCGAACCTTGAATGATTGGCTCCTTGAGGAAGGAGTCCCGGGAATCTGTGGAGTCGACACACGTCAGCTCACAAAGAAGCTGAGAGAAAAAGGTGTGATGCTTGGCATTCTTGAGGTATGTGGTGAAGATGAGGAGCCTAACCTGGATGGTCTTCGAAAGGAAGCTGCCACCATTCTTGATCCCAACAAGACAGACCTAGTCAAAATGGTGACCGTCAAGCGACCGATCTCATGCTCGACAAAAAGCGGCAACAGAAGAGCTGTTGTGATAGATTGCGGCGTGAAGGCTGGGATCCTTCGCTCGCTTCTCAAGAGGGGTTTCGCGGTGACACGTGTTCCATATGACTTTGCTTCCAGCGAGATAGCCGAACTAAAGCCCGATCTGGTGGTTGTCAGCAATGGTCCCGGAGACCCTGGTCTCTGCGCTCCGACAATCGAGTCAGTTCGAAACCTCATTGAGATGAAGGTTCCAGTTCTTGGGATCTGCTTGGGAAATCAAATACTCGCACTCTCTCTCGGAGCAGCCACGTATAAGCTGAAGTACGGGCATAGATCGCAGAATCAACCCGCATTGGATCTAGAGACTGGAAGATGCTACATAACAACGCAGAATCATGGCTACGCAGTCGAAGCAAACTCGGTTGAGCGGACTGGGCTGAAAATATCATTTCTAAACGCAAATGACAGGACCGTAGAAGGGGTCAAGCACCCCGAACTGTCATGCTTAGGTGTACAGTTTCACCCTGAAGCCAGCCCCGGTCCGCAGGACACTGAGTTTCTCTTCGACAAGTTTCTGAGCCTAGGAGGGCTGTGAGGCTGCCTAGGCTGGAATGGATAAAGAAAGTGCTGGTTCTGGGAAGCGGAGCCATCAAGATAGGTGAGGCGGCTGAATTCGACTATTCTGGAAGTCAGGCTCTCAAGGCTCTAAGGGAAGAAAACATCGAGACTGTTCTGATTAACCCGAACATTGCTACAATTCAGACAGACCCGAAACTGGCTGGAAAAGTCTACCTGCTCCCCGTCACTCCTAACTATGTAGAACAGGTCATACGGAAAGAGAAGCCTGACTCGATCCTGCTAGGGTTCGGGGGCCAGACCGCACTGAACTGCGGAGTCAAGCTGGCTAAAGCAGGAATTCTGGAACGATACAATGTGAAAGTCCTTGGGACGCCGATAAGAGCGATCGAAGACACTGAAGACCGGGAGCTCTTTAAACAGGCGATGATTCGGGCAAATTTGCCTGTACCGAAGAGTGCCTCCGCCAACACTGTCGATGAGGCAACTCGAATCGCAGAAGAGATCGGGTACCCGCTAATTGTAAGAGTTGCATATACCCTCGGTGGAAAAGGCTCTGGAGTGGCCGGAAATTCAAGTGAGCTGAAGGAAATTGTGAAAAGGGCTTTGGCACATAGCATGATAGAGCAGGTTCTTGTGGAGGAGTATCTCGGCCATTGGAAGGAGATAGAGTATGAGGTAATGCGTGACGCAGCCAACAACTGTCTCACTGTCTGTAATATGGAGAACTTCGATCCGATGGGGGTTCATACGGGTGACTCCATTGTTGTTGCGCCGTCTCAAACGTTGAACAACAGAGAGTATCAACTGCTTCGCTCAGCGTCGATCAAGGCGATTCAGAGCTTAGGGATCGTTGGAGAATGCAACATTCAATGGGCTCTTAAGCCTACGAGCGAGGATTTGAGGGCAATAGAAGTTAACGCTCGCATGTCGAGAAGTTCGGCACTTGCAAGCAAGGCCACAGGATATCCGTTAGCTTACATTGCAGCAAAACTTGCCATAGGCTACCTGCTGCCGGAATTACAGAACCGCGTCACTGGAGTCACTACCGCTTGCTTTGAACCTGCCCTTGACTACATCGTTGTCAAGATACCGAGATGGGATTTCCAGAAGTTTAGGAACATTGACCGTCGCCTAGGACCTCAGATGAAGTCCGTGGGTGAAGTCATGGCGATCGGCAAATGTTTCGAGGAGGCACTCCAAAAGGCAGTCCGCATGTTGGAGGTCAATAAGCTTGGCCTTGTCTGCGACAGAGGCGGAGCTGAGAAGCCTAGGACTCTGAATGAGTTGAAGGAAAGCCTTGCCAACCCAACTGATGAGAGACTCTTCGACATAGTTGAGGCATTGAAGAAGGGGGTTACCATCGATGAAGTGTACAGGCTCACTGGAGTTGATCGATGGTTTCTATCTTGCATCAAGAACGTAGTGGATCTTGAACGTCGGCTAAGGCTGGTGAGACTTGACGATGAGGAAACCGCTAGGCTGATACGCGACGCCAAGAAGCTAGGTTACTCAGACAAACAAATCGCTGTCTGTCTGAGAACTGACGACTTAGCCATAAGAAAGCTTCGGGAGAGGCTTGGCATTCGTCCTGCCGTGAAGCAGATTGATACTTTAGCGGCCGAATGGCCGGCCAAAACGAACTACTTGTACTTGACGTATGGAGGGGTCGAGAATGACGTAGACATTAGACCAGGCAAAAAGGTGATTGTGCTAGGCTCCGGCGTGTTCCGGATAGGATCAAGCGTCGAATTCGACTGGTGCGCTGTCAATACAGTCTGGGCGTTAAAAAAGAATGAGGTTGATGAAGCCATAATGATCAACTATAATCCTGAAACCGTGTCAACGGACTATGATACTTCAGACAAGCTATACTTTGAGGAGCTGAACCTCGAAAGGATCTTGGACATATGTGAGATCGAGAAGCCCATCGGCGTGGCTGTAGGCGTTGGTGGTCAAACACCGAACAATCTCGCCGTGGGACTAGCGCAGGCGGTGGTCACGCTACTTGGAGCAAGCGCCGAGAGCATAGACCGAGCAGAAGACAGGTCAAAGTTCAGTGCCCTCCTTGATCAGCTCAACATTCCTCAGCCAAAGTGGAACAAGCTTACCAGCATCAGGGACGTGAAGCTCTTCGCGAGAACGATCGGCTACCCTGTTCTCGTGAGGCCCAGCTACGTTCTCTCGGGTTCCGCGATGAGAGTTGCCCATGACGAAGAGGAGTTAGAGGGCTACTTACGGCTCGCTACTCGCTTCTCAGCTGAACACCCAGTTGTCGTTTCGGAATTCATGGAAGGAGCTAAGGAGGTTGAAGTTGACGGCGTATCGGACGGGGAAGACGTACTGATCGGAGCAGTAATAGAGCATATTGAGAATGCCGGTGTTCACAGCGGAGACGCTACGATGTCTATTCCTCCGCAGAACCTTTCGCACGAGGCTTTGAGAAACATCGAACAATACACCTGTTCAATTATGCGAGCGTTGTCAGCTAGAAGCCCGTTCAACATTCAATACTTGGTCAAGAACGGAACAGTCTATGTCATAGAATGCAACCTCAGGGCATCCAGGTCCTTGCCCTATACCAGTAAGGCGGTCGGCATCAACCTCATCGACGTAGCGACATCGATCATAATGGGAAAGAAGCTCAAAGAGCTAAGTATCATTAGCCCTGAGCGGCTCCCCCATGTCAGTGTGAAGGCTCCTCAATTCAGTTTCATGCGACTCGGAGGAGCGGACCCTGTCCTTGGTGTTGAAATGCTGAGCACAGGTGAGGTTGCATGCATCGGGAATGATCTTTCAGACGCCTTGCTGAAGGCTCTCGAAGCCTCAGAGTTCACGATTCCAGCTAGGCCCGGCTCCGTACTGATCACTGTAGGCAGCGATGAGGCCAAGGCGAAGATAGTCCGAGTCGCAACAATCCTTGACAAGTTGGGTTTCAGAACATTTGCAACTGAACATACAGCCGAGGCCTTGAGAAATGCTGGGCTTAGCCAAGTTACGGTCCTACACAAGATAAGGGATCGGAAAGAGCCGAATGTTCTGACCCACTTGCTTGAGAGAAAGATTGACCTCGTCCTGAATATTCCGTCAAGAAAGGGTACATGGGAAGGAGATGGAGGCTCAAGGAAAGATGAGTACCTGATCAGACGCCTTGCTGTGGAGTTTAACATACCAATAGTTACGACGCTTGAACTTTCTGAGGCGATCGCTGAAGCTCTTGCGAAGAGGCCAAGGGAGATGGAGGAGCCGAGATCACTGAACGAATACGAGGCGTCTCTTAGTCAGGTGGCCCCTTCCCAAAAGACCTTCAATGGCTAATGGAACTGTCCAAAGAACCTTAGTCATCTCTGGACAGTTTAGACGTTTTCCCTATTGCTCTTACCCATCTTCACCGTGCAGCGTTCCAAATCCGGATAGGACGAGGATTTCTGGTCGTATAACAATTCCCAGTTTCTCTTCAATCGATCAGGACATTTTTTGTGAAAGCTTATCGAGGAGAAAGCATCCATTTACGGAGACTCGCCACGTCGCAGACTTGGTAACCAATGTCACGTTACTTCCTTCGCTTCGGTGGCTATGCTGCGCTAAGGAGAGAGGTCTTCCTCCTAATCCTAGTCAATTCAATCTTCGGATTCGCCTATGGTTTCGCGGCGCCTTCAGTTGCACCATTGATCGTTCTTGTAAGGGTCTCTATGACCTTTGTCGGAAACGTCCGTACTGCGACAAGAGGGCTTGGAACCTTGGTCCGCCCTTTGCTAGGTCCTCTAGTCGACCAACATGGCGCGAAACCTTTCTACCTCCTAGGCGGTTTTCTTACCATAGTTGGTTACCTATCATACGCATTGACTGAATCGTGGGGGCTCTTAGCGACGGGCCTCTTGCTCACTGAGCTAGACTTCTATGTTAGAGGTTTGGCCCGCACTGCCGCAATAGGCAGTTCTTCCGACCCAGAGACCAGAGGGATAGCATTCAGCCTCGACCTTGGCCTCGCAGAGATGGCCTCTGCGGTTGCACCGCTCATTGGAGGCTACGTCGCAGAACGCCTTCAACTGTCATTCAGATGGGTTTTCTGGATTTCCGTTGGACTGATGGTGTTCGGTCTCATCTTGATGGCAGCGAAATACTCGTCGCGAAGGCCATCTGAAGCCGTTTCGACAACCTCGTTCAAAAGATATCTCAGACAGGCATTCTCAATCGATCGCCGTCTACGCGCCATCGCCTTTGTCTCTGTCCTAGACTCAATATTCTGGAGTCTCTCGTTCCCCTTCTACACCCTTTTCGTCTACAAGGAGCTTGGCGCGACCACGGAGCAACTCGGAATAGCTGTAGCGATCATGAGCGCATCACCAGCTATCTCAGCTCTTACTCTAGGCCCGATGGTCGATAAGTGGAGAAAAACAAGTTTCCTTGCAGTCAGCGAGTTCATGGCGGTGGGAGCCATAATTCCGATTCTTGTGGCTACTAGGCCCGAGGTAGCATATTTTGCATCCATTTTCTGGGGGCTAGTCTATAGCTTATGGATACCTGCGATGAACTCTCTCGTCTTGGACACTGTCGGAACCGAGAACTTTGCACGCGCCACAGGAAACCTTTCGCTGCTGACAGGAGTCTTCGCCATTCCTTCTCCAGCAATTGCTGGATGGCTTTATGATAACGTTTCGCCGAAGGCGCCATTCGCTGTTACACTGGTTGGAGCAGTTGTAATTGGAGCATTGATACTTATCCTATTCAGGGAACATAGGATCCTAACCAGACCGACCGTGTCGCTCTAGAACTCTACTTTTTCATGTGAGTACATTGTGGATCTTTGGGAGCGCTTGTCTTGTACTATTGAGGTTCTAGTGACGTAACCTTACATAGTTCTAAAGCCCAAACTCATTGTGCGCGGCTGGATGCTTTGATTTGAAAGAGAGATTCGAAAGATTGTATGATCTTTTTGATGAGAGGGCTCCAGAGAAACACGCGGTCTTTCAAGCTGCGAAAATAGCGGAGGAGACGGGAGAAGTCATCAACCTTGTGTTCAAACTTGTGGGTTTCAGAAGGGAAAGCTACGATGTGGAATCGGTGAGACAGCAGCTGGCTGGTGAGCTTGCTGACGTCTGGATAACCACCTTTGTCTGCGCCAAGGTTTGCGGGATCGATCTATGGAGAGCGGTTGAGGAGAAATTGGAAGTAGAAATCAGAAGATGGCAAGAGTTCGGAAGCTCAGGCAAGACTGTCTAGCCAAGTCTGTGGGGCGTTCTGTGTCGATTCTTCTTGGAGATTAAAGGGTCAGTGAAGCATGTCTGTAGAAGGAAAAGCGTTGAAGAAGGCCGAGGAGTTCTCGACAGTTCGGAGGTCGAGGCTCTACGAGAAGTTGACCAGTGGCCGTGCCAAATGCGGAACCTGTGAGAGAAGATGCATCCTTCAGGTGGGTCAGAACGGGTTCTGCAAGACACGGAGAAACATAGATGGCGACCTGTTCACTCTAGTCTACGGAGACTTATCTTCGATCTCCGCAAACCCGATCGAGAAGAAGCCGTTCTTCCACTTATGGCCGGGTAGCTATGCGCTGACAGTTGGGACCTGGAGCTGCAACTTCCTCTGTCCTTGGTGCCAGAATTGGGAGATCAGCAAACACCCGCCGAACCCTCAGAAGGCCGAATACATTGAGCCTGAACAGCTGGTTAGAATGGCGCTCAAGGAGAAGTGTCATGGAGTTTCGATTTCCTTCAACGAGCCGACCCTGCTCTTTGAGTATAGCGTCGACCTCTTTCCGCTTGCCCGCCAAGAGGGGCTTTACAATACTTATGTCTCGAATGGCTACATGACTCTGGAGGCTTTGAAGGCGCTTCGCGACGCCGGAATGGATGCGATAAAGTTTGACATGAAAGGCGGCGGAGAAACGTATAGGGAGTACTGCGGCGTCGATGTCGATGTCGTATGGAGGAACATCGCGGAGTCAAAGAGGCTTGGAATGCATGTCGAAGTTGTGAGTCTTCTCATTCCCGGAGTAAACGATGGAGACAATCAAATTCGAGAGATCTCTAGAAGACACCTAGAAGTCGCCGGACCGCGAACGCCTCTGCATTTCACTCGTTTCCATCCAAACTACAAGATGACTGATCGGTCCAGTACTCCGATAAGTACTCTTGAAAGGGCTCATGGAATAGCGAAGAGCGAGGGTGTACCGTACGTCTACATTGGAAACGTTCCGGGACACAAACTGGAGAACACATATTGTCACAGCTGTGGAACGCCACTCATTCAAAGGTACGGGTTCGCTGTGGCAAAATACGCGATATCGGATGAGGGTAGGTGTCTCAAATGCGCCGAAGCCATTCCCATAATCGGACGCTACGTAGAGTAGAACTCTACCAAAAAGGACAGCGTGGAACGTTGATACGTCTTTCGCAAGCGAGGGAGACGATTTGTGGGTTTGCCGGATCTTGATACGTACAATGTGCACCCCTTCGAGGACAGGAAATACAAGTCTGAAGTAGTCGGAGGTCTTGCGGGAGTAGGTGCAGAGCGTTCGTGTTAAGGTAGGCTATTCGCTGGGTAGCACGCGCGCTACGCATGACCCTTTCCGCTCTTACTAAACAGCAGCAACAGGATAGACCGGTGGGGTCCCAGTTGACCGGGCACAGATGACGCTATTCCTATCGCAGAAAGAAAAATCCTGCCACAAAGAGGAAAGCCAATATGCCGACAAGAAGCGCGATGCCAAGAACGATCATCATCTTCTTCCTAGTTTCTGGTGGCACTTCTACTTGTTTGCCCCATTTGTCTCTATTAGCCAAACCAATTATTGTATACGCCAGCCCCATTATGAGAAAGAGGGGGCCCATACTCGATGATCCCTCCAGAAGTAAGAAAATTACACCAGCCGGAAGCCATATGACCCCCATTATGAAAAAGGAACGATAATCTGTTGGTCTTTTCCCTTTCCTCGCCACGACGACCAACACTACACCTAGTAGAACCAAGACTAAGATTCCGAACAGAATCCATGGCATTGCATTCATTGCAGCATCACTTGTCTGACAGAGAGGCTACGAAGCATCAATGACTTGCTTATAGGAGTATTCTTCTTGCCGAGTACAAGTCAGAACCAATTCTCACAGTTCGAGTTCTGTCGGTCGCACCATGTGTAGCACACACAAGACCTATATCGGTCGAGCTAGTAGCGCTGCGGTCGCGTAGTATCAGGGACGACACGAAATGAGAACCCTGAAAAAAGTTACGACTGCGGGAATTTTGGTATTTGTAATTCTTTCTTTTTCGCTTTCTTTGGATTCAGGTCACGCTCAAGCAGTGGCAGAGGGGACGGTTGCATGCAGGAATTTGGTGATAGATCTCGGTGACGGCTTGACGACGGATGCTCAGCTAACTTTCCCCGCTTTCGGAGTCGGTCTTTTCCCCGGCGTTCTTCTGGTGCATGGTTCGGGCCCCACAGATATGGATGAGTATATTCCTCCTGAGGTTGCTGCTGGTGGGAAAGCAGTAAGGCTGTTTCTCCAGATAGCTGAATACTTGTCTGAAAGAGGTTTTGCTGTGCTGCGGTATAACAAGAGAGGTGTCGGTCTGAATGGTACTCTCTTGGATCGAAATGTTTACGGGAATAAGACGTTCCAGGATCTGGTTCGAGATGCTGAGAAAGCTGTAGAAGTTCTCCGACAGCAGCCTGGAGTTGACGGAACTGACTTAAAGATAATCGGGCACAGTGAAGGAACATTGATAGCGCCAAGAATCGCCATCAAAGATCCAAGCATAAGGAACATAGTACTCATGAGCGCGGCTGCTCATAGTGTCTACGATATAACGTACTGGCAAGCAGTCAGCCGTCTAATATCCTTCAGTGAAAACGTGTTAGACACCAATCACGACGGACTGCTGTCCGTACAAGAAGTGCTTGAAACTCAGAGAAGAGAAGAACTCCCACCTCAAGCTTTTCTCCAGAACGGAACCGGAAAGTATGATTGGAATCCTGGACTCGATGCAAACAAAGATGGCTACCTCGGCATTCAAGGAGAACTGAAACCTCTCTTGATCCAAATATTCAATCTCATGACAACTTCAGATCCCAAGAGTCGATTCTACGATCGTTGGTTACAATCTCAATTGGCTTTGAAGGATACTAATTTAGCCTTGATCGGAAATGTTTCTGCCAGCATTCTAATCCTTCAGGGAGAGCGTGACATTCAGACTCCGGTTGAGGAAGCCTTCCTTCTAGAGCAAAGGCTGACTGAGATAAGGCATCCAGATCACACCCTTATCACCTATCCAAGTCTCGGACACTCATTCTATCCTGCAAAAGGCTTGATACAGCCCCTAGGACCCATACAGAACCATGTGCTCTCAGATCTTGCTGCCTGGCTCAAGGACCCAGCCAGAAAGGTGCGATACAAAACCAACGAATTAGAAAGCCAAGTCAAAGGCTTGGAAAGGCGAAATCGTGAGCTTCAATTGGCTTTAGATTCATCTACAAACGTGGCCTACATCGCCATCGGGATTGCCATAATTGCAGTTGCAGGTGTAGCTTTCATGGCATTCCGGAGACGCCAATCTCTAGCCCTTAGAGCGAATGAAACGCGCCAGCAATAGTACTGTAATTTGTGTGTACATGTCTTAGTGCGCAGGACAAGCTTGACCTGCAGAACCATGTGTGGCGTCGTCGTATACTATGGTGCACACACAATTTCAGTTTGCCAGTCATAATATCGAAGAAACTCGCTGATTCAGCAATGAAAAATTTTGGCAGTACAGAGTCTCAGGGCTTGCGCTTCTTCCATAGCTGTGACTAGGTCTGCCAGAAGGCAGTGTGCCCCAATTTATCTAGTGCAAGCCGTCTTTGTGAATGCTCAAGGTGGCCGTGGATGCAGGAAAAGGGGTTCAGAGACTTCTGCTCAAAACGTAAGCTCAGCAAGGAAGCTACTGAGTCAGCCGTCACGGCGGTCCGCGAGTTCGAGGAGCAACTGAGGATGAACGGGAAGACCTTCGAGTCCGCGGCGGTTGAGGATTTGAAGGAACATGTTTCGCTCCTAATGTCTCAGGGAAAGAACTCGATAGATCGACTGTTGGCGCTGGCCCGTTACAGCAATGTGGTGAAGAAGAATGAGTTCTACATCTACTTCGCGTCGATCCTAGGAGCCAGAAACGTTTTGCCGACTCTCTCCGACAGAGTTGCGGCCATGGTTGGGGAGGAAACGAGGAGGAAGGTCTTCGGCAACATCGAGCTGCCTCCCCTCGGATCGCCTCCGGAGAAGTACCCCGCAGTAACGCAGCGCGTAATGGAGAGGCTTGAGGGTGAACTCTCTCTTGAGATGTGCAGGAAGGTCCTCGCCGGTAATATGCACAAGGTACCGCGCGAGAACTTCAAGGCAGACAGGGAAATGTTCTTGAAAGCCAAGTGCATTGACGAGTTCCTTGAAGACCTGCACAGGAGGTCAGTCGCCAACCTTGAGAAGCTCATGGCGCAGGGGAGGCTCTTCTACGAGTCGGAGATCACCCCCCAGGTCGTCGAGTACGTCAGGGGCAACCAAGAGATTCTCGCCGGCGTCAGGCGGGGCGACAAGATCTATCTGACCAAGTTCGTCTACGCGCCCAAAGAATACCTGAACGAGACTAACCCTAAGATGAAAAGGTACTATGCCTGTCACTGCCCACTAGCGAGGGCATCGATACTAGAGGGAAAACCGGATGTCTCCCCCACTTGGTGCTATTGTAGCGGAGGCTTCGAGAAGCTGCAGTACGACGTGATCTTCGACGAGGAAACCGAGGTTGAGGTCCTAGAGAGTGCCCTCGCCGGGGATCTGCAGTGCCGTTTCGCGGTCAAGATACCTAAAAGCAAGTTCAAGTAGATCAACAACCCGCATTCTCCAACCGGAACAAGTGTGTGGATCTCGCGGTGCGCCCACACACACCTTTTCCTTTCCTCATGTTGGGGGAAAAATCCCCCGAATCCCCTCTTCTCTAATCTATTCTAGACAGGAGAAATGCTTGTTCTCGGTTTTCATTTTCTGCCAACATATATTCCGTATCCCCAGTAGTCGTATGTGTTCTTTGGCAAATGCATATTCCTAATCCAACTCCTGTAAGTCGGATTTGTAATGACAAGATACCATGCTCTTAGAATCCTCTTGAGTCCGACCAGTCTCATCCTATCAACGACGAGGCCTAGAAAACTGAGTCTGTAGGATCTCACTACAATATCTCTTAATCCAGCGTTTTCCATCAGCTCTTTCCAACCGTCAGGACTCAGGATCTCAACTTCGTCGACAGTACTAGAGAAATGTTCAACCAGTTCTGCCGGAGGCGATACTATCCAAGTGGATTCATTAAGCCCGATGTATCCTCCTGTTTTCGTCACTCGCACGTACTCGTTTATCGCTTTCTGCTTGCTCTTCACAAATGCCAATACTGACTCGCAGATGACTGCATCGAAAGTGTTGTCTTCGAACGGTAGATCTTGAGCATCTGCTACTCTGAATTCGACTTTGTCCTCTACACCTTCTTCTGCTCTCTCCTTTGACCAATCCAGCATCTTCTCAGAGATGTCTATGCCAACTACTGTGCAATCATGCTTTTTCGCAAGAAGGCAAGCGGTTCTCCCAGTACCACAGCCCACGTCCAAGACGTGTTTGCCCTCCCCTATTTGGCATAGCTCAATCAACTCATTTGTTGCCTTAGAACCACCATCGTGTTTTGTTATGCCAACAGCAGCCTGGAATCCCAAGTAGTCGAGTTTCTGTTCTGAAACTGCTTCTTGTGGTGCTTGTCTTTCCATGGTCGTTTTCCGCTGTCCTCGCTATCCGATATCGCAGGATGCCAAAAACACGCTGCATATGATGTGCGGTATAGGCGTTATGCCATGAAGCACGCGTTAAGAGGGGGCTTGGGAATTCTTGCTCCAGTGTGCGTTGGGGAGAGGATTGGTGTGTGCCATAGATGGTGCGGCCGTCGTAATTTGAACCCTTCTTTCAAAAGCTTCGTGGCAGAAATGGTACGAAGCGATGCTTGCTGGTTCTACAGAGCTTGACGACCTTGAGAATATTCGGTCGGTCAATGCTTAATTATCGGTGGTCGTCTACATGACTCTCTAGGGCGCGTGAGTGGGGCCTCCCACCCGCTGCGCTTAACAAATCCCGGAGTCGGGAGGTGAAGAGATGAAGAATAGAACCGCACTGTCTGTTTCTCTTACCGCGATATTTGCTGCTCTCTATGCTGTCGGTGTCGTTGTTCTTGCTCCAATTAGTTTTCAAGTATTTCAGGTCAGGGTGGCTGATGCTCTCCTTCCTCTCGCGATACTCTTTGGCTGGCCAGCAGTTCTCGGGCTTTCACTAGGAGCATTCGTTGCAAACTTCTTCGGCGGCCTCGGCGTGATAGACGTAGTAGGTGGAAGCGTAGCAAACTTACTCGCATCATACGCTGCCTGGAAGACGGGACGGCGGGGAATCAAAGGCAGTTGGCTCATCGCTGTGGCCATCGAGATATTGGCGGTTACAGCGATTGTCGGTAGCTATCTGAGCTGTTTGTTCCAAATACCCTTAGAGATTGGGCTACTGGGTGTTCTCCTGGGAAGTTTCGTGGCCATTGGACTTCTGGGATATCCATTACTTCTTGTGCTATCTAGACCAGTCATTACCAGCCAATTGAAATCATATGGATTGACTGTGTATCAAAAGGAGACTTGAGGGATCGAGAAATCGAATCACGAGTAAAACGATTGGTAGCCGGGACGATTGAGATGTCAGGGCCAAGGAGAAGGTAGTCTAAAATTCATCCCAGAAGCTTCTGTAGTTTCGCTTCAATCACGTCTCTAGGCACTGCGCCAATGATTCTGTCGATTTCGCTGCCTTTCTTCATTATCAGAAGCGTGGGTATGCTCATGATCCCGAATCGTATGCTGGTTTGCGGGTTTTCGTCGACATTCAGTTTTCCGAAGAATACTCTGCCCGTGTAATCTCTCGCCAGCTCGTCTATGATCGGAGCAACCATCCTACATGGTCCGCACCAAGGAGCCCAACAATCTATCACCATCAAGCGGTAACGGTGCACTAGGTCGTCGAAATTCGAGTCCTGGACTGTTATTGGGCCCTCCCACGTTTTTCTTTGATCGTCTTGACTGTCCACTCTTCTCTGCATCCCCTGCAACTTTTTCTTGCGGATCTTTTCCAGTTCTGGATCAGACTCTTCGGCCATGTGTCTGTGCTCAATCACCATGCATTTATCCGTTATGACTGTGAGTTCCGCGCGGCCAGAGATACACCTGTCATTAGTAATGTGACCGCCATTAACTGACGGTTCGGTTGAACGAAAGATGTTTGAGATGCCGGTGCGAAGTGATTTGTGGTACTGGGAACTTGACATTGAGAGGAACCGGGTCGCTGCAGAAATCGTCGAAGAAGATTCACTTGCGGTATGTTCGTTTGCCCGATCACGTGATGGATCTCTATGACGTGTCGATCTACAGGTCAAAGAGGACTATTGTTAGCAGGTCTCAGGTCACTTCTGCCCACTCCGTGGTGTTTGATGGCAAGGTGGTGTTGGCGCCCGGTTTTCAAATCGTATACTTCGAGTTGATGGGAAAGTGGTTCACTGTAGGCAAGATAAGAGACCTTAACGGAAGGCACACGGGATACTATTGTGACATTGTCACTCCCCCTCGTTTATTGAAGGATGACGGAATTGAACTTACTGACCTATTCCTGGATCTATGGGTTTCAAGAGACCTCAGGTACAAGGCGCTCGATGAGGACGAGTTGGAGAATGCATTCCGGAAGCGTTGGATTTCCAGACGGCTTTATGACAAAGCGAAGGAACAGCTAAAGGAACTCATCGATGCCGTTGAACGAGGAAGTTTCCCTCCATACCAAGTCAAGTACTTGGAGCGAAAACTGAGTCTTTAGTTAGGCTTTCTTCGACATGACCTTAAAGATTAGCCAGTTGTTCTCCTTGAAGTTCACAAGCCTATAGTCGCCTTGTAGTCTTTTTCCATGAAGAACCAGAGACATGACCCTGTCCCCTCGCTCTTTCAGCTCGAAAGTACCTTTGTCCCATATCTCCACGGTTCCGGCACCGTATTCTCCCTTGGGAATCGTTCCCTCAAAGCTGATGTAGTCAAGCGGGTGATCTTCGACTGCCACTGCTAGTCGGCGGACGCTAGGTTCGGTTGGCGGCCCCTTCGGTACGGCCCAGCTCTTCAGTACACCGTCCAGCTCTAGGCGGAAGTCGTAGTGGAGATGAGTTGCTTGATGCTTGTGGACCACAAATCGCGTGCCTGAACCCCGTCCAATCTCTTCCAAAGGCTCAGGTGTAGTCATGAATTTCCTCTTCTTCTGGTACTGTTCTAGGCTCACGAAGCTTACCTACCTCAGATACAGCCCCATAGAGATGTCCGTTCCTTTCTTCCTATCTGAATCACTCTTCATTCTACTATGGCTCTTATGGGCTTCTCTCCCGCATTCTCTTGCACTCGATAATAGACAAGCACGCACCTACTCGACGGAAACGACTTTGCCGTCAGCCGTAGTGATGCCAATACATGCAACAACGGCTAGGGTCCTCAGAAATCGTGGCACGCCTGCCTTGAGGTCTTCTGTCTTTTCGGACGCGAGCAGTTCGGTCAAGAATGATTTCTATGCGAAGCAATCGTTTTCAGGGGAAAAAGAAGGGAAAAGAGAAGCTTGAGAATTCAGATCCTGTTTCTTATGGTCGCGATAAGCGATGCAATGGTCCCAGATGTCATTAGGCCTGAGATGCACATGGCGCTGAGAACAAGAGACACTGTTCCTATCATCATCAGATAGGGCAGGTGTAGAATTTCCGCGGCCGCAATGAAGCCAAGACTTATCAGTAAGAGAAGGGCTAGCGTCAGCAAGGTCCTTCTATTTCGAAGGTTTCTGATTCTCGTGGTCAACGCGAAAATGGGCGAGAGATAGATTGAGCCGATTAGCATGCTGCCAACGAGTCCAGCGCCTACTGCAGCCACCTCCATGTTGAAGGCAAGGCTCTCGTATGCTTGCGAAGCCATTTCGAGAGATCCGATTAGTGGATAGAGTAGTGCCTTCGATACTGTCTTGAGGGCTGGGCTATACTGTATCCATTTCGCTGCAGTCGGGCTGAAAGAGTAGTAGAATCCGTTGAAGGCGCTCATGAATTGTGTTCCAACGTAGGTATTGAGGATCTGTGTGTCTCTGAAGTTTCTGAGGAACTGAACTTCCGGAGCTAGTTCTGACTCGTAGGTTGCGGTTGCGATGAGGCATCTGCCTGTGGGAGTTGTTGGCGTTGTTGTTGTAGTGAGTGTGGTTGTGGGGGGCGTCACCGTGGTCGTAGATGTTATTGTCGTAGGTGTTATTGTGGCAGGTGTTGTTGTGGTAGGCGTTGTTGTAGGAGTGGTTACAGTTGTGATGGTCGGCGTGGCTGGTGAGACGAGTTCAAGAGTCAGGACTTGTTGGTGTGTGACGCCTCCACCAGTGGCTGATACGACGATGCTGTAGCTGCCTAAGGGAGAAGCGGGTGAGGACGCTATCGATAGCGTGGTGGTGTAGGTTGGTGTTGCTGACTGGGTTGTGAAGGAGGCCGTGGCTCCTGTAGGCAGGCCGCTTGCGGAGAGAGACACGACCTGTGTTGTTCCTGAGAGCAAGTTGACCTGCAGCTCGTACGTCGCTGTTCCTCCAGGAGCTATGCTGACGCTGGCTGAGCCCGCTACTGCCAAGGCGAAGTCGAATGTTTCAGGCGGAGGTGGAGGCGAACTGATGACCAGATCAAAGGTGTCCGAGTGGGAAATCGCTCCACTGGTTCCTTGGACAGTTATCGTGTAGGTTCCCGTGGCAGCACCACTAGCCACATTGAGGCTGAGAGTAGATGTGACCGTTCCGCCTGCTGGAGGAGTAGCGGGGTTCACCGAGAATGCCGCTGTAACGCCCGAGGGCAACCCGAGAGCACTGAGGGTGACTGCTGAACTGAAGCCAACTAGAGACGAGACTGTGACGGTTGCGCTTCCCGAGGCCCCTGCATTGATTTCTAGGCTGGGCGGAGTCACCTCCAAGTTGAAGTCTGGAGCCGCTGTGACGGTTAGTGTCGCCGTGACCGTTCTTGTTAGGGATCCTGAGACGCCGTGTATGGTGATTGTAAAGGATCCTGTAGGTGTGGCTGCCGTGGTGGTCACAGACATCGTGGATGTGTAGTCAGGGTTGACGTTATTCGTACTGAAGGAGACCGATGTTCCTGTTGGCAGTCCTGTTGCACTTAGCAGGACAGGTTTAGGTGCGCCTGCCACTTTGTTGACGTAGATGGTGAAGGTCGTGCTGGCTCCCTTTGCGACGGTTCGAGTCGGTGGGGTCCTAGTCAGGCTGAAGTCGAAGGGCGCGTATCTATCAATTGTTCCGAGTTGGCCGACTGTCCATGCATGCTCCGAATCTGCTGCATCAACATCGTAGAGATTGCGAGTTGTCCCGCTTGTCTGTGCAACCCACGTTGTTCCTCCGTTTGTTGTGTGGAGGATGAGCCCTCCGTCTCCGACGACCCAGCCGACATTAGCGTTGATGAAGCGCACGGCGTTAAGTATCTTGGTTGTACCGCTGTTCTGCTTTGTCCAGTGGACTCCTCCATCGCTTGTTCGAAGGATTACGCCAGAATAACCAACGACCCAACCGTTGTTGCTGTCGACGAAATCAACGTAATTCAAGGTGACTCTAGCATCAGCCGGAACGTTCAAGCCTTGCCATTGCCAATTGGAGCCACTGTCCGTTGTGCGAATGATCATAGCGTACTTGTCTGATCCTATCACCCATGTTGCGCCTACGGCCCATCCGAGATCATTTGTGACGAAGTCTAGTCCACGCAGAGGTTCCACAACGGTGCGCGTCACCCACAGGAACGGATATTTTACTGTGATCTTTGTCCAAGATGTTCCTCCGTTGGTAGTTCTCAGGAAAGTCCCTGTGTCCCCCACGATCCAGCCATGTTGGAGATCAGTTGCGAATCGGGCGGCATACAGGTTCGCCGTTGTTCCGCTTGTCTGAGCTGTCCAAGACGAGCCCGTGGCCGTGTGTCTGATGATGCCTCCCGAACCTACGGTCCATCCTTTGATCGTGGAGCCCATCGATCGCATGTCGATGGAGTAGAGGTAGCTTGTGGTTCCGCTCGATTGAGCGTACCAAGTTTTGCCTCTGTTGTATGTTCGCCTTATTGTGCCGCTTGCTCCTACAACCCAGCCAAGGTCTTCGAGGAAGTCGACTCCACTGAGCTGAGAGGTCGTGCCACTGTTCTCGAGATACCATGTGGGTTGAGCCCATACGGGATCGAATATCAGAGGCAGGCATAGCGAGAGAAGCAGAACTATAGTAACGATTCCTCTTTTCATTAAAACTCACTTCAAGGATTTTCTGATCTGCCGAGCTCAGCTACTAGGAATATATAGCTTACTGAGGCACTCTTGTCCAAGCATCGGGTTTCGATCTAGCAAAACTGCTGAGTCACACCACATGAGCTTCTCCGAGTCCTCTAAATCATGGTCTGCGGAAGAGTCCGACCAGCTATTTCAAGATGATTTGTATATCGCTTTTCCGGGCCTATAGGCCTAGAAATGCTGATCACGTAAGAAGCCATTGGTTGCCCCAAAGGATCGAGTATTGTTTAGAAGATTCCGAGGGACGAGGTAACTAGCATTGTTCGTCGCAGCAGAGAAGTGCGTTGACGAACCTGTGTCTCATCTTCGAGCTGAGCTCGGCTTTTGGGTCGGTAGAAAAAGGCAAACGCAATCTTCATGTTGTTGAGCTTCTGCGGCGTTCTCATTGCAACTCGGGGAATGTACAATCTACCAATCTCTATTAATCTCAGCTCGCACTTGTCATCACACAGAGCTAGAGGTCTTGGGGCCGCGCGATGTCCGTTCAGATTCTTCATTGCAGCGATATGCACCTCGACAAGAACTTTAACATGGCCAGTTTGGCGAAAGTCCAAGAGAGAAAGGAGGACCTGAACAGGAACTTCTTAGCAGCTGTTGACTATGCCCTCATGAATAAGCCTGACCTTTTCTTGATGACAGGCGATATCTTTGACCGTGTATCTCCAGGTAATGCAGTGAGGATTCTTGTGACTGAGAAGATCAGACGGCTGAAGGAAGCGGGCATATCTGTCTTTCTGATCGGTGGCAATCATGATGTCCCAAAGCTGGGAGGTCAACATCTTGCGATAGACGTTCTCAGCTCCGCCGGCCTCGCGACTGTGTTCTCTAGGTCCGATGAGTTTGAGAGGCGTGTCCTTCAGATCGATAGAAAGAGCGTCTGTGTAATTGGCAAATCATACTTTTCCCAAGTTGAGAGTCAGAACCCGCTTCATCGATGTGAGATACCGACTGAGGGAGACTACAACCTCCTCATGATTCACGGTTCACTGCAGGGTCTGAACGTGGTTTCTTCCGTTCCGGAGATGGCGTCTCAGAATCCGTTCCGTCCTGAGGACATCAAGGTAGGCCTGAACTATCTGGCGCTGGGGCATTTTCACAACTACTATGAGAGAGACCATGAAGGGTGCAGGATCGTCAATCCCGGTTCCATGGAGAAGCTCTCATGGGCGGAAATGAATGATGAGAAGGGCTTTGTCTGGGCTGAACTTGACGGATCAGAGGTTTCCACTGAATTCATTACGTTAGAAACAAGACCGATGGAGAGGTACATCCTACATCTCACAAAAAACGAAGACCATTCCCCAACTCTCAAAGACTATGTAATCGATTACATTATGAGCAAGAGCGATCCCGCCAAGATCGCTAGACTCCTTCTTCGAGGGCAAATAACGCAAGAGCAGTACAACGAACTCATGATCAACGAGGTAATCCAGGCAACTAGGGAGGCGTTCTTCCACCTAGGATTCGATCGGACAGAGTTGGAGGTTGAAGGGTTCGGCAGGGTCTTCGTTGAAAGAGTTGAGAACCCGGTCGAGGCCTTTGTCAAAAGGCTTGACGAGTTGATTTCTAGCGCGGCCACAGACGAAGAGAAGAGGCGCAGACTGGAGCAGGTCAGAGAGTTGGGCAGGAAGTACTTGGAGGAAGCGAGGGCTTGATCATACATCGTCTCAAGGCGTCGGCGTTCAAGAGTATAGGAGATCCGATAAGCCTTGAGTTTCCTGAAGAGGGAAGGATAGGAATACTTGGGCCAAACGAAAGCGGGAAGACGACTCTGCTCGAAGCAATAGAGTACTCGCTGTACGGCTTGAGAAGAGGGAGGGCAGCTGAAGAAAGCAGAGAGAACATTGTCACATGGGGGAAGGAGGAGGCTAGGCTTGAGGTTGAGTTCACCTCGGGTCATGAAAGGTTCTTGCTGCGCCGAGCCTTTGACGTTCGTGGCGGACACAGAGCGAGACTGACGCCGATCGTTGAGGGCAAAGAAGACGGTGCGAACACAATCAACAGCTTGACAGAGATAGAGGCCAAAATCGAACAGATCACTGGCATGGATAGAGACTCATTCACGAAACTTGTTTATGTTCGGCAGAAAGACCTTGACGCGCTCAAGGAGCTTGCCAGGGCTCAAAGAGAGCGGCTGGTCAACAAAGTGATGGGGATCGAAGTCTTCGACGACGCCGTTGCCAAAGCCAAGCTCGATCTTACAACGTTCCAAAAAGACCTTGAGAAGAGGGAACTTGAGCTTGAGTCGGTCCGCAGAAACGCTCAGGCCTATGAAGAGAAGTTAGCCCAAAAGAACGCGTTGCAGGCCGAGATCGCAGAGTTAAGGCAACACCTTCAGGAGAAAGAAGATGAACTGAAGGCCGCAGAAAGCCTTCTCAGAGGTTATGATTGGCTCTCGGCCTTCAGCTCTACGAAGGGGCTGGTTAGCTCTATCGCAGAACAACGGTCGCGGATACTGCAGGACATGGAGGCAACGGCGGATCTGAAGAGACAAATGGAAACGTACCAAGACCTGTTGGCCAAGTTCAAGCCAGAGGTCAACAGGCTTGAGGGTTTGCGAACAACCTTCCAGACCCTTGAAAGCCGTCTGGAACAATCAAGAAGCGCGATCACCTCGCTAAAGGCAAGAGAGAATGAAGCCGCCGTAAGAGCGGGCTTAACCGGTAAGGAACGTGAAGTTCTCAGCCAAGATCTACAGGCTAGAAAGCAGCGTCAACTAATGCAGTTTGCTCTATCACTAGTTCTCTGTGCGACTTTGATGGCAACAGGCACGTTTTCTGGGCAATTCATCGTTAGCCTATTCGGATTGCTGTTCGTTGTCTTGGCCGTCAAGTTCTATCTAACCCATCAGAAAATTGACAGGATTCTGACCTCAAGTGCCGAGGTCCAAGCCGTCAAGATGCAGCTCGCAAGCGAAACTAGAAGACTTCATCAGGTGCAAGGAGAAATTGATTCGCTCGTGGCAGAGAGCGGCTTAAGGAACCTTGGAGATCTCGACCTCGTTCTTTCAAGTATCAGCAACGAGATCAGGCAGTTAACAGGGCAAGCTTCGATACAAGCGGTTGATGCGCTCAGGGAGAATGTTCGTCATCGGCTGAAAGAGCTTGAGGAATCGAATCCCATCGCCAAGCTGGAGGAGCTGGATCGTCAACTAGCGGAGAAGACCATGGAAATTGAACGTCTCGAAGGGAAGGAGCCATCGTCCGCAGACAGTCTTCAATATGACAAGGATCAGCATGAGAAGGCCAAACAGAAAGTTGAGATGTTACGGAGCGAATATGGAGGTTTTGACGGTGAGCTGCGTGGAAGACTCGGAAAGGTCAGCCTACTTGAGGCTGATCTCCAACGCTTGGTAGGGGACTTCGTTCGTCGTCCATCCTTGGAGGCCGAGTATGGAGTTCTTGACAGCAAGAAGAGAGTGCTTGAGCTTGTTGTTGGTGAGCTTGGAGAGACCAGTAAGGATCTGAGAGGCAAAGTCATCCCTCATGCCAGTTTCATAATAAACCAGATTCTTCCTACTCTAACGGACGGAAGATACTCCGAGTTCGAGATAACTGAAGATCTAAAGTTCAAGGTCTACTCCGGTGAGGCGGGTAGCTACAAGGAGAGGGAGGTCTTCAGCGGGGGAACCCAAGACCAATTCCTGATCGCGTTAAGGTTAGCTTTCACTCAGAGTATTCTAGATTCACGTGTCATGGCGGACAGATACTCGCTGCTTATGGACGAGTGTATCTCAAGCAGCGATGACCAGAGGAAACAGGGAATCTTTGAGGTTCTGCAGGCGATGAAGAAGACGTTCGCCCAGATCTTCATGATAGCCCATGAAGACATCTCAAACCTCGTTGACCATTACATAGCCTTAGGCAGAAGCCAACATGGCTATACTCAGATCCGATCAAAGAGTTGGTGAGCGGCCGCTAGGATTCTCGAACATCTTATGCGTTAGGCTCAAGGTCACAGGTTTCTCAGGGAAGCAAGAGGGTTCAGTGGATGATCTTTTCAACCCGTTTCTATGTCATATGGATGGCGTGGTCTTTCAGTGTGGATAAGTGCGCTCTGACCAAGAGATCGCGAAAATCTACCAAGGCGGCCTTGAATAGAGTCTGGTGTACTCATTATATTTGCAGACTAGATGGTACGCATCGTAGATCTGCCATGCGAATATCCCTAGAAGAGAGGGAAGCACAAGCCATAAGCCAAGCTCCCTAAACACGATGTAACCAGTAAGCCCAATAAGCACAAGCAGCGCCAAAATGCCGAGACCTCTGAGTGCTCTTCCTGCGTAGATCTGTCCTATCCCCGGGAGCAAGATGCTACTCGCGGCTGCGATAGTCGTGCTTTTCATACGCATCGGGGTGATCATCTGCGGTTCATAATAGATCCTTTGAGCATATGATGGGGCCTGGGAAGGCACATAGATCAACTCCACCGTTGGAACCATCGATATAGGAGCCAACAAACTCGTTCCACAGATCCGACAGAACCTAGCTCCTGCAGCATCTAGCTGAGCTCCACATCTCGGGCAGTATGGCATGGACTCATGGCTCCTCTGGTCGATTGTATGGCTCACACATCCTATTCAAGGTTCTCCGTTGATGGTTCCTTCTATTCTCCTCTCACGCTCAATTCCCCTAGGACTCTGAATAAGAGATCACGATAACCTCAGGAAGACCATGGATTTACTAGATCTGAATTGTCCGCGCAGCGAGCCGCATCCTCTCCAATATCATTTCGACAACATCGAGAGGAGTGTTCCTCAGACCGCAGTCAGGATGAACATATGCGATCCTTTCAGGGCTGATCCTTTGGGTTCCTTGGTTCAGGAGTTCGACTACATCTTGCACTGGGCTCACTGAGCCTATCGTCAGTGGAGTCACAGGGATACAACCCAAGCCCAACCGTTTCTCATGTTCCACGAAAGCATCTTCTGAGATTAGCTGAAGGTTTCGTCTCTCATCTTTCCCACCAAAAGCAAGACTCACCACATCCACTTCTGTCTTCATCAATTGGTTGAATAGCGAGGGAATTCTTGTCAGGTCACCGCACACATGGATTCCCAACTTCCCACTGCCTCTCTTCGCATAGTCCAGATCAGAAATCATTTCGTTGATAAGAACGGTGGCTTGGACTGGATCCATGAAACCGGCCGAGAGGCCCGGCTCATCCAGCTGCACGTAGGCTTCTAGTCTCAGCAGTTCATCTATCAGAGGCCGCAAGGCGTGCGCCAAATCACTGTAAAGGTCGCGGTCAGCCACGTTTCGGTAACCACTTAGCTTATTCATTGCGCATGTGAAACCTAGCGTGACAGGACCAGTGATTCCGACCTTTAGCCCAACATTCTCCTTCCCCTTGCTATTGAGATAGCTCCTCGCCTGCGAGAAATCTTTGAGCTTATGAGAGTCCTCGACTCGATTCAAGGGTCGAATCCGTTCAGCTATGCCCAAGCCTCTGTTATCTCGAACAAGTCCAGGGATCTGTTCGAAATAGCTGATCATATCTGCTCTTTGCTCTCCGTCTGAAACGATTTCCAGCTCTTGTTCAAGTTGGATATCGATGGCTCTCTCTATCGCCACGTCAAGCCGGTCTCCTAGGCATGGAAAGCTTCCGATCACAGTCTTCTGTATCGAACGCGGCATCTGATCATCTCCCGAGACGCCCACATCACCACATAGAAGTTACAGGCTCATCTTTGATATTGATTTTCTGGGTCGGTCCAATGGTCGGCAATTGACGTGCGATATGTCAGCGCGTTGAGGACCTCGGAATACATATATCGAGTCCTCTGCCGTGTACCAGAATGGTCGAATTCAAAGTGATAGACAACATTATTGTTGAACTCAGCGAGGCCGTTCAAGCCTACGATCCTGAACTGGCAGTCAGAGTGGCGAAGAAGGCTGTGGAAGCTGGAGTCGATCCGATTGAGGTGATTGAGCATGGATTGGCGAGGGGAATAAGGATTGTTGGCGAGAAATTCGAGAGAGGCGAGGTGTTCATGCCACATCTAGTGATTGCGGCTGAGAGCATGAAAGCGGCTCTTCAGGTGCTGAGACCAGAGCTAGAGAAGAGAAAGCTATCTGCGAAGAATCTGGGAACAGTAATCCTAGGGACAGTCGAGGGCGACATCCACGACATCGGAAAGAATCTCGTGGGAACGATGTTGACGGTCTCTGGCTTCGAGGTAATCGACCTCGGAGCGGATGTGCCAGCTCAACGTTTCATAGATGCGGCTAGAAAGCATGGAGCGCAAGTCGTGGCGGCCTCGGCCCTTCTGACCACAACGAGGTTTAAGCAAAAGGAGATTATCGATGCGCTGCGCGCTTCTGGGCTGAGGCAGAAGGTTAAGGTTGTAGTTGGTGGCTCCGCCATTGACGAGAGATGGGTTGAAGAGATCGGGGCGGATGGCTATGCGGAGAACGCGGTGAGGGCGGTTGAAGTGATTAAGGGTCTATTGGTATGAGGAGCGAGCTGCCCCATAAGCCACTGCAGCTGGATCTCTGCCACAGTCTGCTTGCTCTCAGTCCTCTGCCCTGAGCTTCATTTCTGAGTCGATTGGGAAGGGAATGAGAGTGACCTCATGAAGGTTGAGCGAAAATCTTTGTGAGACGCCAGTTCGACGTATTGGGCTTTGCTTGAAATATCTTCGCATAACTGTCTTGCCTTGCTCGAAATGAGAGCCATTCTTGCTCCTGTTCCTGCAGCGTTTCCGACTTTTCTAATAATACTCAGCGGCACTTCTGGGATCATTCCTATCTTTTTGGCGCTGGCAGGGCTGATACAGGTTCCGAATGCTCCTGCGAGATAGACGTGTCTGAGCTGCTTTGGCTCTATGCCTGCAGTCTCCATCAAGACTGAGATTCCAGTTTGCACGGCTCCCTTAGCCAGTTGGATTTCGCGTATGTCCTTCTGAGTTACTGCGATGTCTCTAGGGTAATCGTCGCTGGTTCGCACGATCAGGAACTCTCGTTGACCATTGTCACCCCTTCTCACATAAGGTGTGTTTGCCCGTATGGTGCCGTCTTCGTCAATGATTCGTGCACCAAGCATCTGAGCTACTGCGTCAACGATTCCCGATCCGCACAAACCTCTAGGAGCTATGCCATCTACTGTCCTAAACGATATCTTCAAAGTAGCCGGATCTATTCTGCAACTCTCTATGGCTCCGTTGGACGCTTTCATGCCGTCTTTAATGTGAGCCCCTTCGAAGGCCGGTCCAGACGCGCAGGAACAGGCCGCCATTCTCTGTCGATTTCCAAGGACGATCTCAGTGTTTGTGCCTATGTCCAACAGCAGGCACATGTCCTTCTCCTTGTACATGCCTGTCGCCAGAACATCTGCCACAGCGTCTGATCCCACGAAGCCTGCAATGAGCGGCAAGAGGTGGATTTTCGCGTGAGAATTGATCTCTATGCCTAACTCGTTCGCTTGAACGTTCAAGGGTTGCTTCACGGCTGGAACATATGGTGAGACAGCGAGGTAGTTTGGGGCGATTCCGAGAAACATGTGATGCATCGCCGTATTGCCGACCACCGTTGCCTCATAGATGTGGTCCGGATTCACTTCACTCTTCGAACAGCATTCAGCAACCAGACGGTTGATTCCCTTCCGGATTGACCTCATGAGTTCTACACGTTCAGATTCGCCTTTCATAGCATAGGTGAGGCGCTGTATGATGTCTTCACCGTGCTGAACTTGGGGATTGATCATGGATGACACGGCAACGGTTTCTCCCGTGAGAAGGCTCATCAGGTAGCAGGCCACTTTCGTAGTTCCGATGTCAACCGCGAATCCGTAAACACTTTTGCTTGTGTCCCCTTCTTCAACATCCAAGATTTCTTGATCGCTCCAAATAGTAGCCGTGACCTTCCACTCTGACCTTCGAAGCACTTCTGGCAATCTGCTCAAAACCTGCGTGGAGACGGCGACCTGTCGGACATCACCTCTGCAAAGAGCATTTAGCAATCGTTCGAGGTCAGGCTCCAAACTTCGAAGTGTAGGTTTAGTCATCTCCAAATAGGTCTTCTTCACAAGAGGCAGAATCTCTGTCTTGGCGTCGGTCCCTTCGGTCTGCAATCGTAGTTGGGCAGGCATTGTTTCCCTCGGTACGATCACTTCGATCTCTCCCAGAACTGTGAGTTGGCAGGCGAGTCGAAAACCAGCCGACAGTTCTTGGCGAGTAAAACGTTTCTGCTCTGTCTTGGTCAGCTCACCGATGTTCGCGTGTCCCTCGGTGATGATGACTCGGCATTTTCCGCATCGACCTAACCCTCCGCAGGGAGAATTAAGTTCCAGCCCTGCGTCGTGACAGAGTCTCCGAAAGCTGTTACCCCTCTTTCCTCTAACTCGAAATCCATGTGGTTGAACAGTGACAGAGACTTGTTTCAAGCAACGCCCCTTCAGCTAACGACAATTGCGTGAGATTCTGATTTCATGTAAGGGTTTGAGGCACTTCGTGTGGGAAGAGGCTCATCTTTGCGATGGGCCAAGAGGTAGCCCTTCAATGCCATGCCTCTTCATAACCTTTCTGGCGATGTCATCCAGTTTCTTCTCGGCGTCTGCCGGTAGTGGCTCTGGTTTGTGCTCTTTGAGTATCTTCTCGACTATCGCCCTGGCTCGTTTGAACGTGTCCTTTGAACCCAAGCTCTTCCAGAGCTTCAAATCCTGTCTATCCACCAAATCTGATGGCATGAAGATCTCTTTCTCAAACCAGTCCATTGTATGCTTTTGGGCTAGGTAGTGGCCTCCAGCGCCAACCTTTCTGATGACATCAAGGGCGAGAGTTTGATCGTTCACCTCGATTCCTCTGACTAGCCTAAGAGCCATCCCACAGATCGTGTCATCTATCACAAGTTTCTCGAAACTCTGGCAATTCTCAAAATCCAACATTCCCGGGCCTGATATCATGTTTATTCCTGCGAGCGCGCCCAGAATAATGCCGATCCCGGACTCAAACCCACATTGGGCGTCAATTACCTTCGCGTCGCTCAAGCCCAAATACATGTGAGTCGGCAGGCCATAGTATTTTCCGATCTGGGTGTAGGCGCAACCCATCATGATTGTCTCTATGGCACCGAGGCGTGATGTACAGTAGCGCATGTCGAATGTTGTGGGGGAGCCTCCGTAGATTACTGGTGCTCCTGGATTGGCCAGTTGCGAGATGACCAGGCCGCTGAGGAACTCTGCGTTCAACTGAACCAACGAGCCAGCGAGGGTTACGGGCCCTGTTGCGCCGAGCTGGGGCATCGGAAGGATCTCAGCCGGAATTTTGTTTCTGGCGCAGTCGATCAAATCCTGAACAATAAAGCCTCCCCATTTCAACGGGGCTGAAGGGCACAGGTCGAAGATCGCCATGGGTCTTCGAGCCAACTCCTGCTCGCTTCCCACGATAGCTGTGAGCATGTCCCTCATGTCGTGTAGGCCGTCCGCGCTGAAGGTTCCGGTGACTATCGTCTTAGGAGAATTCTTCAGGGCAACGTACAGTCGATACCGGTCGACGACTGCATCCGGGACATCCGAGACCACAAGCGCTGTGCTCTGCACCTGAATGTTTTGCATTGCGTCTGTCAGTCGAGTGAAGTCGGCGAGGTCTTGAGATACTGGTCTTCTGACTTCCAAGGTTTGAGAGTCGAGAAGGTTGAGAGCTGCCGAGCCGGGATCATAGTAGACGCGGTCATCTTCGAGAAGTACGTCGTGTCTCCCATCACGACTATACAACCTTATCGTTGACGGAGCCCTCGTCAAAGCCTCCTTTGTTAGGCGCGGGGGGATGCGAGCAACTCTCTTCGTCGGCTCAACTTCGGCGCCAGAATCAGCGAGCAGCCTCAGAGCGCCCTCGCCTTGAATCATGACCCCCACTTCCTCCAAGATCTTCAACGAAGACAAGTGGATCGTCTCTATCTGTTCTCTCGACAGTAACTGAAGTTTCGGTCGGTTTGAGAACGACAGCTTCTCCATCGCTATTGCTCCATTGTCAGATTCCAGGAAATGAGAGAGATTCGGACCCTTGCATATTTAGGTTAGCTTATGGTATCGTTATGAGGCTACGACAAGCCAAGCGCGACCAAGCGGTAGATTATCGGCTGTGGATTATGTGTCACCGGATGTCCCAACAAAGTGCCGAAACTCCAACGAAAGCCAGATGCCGAAATCACCTCTCCACCTCTCGACTTCGCCACTTGGGAACGCGAACACCTTGTCAATAGGGGTCTGATAATGAGGGCGAACTGCGATCGTGAAGGTCAAACAGATGCCATGTAGTGAGAAGTACGAGAATGTGCTAGGATATGCGAAGCCTGATCGCATATAGGAAAGTCTAAACTGCAGATTATGGAACTCTAATTCGACCCAGATGAAGGCATCAGATAGCGACAGTGCTAGGCTTCCGCCAGGTCAGAAATGGATAGACCGCATCCTGCGCTGGAGCGTCGATCATCCTGGGATAGCTCTGAAGAATCCTAAGTTCAATCCAGAATCTTGGAAGCTCGCCGTGGACGGAGAGGTCGAGAACCCGGTCGTCCTAGGCTGGAGAGACCTCTTAGAGCTGCCTGCGCACGAATCAGTGAGCGACTTTCACTGCGTTGAGGGCTGGAGTGTTGCAGGCCGCCGATGGCTTGGAGTCAGGTTCAGTTCCTTGACAGCGATCGTGAAACCTAAGCCCGACGCCAAACAGGTTTTCTTCACCTGCATGGACGGCTACACGACATCGCTAGAGCTCGCAGATCTTCTTGAGGACAATGTGATCCTGGCCTACAAGCATGACGGAGAATATCTCGAGGACTCGCTTGGCGCACCACTGAGGCTAGTGGTGCCGAATAAGTACGCATACAAGAGCGCCATGTGGCTTGAGAAGATAACTTTCATGAAGACCAAGAAGCTTGGATACTGGGAGCGGCGAGGATACAGCGACACAGCTGATGTCTGGAAGAACGATCGACGCGTCAAGTAGAAGGTCTGGTATGCGGTATTCGCAGCAAGGTGCCTTGTCCGGTTGATTCATTTTTCCTCGATGTTAATCTCGAAGAGAACCGAGCCTGTTCCCGCGTTTGGCCCCCAGATATAGCTGTCTGGACATTGAATGAAGCGGCCGACTTTGGCTCCTTTGTCGTGAGCGTATAATCTGTAGTACATGCTAGCAAATGCTACGGGGCAAACTACGTCAGACTCTTTCAACAGAAGGTTCGACCCTTCGATCACGAATTTCGAGCCGGGCTTGATTCCTGCATGGCATGTGCCCTTGACCTCCTTGGCCGTAACCACTATTCTCTTCAAAGTCTGATCACTCCGAAATTGGTTCGATAGGGTAGCTGGTTGCAATAAAAGGGTTGCCGTATCATTGGTGGTCAGAGGCTAGAGGCTGACCAGAACTAGGACAAGCGGTCTCTGCAAAGCAGAAAATCATAAATCAATGTTTTCGACACCGGAAAAGGTTGAGGAGGGCGGGGCGAATTGTCTGCGCAGAAGATGATCGGCAAAGGTAGGTATTTGAAGATGGCGTTAGGAATTGTCATTGTTGCCATGGTTGCAGGGGGCGGCTATTCTGCTTTTCAGACTACGCAGGTTACGAAACCGCTTTCCCCCGTCACTGCTGCAACGACATCGAAAGAAACGACGGCGAGCAAAGCTCGCTTAATCGTTAAGTGGTTAGGCCATTCAAGCTACGAGATAAAGGCCAGCGACAAGATCATCTACATAGATCCCTACGTTGGAGAATACGAAGATAAGGCGGATATAGTGTTAGTGACTCACTCCCATTCTGACCACTGCGATCCTTCAAAGATTGCCAAAATTCGAAAGGACGATACTGTAGTTATTGCTCCAGCTGACTGCGCTTCAAAGATAGGGGGAACCATCAATTCTCTCAAGCCCGGAGAGAAGACTTCAGTCGGAAGCACCGTCGTGGAGGCGATTGAAGCCTACAACCATAAGCGTTTTCGTTCTCCCGGTAACCCATATCACCCGAAGGGCTTGGGCGTCGGATACCTACTGACAATAGAGGACAAGACCATCTATCATGCCGGTGACACAGACTTCACTCCGGAAATGAAGGACCTGAAGAACATCTATCTTGCACTGCTTCCTACGGGCGGAACGCAAACCATGGACAATCCAGAAGCTGCAGAGGCAGCCTTGACGTTCAAACCAAGATTTGTCATGTCAATGCATCGTTGGAACACAGATCCAAACGAGTTTAGGAAAGAAGTGGAGGCAAAATCTCAAATCAAGGTCATTCTGCTTCAACCCGGAGAAGTGTTTGAGGCGGAATGACCTCGCCTTTTTTCTGTTCTTAATGAAAGCTCCTGAAGGTTCCTTGCTGTCTGCGTGCGGCGTCCGAGTCATAGTCCGAAGCTGGCCTGCGGAACATTTTCAAGTTGAAAGGATGGTCTGAATTACTGAAATGAACTATACAGTGGGCGTAGATGTTGGTGGAACCAACGTTAGGGTCGCGTTGGGGGACGCCAAAAACAAGATCGTCTCTCGCTTGACCGAGAGATCGGAGAGACTCTCAGGTCCGATAGGAATAAGCCAGCAAATAATACGGATGATTCATTCGCTGGGTCATGCGGGCAGAATCAGTTGCATCGGAATAGGGGCCGCTGGTCCTCTAGACCTGAAGGACGGTTCGATCGTCCATTCTCCCAATCTAGGATTTGATTACATCCCTTTGGTAAAGCCCTTAGAAGAGGAGTTTGGGGTTCCAGTCTACTTGGCTAACGACTGTGTTGCCGCCGTGGTTGCTGAGAAAGAGTTTGGTCAAGGCAGAGCGTATGCAAACCTCGTGTATATTACGATGAGCTCAGGGATAGGGGCCGGAGTATTCGTTGACAATCACCTTCTCCTTGGCAAGGACGGAAACGCTCACGAGATAGGCCACATAACCATAGATCAATCAGGGAGACTTGTCTGTGGTTGCGGGAAGAGAGGTCACTGGGAAGCCTACTGCGGAGGAGCAAACATCCCGAATTTCGTCAAGCTCGAGCTAGGTTCGAAAGCCCGCACTGAGATCGAACGTAGTCTTCTCTATCGGGCTTGTGTAGGTGACTTCGATAAGCTGTCTTCAGAGGATCTATTCGAATCAGCTCGAAAGGGAGACACGCTTGCATTGCAGATTGTGGAGGAGATCGGGAGACTGAATGCCATAGGGTTCGCCAACGTAGCAAATGCCTACGATCCTGAGCTGATCAGTGTTGGCGGTACCGTGGCCCTTGCAAACCCGGACTTGGTTCTCAAGCAGGTGAGGAAACTAATAGGCGAATACAGCGTAAACAGGATTCCGGAGATTAGACTGACGGAGCTGGGAGAAGACATCGTACTCTACGGCGCCTTAGCGCTATCAAGGCTGAGGCAGTAGAACATACACGAGCGCAAGACAACAACAAAGAGAGGGCGGGGAGATTCCTCTCTCAACGAATGGAAGCAAAATGTGTGTGCCTTAGATGGTGCGGCCGGTTAGATTGGAACCGTCCATATGTTCTATTCGGTACTCCGGAGAAGAGGGAAGCTGTTCCAGAGATCACCTTTCCAGAATAGCCATAGTGCTTAACTTGATAAGTATAGCTCAGTTACTCGTTGTTTTGGTATTGGGGTGACAGATCACATGCCCATTGTCGATGCCGGTAGATCGGAGGTTGAAGGTTTGCTGAATGTCGCTAGGCTGATGATGGTTTCCGCTAGAACCGCTCCTAAGTCTGGTGGAAGAGATGATGTGGAGACTCTGTTGATATTCGGAGAGGAGAAGGATCAGATAGCAAATGAGATGGAGAAGATGGCGATTGAGAGAAACGCGAAAGGTTTCTCGCGAGACGGCAAGAACGTAAGGGATTCGGTCGCCGTTGTTCTTATAGGTGTCGAAGGAACGAAGAGTTTTGGTATGGACTGCGGTGGTTGTGGCTTCAAGACCTGTAAGGAGTTCGAGGAAGCTGCGCGACGCAAAGGGCGAGATTTCACGGGCCCAAACTGCGTCTTCAAATCCTTGGATCTGGGTATAGCATTAGGCTCAGCTGTCAAGACCGCCATGGACCATAACGTCGACAATAGGATCATGTACAGAATTGGAACAGTTGCCATGAGGCTGGGATTCACCAAGAAATCGAGTGTAGCTATGGGGATTCCCATATCGGCAAAAGGGAAATCCATCTACTTCGATAGGCCATAGGCGTCGTATCTTGTTCGATTAGGGTCTATGGTGAATCGTCTCAAGCTAGGGGATCTTGCAGGGGACTAGCCCCCCGCCTCTCTTTCAGTTTAAGTGTTCCTAGTAGACTGGCTAGACCGAATGCGGCTAAGGTCGAGAAGGCTGTTAGGAATCCGGCTGAATCAATAATAGCGCCTGATATGGCGGGACTTAGCCCTGCGACTGTAAGCCGCACAGTATTGACTCTTCCTGCGATGAGCGCACGCTTTGACCGAGGCAATAGGCTCATCAAAAAAGCGAACATCACTGGGATGGCTGTATGCAAACCGAAACCTAGTAAGGCGAGAGCCAACACCAGCCAGAATCTTTCGTAGATCAGAATAGTGAGAATGGTTCCCGTCATTAGTGATGCTGAGGAAATCAGCATGACATTTCTGCGACCTAAGGTGTCTGACAGGTGGCCCCCCAACGGTCTGCCGAATATTCCAAGTACGCTTGGAACCGCGACGTAGTAGGCCAAATATGTCAGCAAGATCTTCTTCTCCTCTGACAAATACAAGGGAAGAAAAGCCGAGACTGCTTGAAACACAAATGCGTGAATGGTCATGACGAGGAACAGCATCAAGATCTCCCTGTTGAAGTATCCTTGGGTGGATTCCGGCTTGGATGCTTGCTCAGTTCTAGATCTCTCTGTACTCGGCAAGAATGTCCCAACCATCAACGAAACTGCGAACCCCAAGGCTGCACAAACCAGATACGCAAGTCTCCAACTGAATGCAAGTGCCACTGGAAGTATGAAAACAGAAGACGCTAGACTTCCCAACGAAACCGCAGATTCATGGGTGCCAATGGCCTTTCCCATCTCCAGTTCTTCAAAGAGATTTGAGATCAGTGCCGTGGCTACGGTGAGATGGCAACCAGCGCCAATTGCTCCTAGCACCGTAAGAACGAAGAATTGAATGTAATCAGTGGAGAAGGCCAAGAGACCGGTAGAAATCGAAAGGAAGCAGATCCCGAAGACTATGACATTTCTGCTACCGATCTTGCCGGCAAGGTACCCGGCCGGAAGCTGCATCCAAGCAAAGACCAGCAGGGATGATGTCGCCAAGATGCCTGCTTGAGTGTAGGAAAGAGAGAACTCCTTTGTCACCAACGGAAGGAGAATCGGAAGAGCTCCTCTTATGAATACATGTGTAAACCACGTAATCGTACAGAAGAGAAGAGCGACACTTTTCTGATTCAAGATATACCGCGTCCGAAGATGGGATCAGGTCCTCGCATGGATCAAACACATTTAAATCACTAATGACGAATTCGAGCAGTCGAATTTCATGGGACTGAATGCAGGTGCTCTTTTCTATATCAGCCTCCTGCTGTTGGAGGTAGAACAATCACCTCATCTCCATCCTTGAGCACAGTCTCCAATCCGTCCAGAAGGTGGATATTCCTTCCATTGACCAGTATCGCGAGGTCGTCCCCACCTACCTTGTAGTTGCCCAAGTAGCCTTGTCTTCTAAGCCCTGCACCTTCGGCCAACCTGTTGCTCAGAGTTCCCACGGTTGCACCCTCATCCAATTCCACGACTTGTTTGCGGCCAAGGGTGGCAGCCAAGTTTCCGAAGATTCGGACATTGACTTTCATTGCGGCAACCTTCAGCAGGATGAATGACGAATGATGGAGAGGAAAATGGGTGGCTACTTCCGGAGATTCCTCATTGCCAGTTCCAAGTCAGCGAGGGCAAGCTTCTCTAAAGTCTCCTTTGTTGGCACACCTCTTTCATCCCAACCAAGAGTCTCGAAGTAGGTGCGTCTCTTCTGTTCCACGAGTTCCCTGTTGGTAGCCTTGCCCTTATGCGGGCCTGATGGCAAAGGTTCGTAGAACCTAGGCGGGTTGTCGTCGTCCTCAACGGGCCGCCATTCTACGTCCGGGCCACCCATCAGAAGCAGCGCCCTCTGGAGGGTCACGATTCTAGGACCAGTCTCCTTCCTCCAGCTTTCCATGGTTATGGGGAAGCCTGTCACGGCTTTGGCGAAGTCGAAGACCAATGCCCTAGGAACCCAGAAGAAGCAGAAGTTGCAGATTACCGCAGAGTCTGTGAAGACGGCAGAGGACATCTCGGTGTACCCGTCAACAGCTACCGACGTGTGGTCCCCGCCTTGTACGCTTGCGGCGTAGCTGATCTCATGGGTGTAGTCTGCGTCACTTCTCGTGCCGTGGGCACCTACCTCAATCCCTTTCACTTGAACTGCATATGGCATGACGTCGACGCCTTTCATCTCGCTGATTCTCATGGCTGCTCTGAAAGTGCCTTCGGCGAGGATGTCTCCAATCTTCTCTCTCTTAGCGATGAGCCAAGCCAGTTTCTCAAAGGCCTCGGCGTCGCCCCACTTGAGCTCAAAGCCGAAGTCCTCCTTGGTGAGGATTCCTCTCTGATAGAGTTCCGCCGCGAATCCCATGGTGTTGGGGCCATTGATGCCAGAGTGCCCCAGATTGTCAACGACGGCGCTGATATGGATGTTGTCACCAGGGTCAAAGATACCTAGATTGGTTCCGCAATATGCCTCCAGCTCATAGTCAGGCATGTCTGTTATGTCCCCCTTCCACCGGCCACTCTTGATGCAGCTGAGCTTCATGCAGCTCGTGGTGCAGTTGAAGTCTGCCCAACGCTTCTTCACCCAATAACGGGTCTCGAACATGGGGCCGCCGTACCGCCTCTCATCATGCCACTCCTCCTGCCAGTTTCTGATAGGTTCCGAGCTTGTATCTGCGCCCACAGAGTATCCTGCGTAGCCAGTTCCCATACGCCGGAAACCGCTCTCGGCTATGAGATGTCTATGAACCTCCTTCCAAAGAAGCTTCACCGCCTCCGGGGCATCTACTTCAGGTATAATCCCGCGGCCCTTCGCGACGACAGCCTTCAAGTTCTTGGAGCCCATGACGGAGCCATAGCCACCATAGCCCGCCGCATGGCAGATCTTGGTCATCACGGCAGCGGTTCGGACCAAGTTTTCTCCGGCAGGACCGATGTATATGATCCCAGGCTCGCGCCAGAGACCAACATTGGGCTTTCGCTTGGTCAGCTCCTCTGTGACCTCCTTATTCAATATCCTAATTGTGTCCTCACCGAGCTTGCCCCAGAGGTGACTGGCATCCCTTGTTTCTCCCCCCTCATCCGTCACGAGAATGTAGACAGGCCTGCTCGCCTTGCCACTTACAATGACGCCATCATAGCCCGCCATCTTCAATTCGGACGCAAACTCTGTGCTCGCGGTGGAACCCACAGTGCCATTGCTGAGGGGGGATTTGCCTGAGCAGCAGATCCTGGCCCCCGGGTATATGGCGGTCATAGGTCCTGTGAGAGCCAAGAAAATGTTGTCCGGCCCGAGAGGGTCAACCTTAGGCCACTGTCCACCAATCCTATCCCAAAGTATCTTCGCGGCAAGTCCTCGTCCTCCGAAGTATGCTTCCAAGACAGAGTCGCTGAAAGTTATGTCCCTGACTTTTTCGTTGGTCAGGTCGACTTCGAGAAATTTTCCTGCATATCCTCGCGGCGTCTTAGATCACCTTCTCTCCCTTTTCGCCGAAGAGATTCACGGCAAGATCCTTAGCCACCTCGATCGGATGCCTAGCGAATAACTTCCTGTCGACGCTCATTTCCTCTTGGACGAGAGTCAGAGCGTTGTAACCAGCTTCCGTGCAGACCTTGACACACTCGGGATCTCCACTGCACAGGTCGCAGATAATCGCCTTGTTATCTTTCGGATGAAGGAAGGGAACCCGACCAGGGCAAGCAATGATGCACTTTCCACAGCTTATGCACTTCTCCTTGTTCACAATCACTGCCGTTGTTTCTTGGTCAATTGACAGTGCTTCGACGGGGCATGACTTGACACATGGGTAGTCGTCACATTGGGCGCAAAGATGCGGAACCTCAACTCCAGGGAAAGGCATGAAGATTCTTATTCGGGATGCCTCCGGCCACATCCAGTCTTCATGGTGGAGGCTACATGCGATCTCACATCGCCTGCATCCACTGCACTTCACGTAGTCCCGAGCGATCCAGACTGGCTTACTCACAGTATCACCCAGCAAAGCGGGAAAGAGAGCAAATTGACAGAATAAGCCTTTCTGAGTAGGCTTGATAGAGTAGCTCCAGTATTCTATATGTCATCGTTTGGTTGAGTCGATGATGATTGACTGAGGAACTCTGTAGTGCTTCTTCATAGGGGCATGAACTCTTGCTCCTTCCTCTATGGGCTGAGGCTCATCGAATCTTGTGATCATGAATCCTTGCTTGATCAAAGTATTCACGTAGTCTGAGAGAGTCCTATGAAAAGCTGTCGTCACAAAGCTTGATGACAGTCGATCGTGTCTCCATTCGAAAGAGTAGCTGTTTCTCTGGAAGTAGTCCTCAATCCAGTAGCGTAGGTACTCTTTCGAACCATCATCGTGTGTGATCGTTTCCCATCCACTCACCATCTTTCCGTCCATGAACCTAGTGGCAAAACAAGGGTGTTCCATTACGACAACGAATCTTCCTCTAGTCTTTAGAACTCGGGATGCCTCTCTTATGGCTCCTTCATAGTCCTGTATATCCATCAACGCCATGTAGCAGAATGCAAGATCGAAGCTCTCGGATTTCAGCACTCCAAGATTCGCAGCATCGGCAGCAAAGTACTTGACTCCAAGCGGGTGTTCTTGTTCTTCCTCCGCCGCTGCCCTGATCAAACCTTCACTAATGTCGATGCCTACGACCTTTGCGCCAGCTTTTGCGAAAAACCTTGAGAAGCATCCTTCACCGCAGCCAATATCCAAGACCGCCTTTCCTTTCACACTTCCAACGATTCGCTTTAACGCTGGGCCGTTCAAATATTCCGAGTAGTAATTCTTGCCACTTCGGATGAATTCAACCCATATCTTGGCAGCCTCATTCCACTGCTGTCCTACTATTTCATTCAATGTCTATTGTCCCCAAGATTGGCTAGCGAAAGACGTGCGAATATCCATACACTGGCTTCGATGTATGGGAAGTACTTTGCGGAGGTAAAACATGTGTTTCTATCGACGCCGGGAGAGCAAAAAGAAATCTGGCACCTATCTTGCGTTCTCGTTCCAAGAACGACCTGATAGCACAAAGGTCTTGAGGGATTCTTGCTAGTCACGCCATCGCCTACTTTTTTAAGTCTTATAAAATCAGACCTCCTACCTGGATTCTGTGATTCACATGTCCGAAGCAGCGAAGCAAAAGGCTCTGCAATGGATTTCAAAGAACGAGGCACGCATAATCCAGGTAAGCGACAAGATATGGGGATTTGCAGAGCTTGGATTGGAGGAGTTCGAGTCCTCCGCACTACTTGCCAGCGAACTTAGGAAAGCCGGATTCAAGATTGAGATGGGCGTGGCCGGAATGCCGACTGCCTTCGTAGCGACCTACGGTTCAGGCCGACCTGTCATAGGTATGATGGGTGAGTACGACGCCTTGGCGGGGCTATCCCAGAAACCAATTCCTAGAAAGGAGCCGCTTGTCGAGGGTGCTCCTGGGCATGGATGCGGCCACAACATTCACGGCACCTCTGGAACGGCTGCAGCGATCGCAGCGAAAGTCGCCATGGAGGCAGCCGGAATCAAGGGCACGTTGAAGTTCTTTGGCACTCCGGCAGAGGAGACCGCTGGAGGCAAGGTCTACATGGTAAGAGATGGAATCTTCGATGGCTTGGATGCGGTGCTCAGCCACCATGCTGGTTCGATGAATACTGGTGGCTACGGTGGCAACAACGCGGTCAACGATGCCAAGTTCCACTTCTACGGAGTTTCGTCTCATGCAGCGGGCTCGCCGGAGGAGGGACGTAGTGCGACCGACGCTGTCGAGTTGATGAACATAGGCGTGAACTATTTGCGCGAACACATAATCCAAGAAGCCCGGATACACTACGTGGTCAAGTCCGGCGGTGATCAGCCGAATGTGGTTCCTGCCTATGCGTGCTCATGGTACTATATACGAGCTCCAGAGCGAGACCAAGTAGAACAGATATACAATCGAGTTCTCGAGATCGCCAAAGGCGCGGCCATCATGACGGGGACGACGCATAAGGTTGAGTTTGTTGGAGGGTTGTACAACAAGCTCCCAAACCGCACCCTAAGCGACCTCGTGGTCAGCAACATGCGTCAGATAGGCCCGCCTGAATATAGTGAAGAGGAGAAGAAGTTCGCGAAAGAAATAGGAAAGACAATACCGCCAGATACGAAGAAAGAATCTCTACGGAAGTCTAAGAGGCCTGACTGGGAGAAACTCTTCGATGTTGACTTAGACCGAACCGTTCCAGACACATGGGAAAGGTGGGGGGCAGGCTCAACAGACGTGTCAGATGTGAGTTGGAAGGTGCCAACAACGGAATTCACAACGGCAACGTTCATCTTAGGAAGCCCCGGCCATTCATGGCAGAACACAGCACAGTCAGGTATGGGGATAGGGCACAAGTCCCTAATCTTCGCAGCCAAGACAATGTCCGCCTGCGTCCTCGACCTGCTAACCAAACCCGAAACACTCAAGAAGATTCAAGATGAATTCAAACAGGGGCTCGGTGGAAGAGTCTACAAGTCGCCTTTACCGCCTGAAACGAAGCCGCCACTAGACATCTGGAAGAAAAAGTAGAAAGACTTTGAAAGCTGAAGTGAGTGAAAGAGAACACAGCCTTGGGAGATGTCGTTCTTGATAAAGCGAGTCAACTGGCTTGAAGTGAAAGTAACAGACATGAATAAGTCCCTTGCCTTCTATCGCGATGTTCTCGGTCTCAAGGTCAAGAAAGAGTGGCCCAACTATGCAATATTTGACCTTCCTGGAACACTGACTTTCGCAATAATGATCGGCGGAAGAAAGGGACAGAAAGAGGGTGCGCCAAATATCTATTTCGCTGTCGAAGATCTTGATGCAGAATATGAAAAGCTGAAGAAGAAAGGCGTAGACTTCATCGAACCACCTAAGAAGCAGTACTGGGGCGGCTACGCAGCCCTATTCGCCGACCCGGATGGAAACTTGTTCTACCTGACACAGAGCGAAAACTAGGGAAAGAATGGCTCGCCTTAGATAGACTATTCCGGTTCGTCACAGTTTTCCAAAGGGGCATTCGCAGTGTTTTGAGCATTGCCTAATTTGGCGTTCGCTTGAAGTGCACAGCTCCGTGCTGAAGTATCTTTCTGTCCGGTCGGGAAGGACGGTCACAACTCTTTTGTCCTGACCGATCTCATCTATGACTTTGACTGAGGCCAATGCGTTTGCTCCTGAAGATATTCCAACCATAAGGCCGTGTTCGCGAGATATCTTTCTCGTCATCTCTACAGCGTCATCGCTCTTGATCGTGATTACCTGATCTATCTGGTTCATATCCACGATTTCTGGAACAAAACCGTCGCCGATTCCGGTGATCTTGTGGTCTTGTATCTCCTTTCGCCCAGAGAGGATAGCTGCTTCTTCGGGTTCCACGGCGACGACACATACGTTGGGGTTCTTCTCCCTCAGAGCCTTTCCGACCCCCATCAATGTACCTCCTGTCCCTACACCAGCCACGAAGGCGTCAACCCTACCATTCATCTGGCGCAGTATCTCCTTTCCAGTTGTGTGATAGTGGGCCATGGTGTTGTCAGGGTTCCGGAACTGATTTGCCAGAAAGTTGCGTTCGCTGCTTTTTGCTATCTTGTCTGCTTTCGCCACGGCTCCTTCAAAGCCTTCGTCTTTCGGTGTCAAGCAGAGATTCGCGCCTAGACTGGCCATGATCTTGATTCGTTCTCCGGTCATATGCTCGGGCATTACTACGAGCATCTTGTATCCTTTTGCGGCGGCGACCATGGAGAGAGCGATGCCAGTGTTTCCGCTTGTGGCCTCAACTATTGTGTAGCCCGGTTTGAGAAGCTCTTTTCTCTCCGCCTCTTCCACAATGTATTTTGCTATTCTATCTTTGATGCTTCCGCTGGGGTTGCTGAACTCCAGCTTCGCATATAGTTGATAGGTTCGACCTTGGAATTTCAGAGCCAGCTTCAGCATGGGTGTGTTTCCGATAAAGCTCAAGACAGATGTATGCGAGAACACAATCATTTCCCCGATTCTTCAACGACATCAAATAGTCGGCTTATGAGTTCAAGAATCTTTCACTCTGTGACATCGTCGCCTCCGCTTGTGGATTTCGAGGAAAAGGATTCGGGGTTTAGATTACCACATGGGCCTATCCTTCTCTGCGAACGCGCCTATCTCGAATTGCTGCTCTCAACGAGGAGAGGACGTACGTTTCATAATCATGGCTTCGGCTATGAGTGGTGCAACAGAAACGACACTGATAGGACTGGATACAGTATCCGTACCTACAATCGTTTCGGCGCCACTTTTCAAGATGCTTTCTTTAGCGTCTCCCATGAGAAGAGGATGAACACAGGCGACGTGGATCCTTCTGGCGTCCTGCTGCTTGATCCACTCAACCGCCTTGATCATGGATTTTCCACTGCTTATGATATCGTCAAAGATCACAACGTCTTTGTTCTTCACAGGTAGGGGCTTGTTCTCGATTCTTACAGCCCCTGTTATGTGATCTCTCTCGGTAGGAACATAACCGTGCTCGCCTTTCAGTACATTATTTGCTTCAAGTGCTGTGCTCAGTCCTTTCTTGCCTAAGGAAAGCGAGAACACGTTCCTTAAACCCTGTTCCTTGAAGTGTTGTGCAAGCAGACCAATTGCAGACAAATCCTCAGTCGGCAACCCCAACTGCCCAAGGACAGCCGGATTATGTGAGTTGACGGTGACTATCCTATTTACGCCGCATGCTTTGAGCAGCTCTACTATGGTCTTTACGCTGAAGACTTCGCCTGGTCTGAAGCGCTTGTCTTGGCGGGCATAAGCAAAGTAGGGAACAGCCACAACAATTGACTTGGCTCCCATGTCTTTGGCGTTGTCTGCCATGAGTAGAAGATGAACAAGATTCTCGTTCTGAGGTGGACCAGTCGTTTGGACAATGAGCGCTTCTTCGTTTTCGATGTTGTCCTCAAATCGTATGCGGGATTCTCCGTCCGGGAAACGCTTGAAATCGACTGGGACAATCTTCGCCTCTAATAGTTCGGCAATCCTATGTCCTAGTTTCGTGGATGCCGGACCAGGAATAACTATCAAGCCTGTTCCTCGTCTTCAATTCTTGTGATTACGGGAACGAGTTACCAAATGACGCCATAAGCCTTTCTTAACCAAATGGCTCCGCGCAGGATCCGTGATCGGAAGATGTTATCTAGCCTACGTGCCACTAGTACCTGGACCTCTGAAAGCTCTCCGAACTGCGCATGCCTACAAGGTAGAGAACAATGGCTTCTGTGATCTTCGACTTGGAGGGGACCTTGGTGCGAACCGTCGAGATGAAAGAGGAGGCCATACTCGATTTCAGGCAACAGACACGCAAGAAGCTGATTGAGCTCGGGATTCCAGCTGAAACCCTTGCTGGGATTGAGGCGTCTACCCTGATGCGGAACAAGGCCATCCAATATGCAAATGAGATCCTTTCCGAGTGGGAGCGATTCAAGTTGGAACAGCAATTGGACCAATTCCTGTTGGTGTATGAGCTCAACTGGGCCAAGGAGTCAGCACTTTTTCCTGATACTATGCCGGTACTCGGGACGCTCAGGGAACGAGGGATTCACATGGCTATTGTCACGAATACCTCTAGGCAGGCAGCTAAAACGATCTTCACCAAGCACGGACTGTCTAAGTACTTCGATGTAGTAGTCACGCGGAACGATGTAGCGCAACTGAAGCCTAATCCCCAAGGCATTTTTCTCGCGCTCGAACGTCTTCCAGACAAAGCTGAATTCTTCGTTGGTGACACCAGAATCGACTCAGAAGCAGCCAAGAACGCCGGAATCAAGTCAATTATAATCAGAAGAGGCTGGCCTCATACCTTGGTCCCACCCGACTGCCCTGCAGATTATAGCGTCAAATCACTTGCGGAGATCATAAAGATCTTCGAGAGGCATTATCGCGTGATAACGTAGGTGTTCGCCTGCAGTGACTGTAATTCCTCAATCAATGAATTCAGTTGTCCTTTTGAAGGAAACCGACGTATTTCCACTGAGCCATAAATATGGATCCAGAGATACTACTGATTCTAGGTGAGATCGCTGACTCTCGAAAAGCTGACGGATCGAGTATATGCAGATACAACCCCTGTGGGCGCCGGAAACGCGGGAGCGATTCTACTGCCCGATCAGGTCGTCGTTGTTGATTCTCAATATTTGAGACATGCCAAGGAACTTAGGCGGGAGATTGAACACGTTACTTCAAAGAAGATCCGTTCCCTGCTCTTGACGCATTCGCACAGTGACCATGTCTTCGGGAATGAAGTCTTCCGGGATTGTGAGATCGTGGCTCATAGGTCACTGAAGGAGCGAATGCAGGAACTTCTCTCGACAACATGGTCGAAAGAGAGTTTGGAGAAACAGATATCGGAGCTGAGGAAGACTGATCCGGAGAGAGCTTCGAGGTTCGAGGGTGTTCGGGTTACTCTTCCGACCCGAGTCTTTGACAATGAATTCAAGATTGTTGAGAACAACTTCGAAATAGTGATGAGGCACGTCGGGGGCCACACGAGAGACTCAAGTATTGTCTATTTTCCGAAAGAGCAAGTCCTCTTTTCAGGAGACATTATCTTCTCTCAGACATTTCCCTACGGAGGAGACCCTACAGCGGATCCAGACGAGTGGCTCCAAGCACTCAGGGATATCATGAAAATCCCCGTAAGAACAATAGTCCCAGGGCACGGTCCGATATGCGACAAAAGCGAGGTTCAGGCCTACATTGATTTCATCGAGACTGTAAGGAATAAGATGATTGCAATGATTCGTGCAGGGAAGGCGCCCGAAGAGGTCATGAAGAATGAGAACTATCCCGTTTTCTACCCGAAGTCTGCAGACCAGAGGCGACAGAACACCTTGGCCCAATGGTATAAGGTCTGGCGTCAAAAATCAAATTGACTGCCCACACTGATCGGACAGTGGCTTTGCGGCTATCCACCTCTGAAATAGGGGATCACTGCTTCAGCGAACAGGTTCAGACCCTTCGTAAGGGGGAAATCGTAGAATCCGGCTACGATCATGTCTGCGCCAGCTTCTTCATATTCCTTGATTCTTTCTACGCATTGATCTGGAGTTCCGATTATGCAGTTTGACAGATTCGACGATTTGTCGGATGACTGGAGTAGCGATTTACGCATCTCGCCAACTTCGCCCTGGTCCTTCGCGATGATGAGGCATCCCGATCCGCCATACGCGACCTGAAGCCTCTCTGGTTGTCTTCCAATATTGACCATTTCCTTCTTGATGAATGATACTCCCTTGGAGAGCTGTTCCGAGCTGGGAAGGCTCGGTATCCATCCGTCTCCGTGCCTAGCAACCATCCTCAGAATTGCCAGTGAGCCTCCGCCTACCCAGATCGGGGGGTGAGGCTTCTGTGTGGGCTTCGGATCGAGGGTTGCGTTTCTTAGATGAACGTACTCTCCATCATACGTGACGTTGTCTTCTGTCCAAAGTCGCCTGATCGCTTCAAGTGTCTCACCTAGTCTTTCGATTCTGATCGAGTGAGGGTGCCAGCTCAGACCGAAAGTCAGGTGCTCTTCTCTGAACCATCCAGCACCCAGTCCTATATCCAGTCTTCCTCCACAGATCTTGTCCAACGATGCCACCATTCTCGCCAGTATGGAGGGGTATCGGAACTGATTGCAGAGAACGTACGTACCCAGCCTTATCCGGCTTGTCAGCTGAGATAATGCAGACAATATGGTCCACGCTTCGAACGCCTTGGGTATTCCAGTCGGAGACATGAGGTGATCCGTAACCCAGACCGAATCGTACCCAAGAGCTTCCGCTTCTCTAGCAAAGCTGACGAATGAACTCCAATCAGCCTTTCGCCCCGACAAATGAAGGACAACACCAAATCTCAAAGAATCATCCCCCGTTCCAACATCCAACGCAAAAAAGTGAGTACGTAATGGATTCCGATAAATCTAGCAGATGCCACTTAGCAAAGTTCCGCTCATGCAGGACGTAGGTCCAAGCGAACTCCTCAGAGAGTTCGCCTAGGTTCTCGCTCGCAAATCCCTCTTAGCCATTCCTCTGGCTTGCCCCGAAAAGTACTTGGTGGCAGCCACCGAGCCAATAATCCGATTATTTAGAGAAGTTGTCCAATCATGTTGATGGGTTTACTGATCTTTTTGTGTACCTTGGGGAGTTGGCGCTCTGGTAGCGTCCCGAGAATGACAGTGGCTGGACCTGCAGATTTTCGCACATCCACCCCCGGCCGCTGCGCTAGCCTGAACTTCAGATGAGATTCCTTGGCGATTGTCTTGGCCTCATGTAGGATGCCGTGAGATCCCACAGGTATAACTTCATGGAGGAAATCTAGGTTGAGGAGCTTGAGCAGATCCCTAGTGTCTGCGACTAACCCTTTCCTCTCGCCGGAAAGAACTTCGCTTCCGACAAGTGGAATTCCAACCGACACTACGATATTCTTCTTCTTTGAGAGCCCTATCCTTAACCTGTTTCTTGTGGCTATCCCGATGACAGTCACGCCGAGGCCTGTCTGTCGAACTGGAATATTCTTTTCCGATGTTCCAGTAATAGCAAACCTTGATTTCAACCCGGCCTGCCTTATCTCCTCTCTTATGCCCTGAACTATTTCGAGTCCTGTTGGTTTAGGCTCGACGCAGAGGGTGTTGACTAAACAGATGGGTTTGGCGCCAGTGGACAGGACCTCCATCAATGCGACGCGGGTGGTAAACCTTCCTAAGGTATGTGCATCCGCCTTGACCATGTCCATGGACTTCGGACCTATGCCTCCAGAAGAGTCGCAGCCAACGACTATCGTGCGGTGTTCGTCCAGTGCGAAGACGAGGACATCTCTGAGCGTTTCAATGCGAGTGACTCTGAGCTGTTCTTCCCTCAGATTCTTATCCTCCCTCTTACGCTCACATATGCTAAGGTTGCGACCGCACCGTTCATAGTGGATGCGAGTAGTAGGAAAGGGGCAAATGCGATCGCTGCAGCCCAGCCTAGTGCGGGGATTGCCATTACGAATAGCGTCGTATTGATGGTTATCGCGCAGATAGCCGCGGGGATGAAGCCCCATCTGTAGTTCGTTCTATTCACGAGACCCATGGCTCCTCCGGCCGAGGCCATTCCCAACGTTATCGGAAGATGAAGGATGCCGAGCGGCAACCCGTTCACGATAGAGGTGATCATGTGCCCTATCCCCGTTACGAGTAGCCCGTCGATAGCGCCGAAGTACAGCGCTGCGAAGAAACCTGGGGAAGAGTCGAATGCCACCGTCTGAATTGGGCTCGGAGGATGAATGAATGAGCCGATGACACATAGCGCAGAGAACATTGAGATGCGAGCGGCTCTGTAAGCCTTGGACTCTTTTCGAATAGCCGTCTTTTGAGATTTTTCTGTCAAGGTAGGTCCCATCTCCAGTCGTGAGTTCATGCGACGCCTGCGGCCTTCGATCTGATCAAGCAAGAGTTCTGCCTTCTGCAGATCCTCAGGAGTGTTTATGTTCACAACGACCTCTTCGGCCGTGGTGATGAAGTTCTCCTGCTCAAGTTCTGGGTCATCGATTTTTTCTCCGTCGATTACGTTTATGCCAGTAGGGATTAGGTGACTTCCTCCGAGTTCGGCCTTCAGCCCCGTTTTGCCATAGGATTCTTCGGTGACCATGACGGAAAGGCAGGGTTTTCCGCACTGCTCGTACCTCCCTAGAACGTGTTCGATGAACTCACTGGAGACCAGTGGGAGGTCAGCAGAAATTACCAACACTTCACCTAGTCCAAGATCTTTTATGGCTTGCCTCATGTCCGAAACGAAATCAAGGCCGAGCGTCTCAAAAGTTTCAAAGGAGAGTCCTTTTGCCCTTCTCGCGGTTTGAGGTGTGTGCTTGCTTGCCGCGACTATGATTCTGTCAATCCCTGCCGCGTTCTTCAAAGCGTCTAGGACGTAGTCAATCACGGGTTTGCCTCGGACCTTCACCAACGGTTTCTCCTCTGACCCACCCATGCGTGTCCCCGTTCCACCGGCCATAACTAGAGCAACTACACCCATCTAACCGCTCCCAAAACACTCACTAGTGAGGCCATGCGCGCCAAGTCATTGCTAGCTCCCAAGACATCTCCTGTTATCCCTCCAAAATTCCTATGCGCGATCCAAATGACCGCGAGAGCTGTTGCAATACCCGCAGCCAGAGCAGTAATTCCCGTTATCCAGAGAAGAGAGGCTGCGGTGACCAGAGAAATTGCCAGAGCCGATATCATGCGAAGATTTCGCCAGTGTCCGTGCATGGCATCAACAAATCGCTTTCCAAGGCCTGAATGCGCTGATCTGCCGAGCCAAGCGCATACTACTATGGCGAGTTTGGCCGAGATCTCCGATACGATTACCGCTTGGATTATGATGCCTGTTCTCAGTTCAGCTACGGCAAGGGCGGTAGTTGCCAACGTTATTAGCCCTAGCGCCAAGCCTGCGGCACCTGTCTGCTTATCATGCATTACTTCGATCTTCTGTTCGGCAGTGCCTAGAGACATTACTCCGTCTCCAAAGTCGAGCAGTCCGTCTGTGTGGTGAACGCCCGTTATGAGGAGAAGGAGGCCCAGAGTCAAGATTCCTACGATCAGACTTGGCAGGACATGAAGGAGGGCCCATCCGAACAGGCCGGCCAGAAGGCCGATGAATCCTCCAACTATGGGGAATAAATACATGTGGTTACTGGCTTGGGCGAAGCAGTCGTCACATTCTGCGCATGTTCTCCCTGCACACGTCCCGACTGGAAGTATCGTAAGAAAGGAGAGGAGGCCCCTTAGAATGGCGAGGATTACCATCCGATCATCTCTGGCTTTGTCTCGACGCGCTGGTGTACATGTTCGACGAGCAGCCTGCGATCAGACCGCCGATCGCGTCATTGATGATCGGCCCAAGTTTCTTCAGGATACCTGGTTTGCTCTGGTCGAACCGGATGAACTCGAAGACGCCTCTTGCCCCCGCGATATAGCTTGCCAAAGTCATTCCCAGCAGCTCGTCAGCGACAAGTCCTGGTCGTCCTAGGAACCTTTCTTGGGTCAAACCCGGAACGAGACCACGGGCCGCATCCTCTTCAGCGCGAACACAGGCAACAATCAGGCATGCAACATTGACGTCGGATAAGGCGTCGTTGAACTCCCTAGCCAACACCTCTTCAGCTTTCTGTTTGGTTTCGACTCCAGGATGTGGAACGAACAACTCCATAGCCGAAGTCATCAGTTGATCAAGGTAGATGCCACGCTGTTCTAAGTACTTGAGTAGAGGAAGCTTCTCAGAGTCCGATCCGTCCAGAGTTGTGCTTCCATTCAAGGTGACCACGGTTATATGGTTGGATAATCCATCCAATATGCCTTGGGGCGGTTGAGGTTGAGAGGCGATGCAAGAACAGTTGCAACCGTCTCCGCACTAGTGGCTCTCGGTGCGGTTACGAGGGTTGTTCTTGGAAGGGTTGCTTTGGCTTCGCCGGTGGCGGTGTATGGCGTGCTAATCAAGGTGGGGCTGACGGAGACTTTGGCGTTTGTAGGCGGCATCGTGTTTGGGCCGGTTCACGGGTTCGTAACAGGTGTGCTTACGATTGTCGTTTCCGATTTGTTCATGGTTCCGGGTCCTTGGACACCATTCATATCTGGGATAATCGGCGTTGTAGGCGCGTGCGGTGGGCTACTCACGATGTTAGGAGTGAATCCATCGCGAAGAGTATTGATTGGATCTGCAGTTCTTCTTACCTTCGTCAGTGAATTCCTACAAAATCTATGGGTCGCGTTATTCTTTGGGGTTCCAGTAGTAGTCGCGCTGATCGGGGGCATAAGCTCACTCATTTCCGCACTTGTCAATAACGTACTGTTGTTCCCAACAGTTGGACTTAGAGCCATACGGATAATCAGTGACCTAGTTCCCTTAAGCAAACGACGTGAATCACCCAGACAACCGGAGCAGTAGCGGACGGACGTATCTGAGGCCTTCCGTTAGGTGCGTTGGATGAGGGTCGCAATGTCGTGGAGTGGAGGAAAGGAATCGTGCCTCGCCTGTCACAAGGCTATGGCTCTAGGCCACGAGGTTGCTCTTCTGCTCACATTCGTTTTGAATGACTGGCCAATTCTATGCCACCCCATCTCGATTATGGGGCTTCAGTCCAAGGCTTTAGACATAAGGCATCTAGCTTTCAAGATAAGAGAGCCTTACATGGAGGGCTACAGAGATGTCATAGCGAACTTGGCGAGAACAGAGGGAATCGAAGGCATAGTGACTGGAGACATTTGGATTGATGATCACAGACGATGGATGGAGAATGTTTGCAGTGGGCTACAAGTAATCCCGATCATGCCGCTATGGGGAATCAGTGGCGGCCAACTATTGTATGAAGTTGTTTCGGAGGTCTTCAAGCCGGTCTTCACCTGCGCGAGGGAACCTTGGTTTGATGAGAAATGGCTAGGGCGTCAACTTGACAGGAAATCTCTGGAAGAGCTGAGTGATCTCCACAGAAAGTTTGGGATAGACGTTTGCGGAGAAAGAGGGGAGTACCACACGATGGTTCTAGACGGGCCGATGTTTAAAGAGACTATTCGAATCGAGGAATGGAGTAAAGACAAGAAGAACTCCATGTTTCTCCTGAAAGCTCACCGAGTTTCTTTGCAACCCAAAACTGCGTAACGGAAATGCTGCATCGCAAGAAGTCAGATCTCAAAGAGAGCTGCTTGGAGCTAAGGCAGCTATTGGAGAAGGCTATTGGAAAGAACTTAGCGTCGGCCATGCTTCTCTCAGGGGGCCTAGACACCAGCATTCTTGCTTCAATAGGCTCAAGATACGTTTCATTGAAGGCGTTTACGGTTGCCTTCGACGAGGCAGAAGCACCTGACCTCAGGCATGCACGACAGGTGGCGAAGCATCTAGGGTTGGAGCACAGTATTCACCTCTTTAGTCGAGCGGAAGTTTTCCAAGCCATTCCACAGGTCATCGAGACGACACGCTCCTTTGATCCTATGGAGATTCGGAACGACTTGGCGATCTTTATCGCTCTGAAACAGGTGAAAGAGAACAACTTGACAGCTGTGATGACAGGAGATGGCTCCGATGAACTGTTCGCAGGGTACAGTTTCTTCTTCGATTACAGTGAGGAACAGCTGCGATTGGAGTTGGAGAAGATGTGGCGTGTCATGGAATTCTCGTCTGTTGCGTTAGGGAAGGCTCTTGGGGTAGAAGTCAAGCTTCCCTTTCTCGATCCTGAAGTAAAGGCCTTTGCGATGAAGTTGAGCCCTCGATATTTGGTCCGTGGTGTGAAGGGTCAGAGGCAGGGTAAGTGGATCTTAAGAAAGGCCTTCGAAGAAGTCTTGCCTAGGAACGTTGTGTGGAGAGTAAAGACACCTATCGAGTACGGAACCGGAACCACGATCCTACCCAAAATCTTTGACATCGAAATTTCCGATGAGGAGTTTAACCGCGAAAGAATGAAGTATCTTGAAGAGGATAGGGTAGCTCTCAAAGATAAAGAGCAGCTGTTCTATTACGAGGCTTATAGGGCGGCGGTTGGCGTACCGTGTGCAGAGGACCCGAGCGCCAAATCCTGTCCCATATGCAACTCAAACGTTCGTGAGGGAGTATCCCACTGCAGAACATGTGGCGCATACCCAATTTAGTCTCCGATCGGCAGATAGAGGCAACCGCGACCTTCCTAAGCTCTTATCACTCGTTAGTATCTAGAGTTAACGAGGGAAACCGTTGAAAGCTCTGACAGTATTGAGACGACTTGCCAAGGAAAAGGCGCCTGGCCCTCCCTCCACGTTCACTGAGCTTCATCTCGCCAAGGCGATTGAGATCATTGGTAGGAAAGCCATAGGAAGAGCTAAACTCTCAAGGGAGCTCGCTCTCGGAGAAGGAGCGACACGGACTCTCATCAATCGCTTCACCAATGGGGGCTTGGCGACCTCCACCAAACGGGGCATACAGCTTACGAGAAGCGGTTTATCGATCCTAGAAGAGCTGCAGCGAAATTTCCCAAGAGGAGCCATCGTTCCTAGGAGTTCAATAACGGTCGGCCCTCACAATTTCGGAATCCTCGTCAGGAACGGGGGACATAGAGTCAGGAGTGGAATCGAGCAGAGAGACGCTGCTGTTAGAGCCGATGCTGTTGGAGCCGTAACACTTCTCTTTAAGAGTGGACTCCTATACGCGCCTCCCATGTCGAAGTTCGTGGCAAAAGATTGGGAGGAGACTGCGCGAAAGATACTGGAAATCTTCAACCCGAAGGAATCTGATGCAATTGTAATATGTGGGGCAGAAAGCATTCGGAAGGCTGAGGATGGCGCTAGAGCGGCAGCACGGACGCTCGTCAATTCTGGATCACCTAAGGAATTGCTGAAGAAACTCTAGAAGAATTGGCTTTTGCGCCTAGGCTTGTGTTCCAACGAGTTCATCATACGTGAGGCAATTCACGAATATCTCGCGAAAAATACCTAGGGGGGGCTAGCTGACACCCTTGCGGGTACTTCTCAGGAAGCTAACTGAAACTTAGCGACCCCTTTCCACTCCAATGGGTCCATCGCTTAGTCTTGGGTGAAAGGATACAGTGGGAGTTGAATTCGTCTGAGTTGTGCAGGTTGCATGGTAGAGGTGGTGGCGTGGTGCGCTGGATTGGTTTCGGTGAAGGGGCAGTTATTGTTTTGCGCCGCAATTCGGGCAGAAGCTTGCGTGGGTAGGCATCTGTGTACCGCAGTGAGGACAGAATTTCATGGTTGAAGGTACGCCTACGGGGGGTGGTGTTGGTGGAGCCGCAGTGGTTGGAACTGCTTCGCTGTAGAGTAGGGCGGCAGACCTCATGGTGAATACTCCGAGAACTGGTGATATTATCAGTGACAGTAGCCAGCCGATCAAGGGAATGCTACCGAGGGCGCCTATGACCAATGAGATCACGAACATTATGATGAGCCAGATGATGTACTTGCCCCAGCCTATCTTACCGATTATATGCAGAATTTCGCCGACTGCAAAGGCTTTGCCGAAGCTGTTGTTCTTCACCATGTGGACGATCGCCATAGCCGCGATTATTGCGATACAGAATGCCAACAGTATGCCGACGGCCAATAGTCCGATACTCATCGCTACCGGGAAGAGGGGTTGAGTTCTGATCATGGGCATGAAGAAGCCAAAAGCTCCCGGAATTATCAGGACCATCGGAACAAGCATGTACAGGAAGACGGCGATCGCTACCTTCAAACCCTGAATGAAGAGGTCGCCGTAGTCTCTTAGAGGCGGAGGCTCACGAGAGGTTGGCGTTTCCTTGATGACCCGAGTCTGGTATCCCACCACGATTAGATTCACTATCGGTATGATGTTCAAGATCACAAGTACGATGAGCCTGCCCAAGTCGCTGAAGAGCTTCTTCGCATACTCGAAAGAGTCTCCTATGATCTGACTTATGTCCAAACCTTTTCAACTCAATCTGCTTTGTTGGATAACACAGTTGCCTGCCCTATATATGAATAGACACATGCAATGCCCCTGCAATCTCTTGCTGAACAGATCAAGAACAATGGCCATACACGCGCGAAATTGATGAAGTTGATGTTTCGACCGGCCAAATCATTGCATCGATGTGATCGAACCCATATATTCCAATGGTTGGAGCATAGACTCCACAATTCTCTGGTCTGGTCTCGTGTAGATTTGTGAGTTTGGAGTTCATGCGAACGATCAGGCGGTCAGCGCTACCCTTCATCTTTCTCTTTGGGCTTGTTCTAGCGGTCACACTGCCTTGTCCGGTTGTGATTGGCGATGTTGCAAGCGAGGAAGCGCAACTTCTGCGTCTGATAAATCAGGAGCGGGCTTCAAGGAGCATTGCCGCACTGAGTTTGCATCCTTTGCTTTTTCAAGTTGCCAAGAACTACAGCAGAGAGATGATGGAGCATGGCTTTCTGAGCCACGTTTCGCAGGTTGACGGCTCGACGCTCTGGGATAGGATAAGACGATCTGGATATTATGACGGCTATGATGGCCAGATAGTGATTCGTGAGAACATCGCGCTTCTATCCGGTCCGGCTAGGGCAACAGAGGCCCATCAAGGCTTCATGAACAGCGATGGTCATCGGGAGAACCTGCTGGCGTCTGATGTCAATGAGGTCGGTATCGGCATTACTGAGGGAACTTTTCAATCCGTATTCGCAGCCATATACGTGGAGGTTTTCACCTATCATGCTCGCGACCAGCAGATCACGCTTTCGGCGAGCATCAATCCGATCACGGCGACAGTTCGACACGGGGAAACAGCAAGTTTCACGATACATGTCGAATCGACCGTTTCCACAGGCGTTTCCATTGAGGTTATGAACCTGAAGCCTCCACTTGTTTGGAACCTGGCTAAGTCCTCGGGGACGACTCCGTTTGATACTGTATTGACTGTCAACACGACATCCACATCTGCAGGCATCTACTTCTTCGATGTTGTTGTGAGGGGAGGAGGCCAGACAAGGATACTGTCACCCACCCTTAACGTCATCTCACCGACTCAGACAACAACATCAAGAACCACTACCGCCGCCACATCCACCTCTACATCTACCTCCACAAGCATCGCTTCAAGCACCATTACTACACCCACTAGCATCACTGAAATCGTCACAGCAACAACCAGAACAATAGAAACTTCGAGTTCCACAAGATCCACAGGCATTCTCACAACTTTGAAGACCACTTCTTCAACTCCCGCGAAGATCTCGGAGACAAGCTCCATACCGCTTCAGACCACTACTGAATCGACTACGCATCAGGCAACCCAGACCTTGAGCACGTCGACTACTCGTGTCGCTACGTGGAGGCTCCCGTCTATGCGCTGTGTCATAGCTACTGCTGCCTTCGGCTCGGAGCTCTCACCTGAAATCCAATTTCTCAGACAGTTTCGGGACGAGAAGGTCATGTCAACCCTTGGTGGGAGGATGTTCATGACGACTTTCAACGCGGCTTACTATTCGTTCAGCCCATGCGTTGCTGCATACGTTGCCGAACGATCGTGGATCGCATTGACAGTGCGGATCATGATCTATCCGCTGATATCCATGCTACGTTTGACCTCCTTAGCCTTCGACAGTTTTCCAGTCGGTGCAGAAATAGGAGTTCTATTGTACGGTCTGCTCGCGTCATGCCTCATCGGTTTGATCTATGCCCTTCCTATCGCAGTAATCTTTGACCTGAGAAAAACAGCAGAGGAATGACGATCGCCACATTGATCACCATCATAATGAGGGATATGGTCAAGGGCAGAGGAAGAAACGCTTCCCTAGATCGGGCAACCACCAGGTGCTGGAGATAGGCAGCACTGCAGAATGCAAACACGGCGAAGGGAAGCGCAATCAATCGACTGTATTTCCTTCCAGACCAAGTGATGTAGGCCACAGGACCAGCCAATACTCCCGCTGTGAGATTCATCACTAGGCCGAGGAAGAATTCTGGCCTGGGGTCCAAGAGCAAGGGAAGTAGGTTGCTGATCTGAATCGCTTGAATCGCAACCAATATCCCAACCAGCTTTCTCACGCGATGAGAAGGAACTCTCTTCATGCGGCCGATCACCGGAGACCTTGGGATATTCCCTCCTTTACTATTACAAACAGTTGTCCATATCAAAGTGCTTAGGATTTCAGTCTCCTTGTGCACTCAAAGGCCCCCATAGATCTGTCGAGACCCCACAAACTAGATTATATTGACGCACGCCCGTTGATCTGTCGGGCAACAGATGGGTAGGTCTGGAACTCGAGTCGGAGTACTCTTAGCCGCGTCAGGGCTCGCTGTGTTGCTTGTATGTTCAATCCCTATAATGGACATCGAAAAGGTGATTGACATCTCATTCGTCGTCGGCTCTGGCATCGAGTATGGTCCGCCAAACGCTGGCACTGGCTACCATACAAGAGTGCTTGGCAAGTCCATTCTAAGAGGCGAAGTTCTCGTTGAAGGAGAAGGCATTCATCTGACTGTGCATGGCTATAATACTCAAAATCTTGCCGACGTTTGTGTGGAGGGGCGATATAGTTTCGTGGTCAATCCAGCTAATGATCTGTATACATTCGCCTTCCGCAACATGGGGGCCAATGGAAGCTTGGTGCATCTTAAGTTGGAAGAGATCTGGACCAGACCTATGGGAATCGGCTCTCCTCCTCTTTTCATCTCAGGCTTAGTGGCGCTGGCCTTGTTCTCGGCTGGCACACTTATTTCGGTAGTGACGCACCTTAGACGTTCTCAACATGCAATCCAAGATTTGAGAAATATCATGAACTCCATTGCTTCTTGAATCGCCATGCTTGTTCCAAGGGGGCAACCTCCTCTCTGACTGTTATCGTCGATGAGCCTTGGTCATGAGGAGTGGCTCCCATACAACAATGCTGATGCCCTCGTATTGATCGAGTGGACAGAGAGGCCAGTCTAATAAGAAAGAGACCTGACATCTCGATTGGGGGACTTGCGGTTGGCGGTGAAGTTCACTCTGAGATACACTGCTATACAGGTCACCGACCTCGATCGGGCCTTGGATTTCTACCTGAGTGTTCTGGGAATGAGGTTAATAACTCGAATCAAGGTTCCAGAGACGAAAGGTGAGATGGCCATCGTCAAATCTGATGGGGTGGACCATTGGCTTGAGATCAACTGGTATGCAGATCAAGAATATCACCTGGGCGATGAACTTGACCACATAGCATTTGAAGTTGCAGATCTTGATGAAGCTATGTCGGAGCTGAAGTTGAAAGGGATTGAACCAGTATCCTATGTCAGAGAGTCGAAGAACTCACGGTGGACATACATAGCAGATCCTGACGGAATCTGGATAGAGATCTTCCAGAAGAAATAGCCGACCAGTTAGGGAGATTATGACGATGCGAATTGAGGCTGTCATATTTGATGTTCACGGAACGCTTGTTTATGTTGAGAATCGAGTTTCCGACGAGGAGGTGTCACAATATCTTTTCACTCAAGGTTACGAGGTTTCCCCGCAAGAGTTCAAAGCAGCATATGACTTCGTAGCCTTCATAGACTATCCAAAGCATGGTTATTCGAGTTGGCACTCTTTCCTGAAGCGTGTGTTATGGAGGTTAAAGATGAAGGTCGACGAGAAAACTTTGGAAGGACTCGTGGAATTGGATAGAAGGACCGGATGCGTATTGTATCCAGATGCTGCCGAGGCTGTTGTTAAGGCAAAAAGTCATGGATTCCGAACTGCGACCGCAACGACAATTGCACGTTTCAAATTCGAGACGGCTATAGAACCGATTAAGGAATATTTCGATTTCGTCTGTACAGGCTATGATGCGAGATGCGACAAGTCAAATCCCAAAATGTACAGAACGATCTTGGAAACTCTGGGCGTAAAGCCTCAAGAAGCTGTTGTCATTGGAGACGACCTTCAATACGATGTCCTGCTTCCAAGAAAACTCAACATGCGCACAGTCCTATTGGATAGAGAGATAAAGAACCAGCATTGCACGATTCCAGACGCCGTCGCTAAAGATCTAAGAGAGGCCGTGGAAATCGCGTACAAGTTTACGACAGGTTAGCGCGGTTTCGAACCGATATTCGTAGGATGGTTGTCTCGTGTCATCACAGATAAAGACGCACGAAGGAGCACCGCGCTGGCATTGGCTAGAATTTGCGAAAGAAGTTCAGAACACGAAGTGGAGAGACGACTTGGCGTCCCACATTCGCGAAATCGCCCTAGCGCCAAAGGAGACAACTGAGACAATAGACTACTGTTTCCCAAACAGCTACCATAGTCCATTGGAGACAACAGACTACCATCCCCCAGATATACCCCTGTTCAAAGAAACAGGAACGAAAGACGGCATTCCCTTTGCGGAACTCGCCGACTGGAACGAAATCAAGAAAGCCCTAGAAGCACCATAGGGGGCGGGAATCCGCGCGGTAGCTACTGGGCACCTACCTTGCGTCGATTCAAGGTTCCATGCCCACTGTTATCTGTCTTTAGAAGTCCAATCTTGACTTTCTCAGTCTGATGTTGCAGTACGGGCACATGAACTGGTATTCAGAGAACCGCATTCTACATTTAGGGCAGTAATAAGCCATTGTAAGTCGCCTTACAATCATTTTGTTCGGCAAAATTGTATGTGCGCGCACCATTGAAAAGATGCAAGTCAAAACATGATTAAGTTTTCGCAACAGATATGCTCATCATCATCTAGTATTTTTCTAGGAACCATCTCTTATCGAAGTCCTTGATCTGCTTCACAGCGGTTTCAGGTTTCCATACTACACGCATGGCGATGTCCTTCTCAATGTTGATCATTTTGTATAGTTCTGGCCAGATAAATGCCGGAATAGTATATGCAGTCAAGGCAAGCTTCTGCACGTCAGCCATGAACTCCTTGTACCGCTCCTTCCTAATGATGTAGGTGCTGTCGAAACTGTCTTCCATATGATTCACCTCCTACCAGTTACGTAAGACCAATACCTCAGCAAATAAACTTCTCCGAGTAGATTGCTTCTAGTTTGGCCAGGCGTTCCTTCAAGGCTCCGGCCAGCGGTGTCTCTTTTGGATTTGGGAAATGTCTATGCATGAAAACAGCTCGCAGTCAAGAGTTCAGAACTTCATTCGATAACTATCATGGTCAGAGTTGAGCTGACCTTATCGAGCCTACGCACCTTGGAAGCTAGAACTTCTCTAAGCTTGTCCATTGTCACGGCTTCGACCTTGACAACAATATCATAGACTCCGTAAACCGCGTGGGCCTCTTTGACATTATCTATCTTTCTGAGCTGCTTCAAGATCTCCTCTTCTGAACCGACTTCAGTATTTATGAAGATGAACGCCTGAGGCAAGTTTTGAACTTCTCCTTATGTTAGATCAATGTCTACGATATAAGGCCGGCTAGATTTGAACCGTTAGGACAGTAATTGTGTGTGCGGATCTCTTAGTGCGCTCAATCTACGCTCGCCAAAACCAAACCGGCCTACTACTTTTGTTGTATGTAATGCGCTCAGTTCAGTTTTTTATTTTTTCGCCACGAAATACAAACAGCCCCAGACCTGAAATCAGCTCATTTTAGGCTTCTTGCACGAGGGGCATAGTTTGTCAGTGCTCGAAGTCCAGAAGGGACTTTGACATTTCTTGCAATAAGTCAAAGACTTACGGCCCCTATTCCGAAGCCATCGGACAACGACGCCGGGTAACACCACGAGGACAATTACGATTAGCACATAGAGCACGGTGACAACCCAACTTGCCACAACGGTCATTTTCAATCACCCCTTACTTCATTTTCCTATGGAGACGATACGCTCTATACCGTTCCGCCGGACTTTATGCCCACGCTTGGAGACTCTAGGCGGGTAGGTTCTTCTGGTTTCCGCCGTCTGTATTCCAAGTAGACTACTGGGGATACGAACAAAATCACGGCAACAACAACAACCCCGACAATAAAAGTCGTTTCAAAATAATGCTCTACCACTGTTGAAGTAATCACGGTAGAAATCGCCGTGGTTCTATAGCTAGTGAAAGTCGTAGTCCAAGCGTGAGGCACCCACACAAAATACCAAGTTCTTCCCGTCATCTGACCCGGCAAGAAGCTTCGTACACTTGTCCAAACAGTTGCCACCACCACCCGCGTTTCAACATTCGAATGAATAGTGGTAGTCAAAGCTTCTAAATTGACACGAGTCTTTAGCGGACTTGGAAATTCAGCTAACCCAAGAACCAAAAGGAAAACGAGCACACTAACACCCAACCCGACAGACTTCTTTGACATCTTCATCTTTCAATCACCACCTTTCAAGACAATGAAAAGCGTAAACCGCAAATGTGAGCCCAACCCCAGTAATGCTTGCTTGCAGTAGCTTCCCTACAAGCTCAGGATTAAGCCCCAACCATCCACACCCTCCGTTCAACCCAATGAGGTTCTAGGCTAATAATTCTACCCTATTGCGATAGTAATGGAGAAGTTGCCGTGCCTGACAAGTTTCAGGTAGGTTCGGGTTATAGATCTCAGGATAAAGAGTTCTTGGAGAAATATGATTCAGAGGAATAAGAGATATTCGATAGATCTTATAGATCGAGGGCTGAATGAAAAGGTGAGAGTTTATGGACACTGGTAAGAAACGGGAAAAGAAATCGATCTATCCGATTCCCCTTAAGGAATGGGGGCAAGCGCAGAAGTCTGAAATCGAACTATCTGGCAAGATTAGGGGACCTCTCTTGGACCAAGCAATCCTTATCGAATTGCTGGTTCAAGACACGATTAGATCACATTTCTGCCAAGATACGAGAAAATGGGCTCTACTGGATGACCTGATTCTCAATCAACTGAGCTTTGACCGAAAGATCTGGATTCTTGACAAGCTTCTCAAACTAAATTATGAAGATCTTGATTCGGACTTTCCAATGTTGAATAGGCACCTCGAAAGCATCAAGAACTACCGAAATAAGATCGCGCATTCACTACTAGACACTGATCCGGAATGGCTTCTTAGCGAAAAGAAGAAAACAGACCGAATCAGATTGAAAAGAAGCAAGAACGGAAAACCATTTGACGAGGTCCTGACCGTCGAAGACAGAGATAAGTTGCTAAAGAAATGGTCAAAGATTATTCTACCTCTTCTTATCGTCAGAGACGAAGTCTCGAAGAGATCTATGGAAGAAAGCCGAAACACTTTAGGCTGGTTAAAAGGAATCTACGGAAAAGACAAGCCACTCATCCCCCCCCACCTAAGTCGAAGAGTATTAGAGCACGGGTGTTATCATACAAGGTGGTGATTGCGATCTCTTAGTGCGGCCGGTTGGATTTGAACCGTCTGCGTTCATGGCTTTGCTGACTGGCTACCTGAGGAGTTCATCTATCGCCTTCGCAAGCAGGGACTGAAAGGATAGCAGGCTTCGAAGTAAGCCTCACAACCTTCTCCTTCAACTCAGGGCTATAGCCCATACAGAGGAGCGAGATCAATGTGACGTCTTCCCTCTTGAGAGGCTTCACAGCTTCCTCAACCGAGCTCACGGTAAGGAGAGAGCCACGAAGTCACCACACCAAAACCTTCGTCTTCAAACTCCTTTCCTATGGGTTCCTGTTGCCTCTCATTCGGGACTAGTCACTTTGGATACGACATCAATTATACCCCAGTAGAGAAAGCTGTCAGATATGGAAGCGGCTTTTCCGACAAGCTGGAAGCCAATCGCTACATCAAGCGCTAAATGAAAGGATTTGAAAGCACAGTACACCCTCTGCCCTGCCAACTAGGCTAGCGAGCGATGAGAGAATAGAGCTGCAACAATGCAACTAGTCGACGCGTGGCTAGCTCTCTGAGACCGTCTCGCCGCACCTAACACATTTCTTCAAGTGAAATTCCACTTGGTTAACTATGTACACCCACCGATGATTGCAGGTAGCCGAGGCGCGTATCATTCGATCCACCTTCTCGCCCCCGCGATCAGGGTTTGCCGCGTCCGATATAAACAAGAGAGATAGACGAATGTGATCTTACAGAAGCGCTCAGACGCTCTTTCATTAAGAGTTTCGTTTTTCACACGTTGTTAATACTTGATCTCTTGCAGCACTAGCAACGTCAACGCGCGGATGATCAGGCTTAACCCTGATACGACTACAAGTAGCGCCAAGAACGACCCGAATGCCAGCGCCCCAAGCCCAATCCTGTCGAACAGGTACGCAGCGCCAATCCAGAAAACCCAGTCACCCAACGTGTGCGCCACTCTTCTAGCGCGATCCCTGATCACAAGCTGAAGGACTGTAAGAAACCCTAGCCACATACTCCAAGCGATAGAGAAGTTCCTGAGGATATGGTAGAAGAAAGGATGCGGAGAAAAAGGCGCTGGATAGTATACATCATCAAAGAGTGGAACAGACCTCAAATCCCCCAAGAAGGCACTGATCTCATCAAACAACGGATACACTATGAAAAAAACTCCGACCAAGACAAAGAACGCGCCCAGTGACGCAGCCCTCAAACTCCGACCGATTCTGAGTCGACTAGATTCGTTCAAAGCTTCAAAGCCCGCCGTGACGACTACCTTCTCCTCAGCGCCAATACGACTACGGCCAGTCCAATCACGATGAGCAAAGCCGACCAGAAAAACCTAGCCATTATTCTGATAATGTTCCAGAAGCCCAAAGATGCCCAGAACCATAGACCTATTTGATCAAGCGCCCAGGCTGCTCCGAACACAACAAGCCCCAACCCTATGAAGAGCAGGATTGCAGCACCTAACCAAGAAAGATCCAGTGGAACCCCCGCAGCCGCTGGAGGCGAGACACCAACAGGAGCCCTTGGAATAACAACTACCATGACCAAATAGAGTAGTATTCCCGCCCCGCTAACAAACGTGAGCAAGACGAAACCCAGCCGGATTAGCGTCGGATCCACGCTCAGGTACTCAGCGATTCCACCGCATACGCCTGCAATCATCCGATTCACACTAGACCTGTACAGTCGTCGAGGCGGTGTCGATGTCATGCTCAATCCACTTCCCCCACAGAGATGAACAAACACGACTTAAGCATGTCGGTTCTATGTTTCATCGTCTTCTAGGGAAAACAGTTTAACTCAACTGCCACGTAAGGTTGGCTTGGTGTCAATCATAGATGCAGATTGGAAAGCTGCCGAGAGTCCGTTTGGCAAATCTGCCCACTCCTCTAGAGGAGGCGCCCCGACTCAGTAAGGTGCTTGAAGGGCCTCGAATACTATTCAAAAGAGATGATAACAACGGCTTCGCCTTTGGGGGAAATAAGGCTCGGAAACTTGAGTTCTTGCTCGCCGACGCGATAGAGAAGGGCGCAGACACGATAATAACCACAGGCGGCCTGCAGTCGAACCACGCGAGACTTACTGCGGCCGCGGCGAAGAAGTATGGGATGCGCCCTATACTGATCCTTCGTGGAGACCTACCCAAAGAGACCAGCGGCAATCTCCTCTTGGACCAACTTCTCAACGCGGAGATTAGGACCGTTCCACCCGATGTCAGAAATACTCTGCCAGTTATGGAGGATGCGGCGGAAGAAGTCAGAGACAGCGGAGGAACGCCATACATCATACCATCAGGTGGATCGAACCCTGTCGGCGCCATAGCTTACGCAAACGCCATGCTGGAGATCATTTCTCAAGCTGTCGAAATGAACGTCAAGATCGACCACGTAACCTTCTCCTCAGGCTCAGGGGGCACCCAGGGAGGTCTCCTATTCGCGGCCAAGGCGCTGAACTTCGAAGGCAAGATCTTAGGAATTAGCGACGGAGCTTTCCGAGACTCATTGATCCACAGGATCGTTGACATCGCCAACGGCTGTGCAAGACTCGTAGATTCACACGTTTCAGTTTCTCTGAAAGATGTAGACTTCCTTGACCAGTACGTTGGAAAGGGTTATGGAATTCTCCAGAAGGAAATCGTCGACGCGATCACAACGGTTGCAGGAACGGAAGGAATATTCTTGGACCCCGTCTATACAGGAAAAGCCATGTGGGGGCTCATCGATCTGATTCATCAAGGGTACTTCGAGAAGGACGAAACGGTCGTCTTCATACATACTGGCGGAACGCCTGCTCTATTCGCATATGG